>Ga0182741_1001806_pt1 | contig 26670 bp, 23 predicted proteins | sample eDN5th37CBELigOP_FD_128874 | JGI IMG/M metagenome (GOLD analysis project Ga0182741, IMG submission 128874) | Enriched Organic Plus compost microbial communities from Emeryville, California, USA - eDNA 5th pass 37_C BE-Lig OP (version 2) (version 2) ... | reverse complement strand
GCACGTGATGTCAGCAGTTTTTCGCAATAAAAGCGGCCGCTGATCATAACGGCTTTCCAAAACAAGTGAATCCGTAGCATACCTGACGATTTTAAAACGGGGAAGATATTGGCCGATACGGTAACAGCCCGAAATTTTCTGTTTCCAATCGGACTTTGTGTATAAACCATCCACAATCAGGCTGTCACCGCGCACCACGTAAATGCCCTTCGCATATTCGGTCCATTGTCCGTTGTTATAGCAGGAATCGGCAATGTTCTTGACCGTAGCGGTTGTATGCAGAACCGCGTATATCGAATCACATGTAAATTTCAATTCATGCAATGTGTACTGCAACAGTGCATCCTGCATGGGAACACTGTCCTGTATCCATACTCCCTGTAGGTAGTCAGCACCTTCGCTCTGAATATCGGGGTTAAAACGGCAACCGGTAATGCACAGAACGAATATACCTGCTATGAATAAACAGCGATTAATCACTTCAGTCCGCCAATCATATCCTCAGGACGTACCCACTCATCAAATTGCTCATTTGTGAGCAAGCCTAATTCCAATGCAGCCTCCCGTAGCGACTTATTTTCCTTGTGGGCTTTTTTCGCGATTTTTGCTGCGTTTTCATAGCCGATATGCGGGTTGAGGGCGGTGACTAGCATCAACGAATTTTCGAGGTGTTTTTTTATGCCGTCGTAGTTGGGCTCGATACCCATGGCACAGTGATCGTTGAAGGACACACATGCATCACCGATGAGCTGGGCGGATTGAAGAAAATTAGCAGCCATAACCGGTTTAAACACGTTAAGCTCGTAGTGACCATTGGCACCGCCGAAGGCAATGGTCACGTCGTTACCAATGACCTGTGCAGCCACCATGGTGAGCGCTTCACATTGGGTTGGATTTACTTTACCCGGCATGATAGACGAACCCGGTTCGTTTTCGGGGATCAGGATTTCGCCGATACCCGAGCGTGGCCCGGAGGCTAACATCCGGATATCATTGGCAATTTTATGCAACGAAACGGCCAATTGTTTTAGGGCACCGTGAGTTTCAACGATGGCATCGTGTGATGCCAATGCTTCAAATTTATTGGGCGCGGTACGGAATGGAAGAGCAGTAAATTCAGCGATGTATTTAGCTACATTTTCCGCATAGCCTTTCGGCGTGTTGATACCAGTACCTACCGCGGTGCCACCCAATGCCAATTCGGACAAATGTGCCAACGTATTGTTAAGCGCCTTTAACCCATAATCGAGCTGCGCCACGTAACCCGAAAACTCTTGTCCTAAGGTAAGCGGTGTAGCATCCATCAAGTGGGTGCGGCCGATTTTTACCACATTGGCGAAAGCATCCGATTTTGCTTTCAGTGTATTACGGAGTTTCTCAACACCGGGAAGGGTTACTTCCACCACCTTCTTATAGGCAGCGATGTGCATGGCGGTTGGATAGGTATCATTGGACGACTGTGATTTATTCACATCGTCATTTGGGTGGATGAAGGGTTTACCTTCGCCCAATTGATTGCCTTGAATGACATGAGCCCGGTTGGATACTACCTCATTCACATTCATGTTGGATTGCGTGCCTGATCCGGTTTGCCAAATAACCAACGGGAATTGGTCGGCCAACTGCCCCGCAAGGATTTCGTCGCACACCTGTGCAATCAAATCCCGTTTTTCAAGGGGGAGTATACCTGCGTCCGCATTGGTGTACGCTGCTGCTTTTTTAAGGTATGCGAAAGCCTCGATGATTTCCCGGGGCATGGAAGCTGAAGGGCCGATCTTGAAGTTGTTGCGTGAGCGTTCGGTCTGCGCTCCCCAATACTTATCGGCAGGCACTTGCACCTCGCCCATGGTATCGTGCTCTATTCTATATGACATGGAAGTGTTGTTTTTTGATAACGTTACAAACTTAGATAAATTGACCTTTATATACAATTTTCATTTCGTGCCTTTTGACTCCATAGCAAGAAGATCAGACCGATGGCGATAATGCCTGCGGCCATAGCCAGTGCCATGGGAGTATATCCTACGGAGGCATTAATAAAACCTGCGATACCTTGTAGCAGTAAGAGCAATTCATTTAAAATAATACCGATAACCAGTATTCCGGTCGCAATGACCGCAGTACGGTTGCTGGACAGAATTTTTTGCATATAGCCATAGGCAACCAGGAAAAGTGTGATGATCACGAGCAATACGAGATGAAGGTACCCGATAACAATCGCCCGGAAGCCGTAGGTTAACTGACTTAACGAAGGAAAAATAGAGAGATCCTGAAGGAGTATTTTGATGCTGACAGCGAGCATGACGCCTATGAGTAGCCACTTTGAAACTGCCGAAAGGTGATGAGCATATTGCCGGTGTGCTGTCAATACCGAATGTAGCCAGACGATCCAAGCAACCGTCTGCAACATCAGTGCAACGGCCACCAGGCAGTAAAGCCAACCGGGTATATTCCACCACAAGGTCGAGAGAAAATAAGTAGGTATGCATGACAGTGTGAAGGCCCAAAATACAAAAGGCATGTGTCTCAGCGATATACCCCGGCTTCGTAACCAATGGTAGGCTAAGCCGAAGCATGCAAACATAAACCACCCGTTATACTGAAAATGCAGGAAAAAATAAATCGACGCCAACTGCAGCCGCATATCCGTGTTATGAGATGACATCAAATACGCTAAGTGGAAGGTGCCGACCGAGGAAAGCACGAGAAAGATCAGTGCGGCGCGAAACCACCGATGGGTAGTGTCCCGCCAGCATATCGCCGTGAATAGATACGAAATGATGACGGTAGCCGTAGCGGCACAGATCGAATACAATCCATACCCCTGCAGGAAGAAGCTTACGAGCATAGCGTATGAAGCGAACAGGTTGGCTACGACTAATGTTTGGTATTTACGCGGTAGAGCCTGCCTACTTCCCGTATTGCATATGGCAGCCGCAATCAGCACCATTAATGTATGGGATACCCATCCCGAAAAAGCGAAGTGTGAATGGGCATGCAATACATACTTTTGATTGATGGCCGGCAATGGAATTAAAAACTTGATCCGCATAAGCAAGCCTAATGCTGCAACTAGCAATAGATTGAATATTCCCAATATCAACCAACGGCGAATCGTTATTTTGATGATCAATTCTTTCACGAAACTAAAATATCACAAACCATCCGCCGGTACAAATACCTTACCTTTTACAATGCTTAGCCGGTCTTCTTTTTCCATGTGTTTAATAACCCTGATGATGGTCTCCACGCGCAACCCCGTCATATTGGCCAATTGCTGACGGGTGAGCATTAGCCGGTTGCAATCCTTGCAAATGAATTTTCCGTGTTGGTTGAAATAGCCGATCAGTTTGGAGATCACTGCTTCGGGATTGTTTTGGGATAGCAAATCTGTTAAAAAGAATTTAAAACGGAGGTGTTGCACCAATGTTTTCGTAAAGTCAAAATGGACTTCGGGGTTTTCATGCAATAGCTGATGGAAAGAGGAGGTGCACAATTTTAGGATGATACAGGGTGCATCTGCAATGGCGCTGGCGGCGTACGGTGCATCGTCAAATAAGGGAAACTCGCCAAAACTTTCACCGGCCTCCACGATGCGGTGGAGTATTTCCCTGCCATCCTCCGTAATATTGCACCACCTTACACGCCCCGACACCAATTGGTAATAATAGGTTGCAGGCGCCCCTTCATCGAAAATGATATCGCCTGGTGCCGCTTTGCGATAAGTAGCGCCCCGTTGCAGAAGAAGATCTGTTGGAATCATAGGCGGTTTTTTAAAAACATTCCCTAATAGATACTTGTTGCAAGTATACAGGAAGTGATTCCTATCTGCATTGATAGATATCACATCAAGAGGTGACGAAGATCAGGGTTGGCGTTTTTGTTTGTTAACATACTGTAATTCAGAGTCATTTATTTATGGAAAGACCTATATTATTTTGAAAAAAATGACCGATGCCTACTTTATGATTCCACGCATAAAATCGCCTTGGTCCTATGGATATCTTTGTCTTGGCAAAGGAAATTACATCGTAACTTGTAAGATCACGAAAATAAATACCACATAACTATCAAACTCAAAACAACTGAAAAATGAAACAATTAGCGATTATTTTGGTGCTGGGCATATTGATTTATGCCTGCTCATCGGGAGGCAAGCAGAGCTCGGAGAATGGTTCAACAAACACAGAAACTCAACAACAGCCGACAGACTATGATCCTAATCGCGGAGAGGGTAAGTTCGATCACGTAGACGTGGGAGAGAAATTGGATGTACAGCTTGCCAAGGATGGGAAAGTCGTGGCCGATTTGAAATGTGCAAGCTGCCATAAGTACACCGACGAGCGGTTGGTGGGTCCGGGATGGGCAGGTGTTACCGAAAGGCACCGTCCGGAATGGATCATGAACTTCATTACCAATCCGGATCCGATGATCGACAAGGATCCTAAATTGCTCGCCCAATTGGAAATCTGTTTGGTACGCATGCCCAACCAGAACCTGTCTGATGAGGATGCCCGCAAAATCCTGGAGTTCATGCGTGAAAACGACGGAGTTAAGTAGTGATACTCTTTTTATTTATCATCAATATATCGTATAATGAAACCTGTCCTGTCATCGCCTTATGGAAAAGAAGATGAAAATGCAGGTTCCATATAGCCATAAAAAACAATTTTTGATATGAAACCAAAACAATATCTTCTATGGATGGCCGCCGCTGCGGCAGTGTCCATATCCTTCAGCGCCTGCAGACCCAAAGGGGCGGGCAGTGCCGTATCGGGTAACGCTGCCCAGCGGACGTATGTGCCTCCCGGGCAGTACGATGAGTTTTACAACTTTGTGTCCGGCGGATTCAGCGGGCAGATGAGCGTATACGGATTGCCCAGCGGACGCCTGTTTCGCGTAATCCCTGTTTTCTCGGTCGATCCCGAAAAGGCATGGGGATACAGTGAGGAGACCAAGCCCATGTTGATGACATCGCATGGTTTTGTCCCCTGGGATGATCTCCACCACATCGAATCGTCTTTTACCGACGGGATGCCCGACGGTAAATGGATGTTTGCCAACTCCAACAACACACCGCGCCTGGCGAGAATAGACCTCACCACGTACCGGACGGCGGAAATCATCGAAATTCCCAATACGGGGGGTAACCACTGTTCACCCTTCACCACCGAAAATTCGGAATACGTTATTGCCGCGACACGCTTCAGTGTACCGCCGGATGGACCGCAAGGCGATGTGCCGATTAGTTCTTATAAACAAAATTTCAAGGGACACATCAGCTTTGTCAGTGTAGACAAAGAAACCGGTGAATTCAATATCGCTTTCCAGTTGAAAACGCCGGGATTAAACTTCGACCTGTCCAGCGCTGGAAAGGGTGTGTCCAATGGCTGGCTTTTCCTCAGTTGCTACAATTCGGAGCAAGCACACACCTTGTTGGAAGTCAATGCTTCCCAAAATGACAAAGACTTCATTCTGGCCATTAACTGGAAGAAAGCTGAAGAATATTTCAAGGCCGGAAAGGGTACAAAACAAACCAATGTACGCTACGCGCACAATAAATACAATGAGCATACCCACTCGGCTACTCACGAAATCAAAACTGAAGTTACCGTGCTTGACGTCGCTGACTTTGAGGACTTGGCTTACCTGATTCCGTGCCCGAAATCACCGCATGGTACGGATGTGAACCCCACAGGTGAATACATCGTGGGGAGTGGAAAATTGGCCGCATTGATTCCGGTGTTCAGCTTCGATAAAATACAGAAGGCAATCGCTGCCGGTGATTTTGAAAGCGAGCGCTACGACGGCATCCCGGTAATAAAATATGAATCTGCCCTGCACGGTGAAGTGGAAAAACCGGGCTTAGGACCTTTACATACCGAGTTTGATGACAAGGGGAATGCATATACCTCATTTTTTGTCTCTTCGGAAGTGGTGAAATGGAATGTCGAAAAATTGGAGGTACTGGATAGGCAGCCCACTTACTATTCTGTGGGTCACCTCATGGTAGCAGGAGGCAACTCTAAAAAGCCCTACGGCAAATACTTGGTGGCATACAACAAGATCACCAAGGACCGCTTCCTACCGACCGGGCCGGAGCTCTGCCATGCCGCACAGCTGTTTGACATCAGTGGCGATAAAATGGAACTGTTACTCGACTTTCCAACCATCGGCGAGCCTCACTATGCACAGGCCATACCTGCCGATGTGATTAAAGATAGGTCGTTGAAAATATATGACATCAATGCCAATAATCACCCTTTCAAAGCAAATGGAGAAGGCGACGCCCGGGTGGAGCGCGATGGAAACATTGTGCGTGTATACATGACTACTATCCGTTCTCACCTGACTCCCGATGTCATCGAAGGGATCCAGCAGGGTGATGAGGTATACTTCCACATAACCAACATCGAGCAGGATTGGGACATGCCGCATGGCTTTGCAATCAAGGGTGCGGGTAATTCCGAACTGCTGATCATGCCGGGAGAGACTCAGACCCTGAAGTGGGTGCCAGATCGCGTGGGAATCTTTCCCTTCTATTGTACCGATTTCTGTTCTGCATTACACCAGGAGATGTCCGGCTATGTCCGGGTATCCCCCAAGGGAAGCAATGTAGCGCTTACGTCCTATGCGGGCAATAAATAAACTGACGTGAACAATCGACATCGCATTATATCCTTGCACAGGGCCATACTCATCATCAGTGGTGTGGCCCTGCTTGCCGTCATCGCATTGCCCATATGGCGTATTGAGCTGGATGCAGCCCAATATCCCGAAGGCCTCGAACTGTTGATATACAGCTACAAGCTGGATGGGCATGTCGACATCATCAATGGGTTGAATCATTACATCGGGATGAAGACACTCCGTGCCGATGACTTCATCGAGTTTACGGTGTTGCCATACCTCATTGGTATTTATGGCCTTGCTTTTATCGTGGTGGGGTTTTTGGGTAAGCGGAAAGGGCTTTATATTTTGTTTGCCGCCTTTCTTCTTTTTGGCGTCGTATCCATGGTTGACTTTTGGCGTTGGCTGTATGAATACGGCCATGACTTGGATCCGACCGCACCGATCAAGGTACCAGGTATGGCTTATCAGCCACCACTGATCGGGTTCAAGCAATTACTCAATTTCGGTGCGTTTTCCATTCCGGCTATCGGTGGCTGGATATTTATTGCCAGCGGGGTACTATTGGCATATTGTGTATTTGGAGAATGGCGTATCGCTAAAACATGGGCAAAATCATGAAACACATTCGGTTGTTAAGTATACTTTTTCCGGGGCTGGTACTAGCATGTAGTACACAAGCTTGTGGAGGCGATGGTCCCAAGCCCATTAACTTTGGACAAGACCAGTGTGCCCACTGCCGGATGACGGTGAGCGATGCACGTTTCGGCAGTCAGTTGGTGACAACCAAGGGGCGGGCTTACGTGTTTGATGACGTGCAATGCCTGATCGCTTTCGTGAAGGCCGGCACCGTGGCATCGGAAGACGTGGCCGCTTATTATTTGTCGGACTATGTCAATGAAAACAAGCTGCAGCCGGTAGAAAAGCTTCTGTTCCTGAGAAGTGAGTCATTGAAGAGCCCCATGCGAGGCGACATCGCCGCATTCGCCAGTCGGGAGGACCTCGAAAAGGTGAGGGAAGTCCATGGGGGAGATGTCCTGACCTGGGAAGACTTGTGGAAGTAGGTGAAGGTATAAAAATGATACGGTATTTTATAGTTGTATTTGAGCTATGTGTTTGCCTGTTGGTAAGCGGCATGGGACATGCCGCTACCATTCAGGTAAGTGCTACGCATCGGATTACGTCTATAAAACGTGCGCTGGAAATCGCTGTAGATGGAGATACCATCCAAGTGTATGCGGGTACCTACCGTGAAGGTAACATTGTTATCCGGAAACGTGTCGCGCTGATCGGTGTGGGCAATCCAGTAATAGATGGTGAAAAACAATACGAGCCTATCTCCATTTTTGTTCCGCATGTGACGGTCAGTGGATTCACCATTAAGGCATCCGGCCAATCGTCGGTACGGGATATCGCGGCAGTAAAGCTTTACGAAACGCACCATGTGACCGTTGCCGATAATGTCTTGGATGACAATTTCTTCGGTATCTACCTACAAGGTTCCAAGCAGTGTACCATCCGCAATAACCGGCTGACGGCGTATGGCAAGACCGAACAGGTGACGGGAAACGGCATACACGGTTGGAAAAGCGACAGCCTTGTTATTTCGGGAAACACGGTGGTGGGGCATCGAGACGGGATTTACCTGGAATTCGTGACACACACCGATGTGCGGGATAATCAAGTGCTGAATAACCGTCGTTATGGACTGCATTTCATGTTTTCGCATGAGAATGGATACTATGACAACGCCTTTACCGGAAACGGTTCGGGGGTAGCGGTCATGTACACCAAGCATGTGCGTATGGAGCGTAATGTGTTCAGTGAGAACTGGGGTGATGCGGCCTACGGACTGCTGCTCAAAGAGATTACCGACAGCCATATCGAACACAACGTGTTCGTCCGCAACACGACCGGGATATTAATGGAAGGCAGTAACCGTGTTCAGATCCAGCACAATCAATTTGAAGGAAACGGTTGGGCACTGAAGATACAGACCAGCTGCATGGATAATGTACTCACGCAGAACAATTTCGTGCACAATACTTTCGACGTTGCTACCAACGGCTCATTGATGCTCAACAAATTCGAGCGTAATTATTGGGATAAGTATGAGGGCTATGACCTGGATAAAGACCGCGAGGGCGATGTGCCTTACCGGCCCGTGAGCTTGTATTCAATGGTCGTGGAAAAGTATCCGATGGCCATGCTGTTATTCCGCAGTTTTATGGTTACCTTGCTTGACCGCACGGAGCGCATGATGCCCAGCCTTATCCCGGAAGATTTGAAAGATGATTACCCGCTGATGAGGCCGGTCGTAATGGCTTACGCGGAATGAATCTTATTGATATATGATCACAATCCAGAACATATCCAAACGGTTTGGAAAGCTCCAGGTGCTTGACAACGTTTCGCTGACGTTGAACGGAGGGCAATGCGTGGCATTGATCGGGCCCAACGGAAGCGGAAAGACCACGTTGATTAAGTCTATCCTGGGCATGGTCATGCCGCAGTCCGGCGCCTTGCTGTTCAAGGGGAACCCTGTGGGGCAACAGTGGGAGTACCGGCGGGACATCGGGTACATGCCACAGATTGGCCGTTACCCGGAGAACATGACCATCGGGCAGGTGCTGGATATGATGAAAGATATCCGCAAGGTGCCGGAGGCCGCATTGGATCGGGACCTGTTCGACGTGTTCGAACTCGATAAAATGCTGGACAAGCGCATGGGTACCCTGTCCGGAGGGACAAGGCAGAAAGTCAGTGCCTGCCTGGCATTTATGTTTAAACCGGAAGTGCTCATCCTGGATGAGCCTACGGCCGGTTTGGATCCGGTGTCTACCGAATTATTGAAAGACAAGATCCTGGCCGAAAAGAATAATAACCGATTGATTATCATCACCTCACATGTGCTGAGTGATCTGGATGATTTGGCGACCGAAGTAATCTATATGCAAGAGGGCCGGCCGCTGTTTCATAAACCGTTGGAAGTACTCAAGGAAGAAACCGGGACGGACCGGTTGGCTAAGGCCATTGCAAGGATCATGGCAAAACAGGGGATGAAGAAAGGAGTGACGACGGTATGAGCAAGATTGTCAAATATGTCATTGCCGATTTACTTCGGAGCCGGGCGATTATGGTTTACGCATTGGTGTTGCTGGTATTATCAATCAGTGTATTCAGCATTGAGGACAACGCAGATAAAGGAGTGGTCAGCTTACTGAACATCATCTTGTTTGTGGTCCCCCTGGTGAGCATTATTTTCTCAACGGTATACCTGTATAACAGCGCGGAATTCATCGAACTGCTCGTAAGCCAGCCGCTGAAGCGCCGGACGATATGGATGAGTATATTCACCGGGTTGGCTGGGGCTGTGGCGCTGGCATTCCTGATAGGGGTAGGGGTTCCCATTTTGTTGTACGCCTTCACTCCGTCGGGGATCATATTGTTACTATCCGGTATGATGTTATCCCTGATTTTTGTGTCGATAGCCATGTGGGCGGCGGTGCGTATCCGTGATAAAGCGAAAGGCATCGGCCTGTCGATTTTGTTGTGGCTGTATTTTGCCTTGTTGTTCGACGCACTGGTGCTTTTTATCCTGTTCCAATTCTCAGATTATCCGATTGAAAATGGAATGGTTGCTGTGGCGATGCTCAATCCGATCGACATTAGCCGGATACTCATTTTGTTGCAGGTCGATATATCGGCTATGATGGGCTACACGGGTGCCATATTCCGGAATTTCTTTGGCACGGGTTGGGGAATGACCATTACCGTCTTGGTGTTAGTGGCTTGGACGGCCGTCCCGGTATGGTTTTCCTTACGATTTTTTAAGCAGAAGGATTTGTAGGTGGATGGTTAAGGATGGCTGATTATCAGCATCATGTAAAAATAAGTATAAAGCAGAACTAATAAAGGACAAAAAAGTCTTTTTTTAATATATTTGAAAATCAAATTCATAAAGTCATGATAAAAACAGCAATACTGGATGTTACGCAGATAGAACCTCGGCTGAAGCATCCGACGATTTTCGAGCATTTCGATGCATTGGAGCAGGGTGAAAGTTTCATCATCCACAATGACCACGATCCCAGGCCGCTTTATTACCAGCTCTTGGGCGAGCGTGGCAATATCTTCACGTGGGAATACCTGGAATCGGGACCCTTACATTGGCAGGTGCAGCTAGCTAAACCCGCTGCCGAGGCGGAAGAGACCATAGGCGAAATTGCTGCCAAAGATATACGGAAGGCAGCCGTTTTCAAAAAACTGGGTATTGATTTCTGCTGTGGCGGAAAGCAGACGCTCAAAGAGGCCGTCCATCAGGCGGGCCTGACCGAGGAACAGGTACAGGAAGCATTGGACCGTTCGGAAGCTGTCGTTGCAGGGCAGGTCACACACGATTTCGGTTCATGGGACCTGGGCTTTCTAGCAGATTATATTTATAACGTCCATCACAAGTATATCCGCGAAAGTGGACCGGTCATCGAACAGTTAGCAGAAAAGGTCGCTATGCGTCACGGGCAGGTACATCCCGAACTTTTCGAATTGGCGAATGGACTGAAAGGGCTGATAAATGAACTGTACAGCCATGTGCAGAAAGAAGAACGGGTATTGTTTCCAGCTATCAAAGCCCTGGAAGGTAATGGAGCGAACACTCAGATACCGGTCGGAATCAAAGGGCCGGTGCAAGTAATGGAAGCGGAACATGGATCTGCGGGTGATGAACTCAAGGCATTGAGGAAGCTGACGAGTGATTACGAACTGCCGGCCGACGCCTGCAATTCATATACCTACCTTTTCGAAAAAATAAAGGAATTTGAAAATGATCTTTTCCAACACATCCATTTGGAAAATAATATTTTATTCCCCAAAGCTTTGAAGCTGGAAAAGGAGCGCCTGAGTAGTGCTGGTGCATTATAAGGAGGGACAGCGATGGTTATCAACAAACACACCCGCGTATCGGAGGTCATCAAAGCGAATGCGGATAGCATCGCAGCCATAGCGGAACTTGCGAAGCCCTTGCGCAAATTGAAAAATCCGTTGCTGCGGCGCGTTATGGCCCCGCGGGTGACATTGGCCGAGGCAGCCGCCATTGGCGGCTGCTCGCTGGCAGATATCCGTGCGGCACTGGAACCCTTGGGCTTCCAGTTTGCCGATGAGGCGACAGACAAGGAGGATGGACGGGACAAGGGGCAGCGTCCGGATTGGCTCGACGCTGCGGAAGATGGTGCAATCGACCTATTCGACGTACGCCAGCTGATCGAATCGGGTGATGATCCGCTCAAAGCCATCATACAACGATACCGAGTGTTGCCAGCCGGCAACCTGCTGTGTATCGTCAATTCCTTTATTCCTTACCCGTTGATCAATTTGTTGGGGAAAAAAGGAGCAGATAGCTTTGTGGAAACGGTAGCAGATAACGTGCATTATACCTGGTTTTTCAAGCGTGATGTGCCTGCTGGACAGACTGAGGCTCCGGAAGGAGACCAGGTGACGATGCACGATGCGTCCTCATTCGATCGGGTATTGGCGGCGTATCCGGAGACCCGTCTGGTCCACCTCGACGTCCGTCCCTTGCCGATGCCGCAACCCATGGAAACCATCTTGGAAACCTTGCCAACGCTGGCACCCGGACAGGCACTGTTCGTACAGCATAAGCGGGTGCCCCTGCACCTGCTGGAGGAACTCGCCGAGCAGGCGTATGTGGTGCATATTTATGAGGTGGTGGAAGGGGATGTGAAGCTGTTAATCGTGGGGAGTAATTAGTATTTAGTACGAAGTAGGTATGGCGGCAGATATCAGCATCGGGAAAGCACCCCACCCTTTGGCGGTATTGCCTTTTTACGGTACGGGAGCGGGGTTCTTTGCCGCACTGGCCGTATTGCTTTTCATGACCGCCGGTGAACTGACCGGACACCATTTTAATCCGCATGTGCTGGCAATTGTCCATACAGCCGCATTGGGCTGGGGGACGATGGTTATTTTCGGGGCGGCTTACCAGCTGTTACCGGTGATCTGCGAGCGCGACTTGTACAGCGTTGCATTGGCGGTCGCATCATATGTGCTGCTCACCGTAGGGACTATCCTGTTGGTTTGGTCGTTTTGGGTGTTTGAAGTGGGCGCATTGATGATTACGGGCGGTTCGTTGGTGGTAGTTGCGGCCTTACTCTATACCGTCAATACGTGTGCTACCGCCGCGCTGCATCAAAACAGCTCGGTCCAACGGGCATTCATCGTGAGCTCGGCACTGTGGCTGCTTATTACCGTCATCATTGGGCTTTTATTGGCTATCAACCTACGGGTTACCTTTATTCCGCGCAACCACCTCGATATGCTGAAGCTCCATGCCCATGCCGGCTTGGTGGGATGGTTCCTGCAACTGATTACCGGTGTGAGTACCAAGCTGGTGCCGATGTTCCTATTGGGAAAGTCGAAGCGGGAGTGGCTGCTCTACGCCGCCCTGGTATTACAGAACATCGGATTGGTGCTGTTCCTTGCCGACGGCTACTTCAATCCCATTACGGCAAAGATGCTGATTTATGCGGGTATCGTTGCGTTGGGTACGATAGCATGGCTGGTTTACCTCGCCGATGCCTATCGCAACCGCTTGCGCAGGAAAGTAGAGCTGCTGATGAAGCATACCGCCGTCTCGTTCGCCTGCCTGGCGGTGGGATTCGTTCTGCTCCCGATGGCGTATTACTTCACCGATACCCGTTGGGTCTCCCTCTATGGCACCTTCCTGTTTCTGGGATGGATTACCGCCATTATCTTGGGCAAAACCTTTAAGACGTTGCCGTTTATCGTCTGGAGCAGCCATTACCGGCACCTCACCGGCAAAGTAAAGGTACCGCTGCCCAAGCAACTGTACAGCGAGCGGCTTACCGTCTACCAGTTTTACCTCTACCTGGCCGCCTTTGTGCTACTGGTTGCAGGTATGATCGCGGATTATATGCCGTTGATCCGTGTCGCGCTGGTGCTGTGGATGATACTGGCTGCGGTATACGCCGCCAACGTGGCGAAGATAATTTTTCACAAACCCATGATTACAGATGGAAATAGAACTCAATAGCCCGTTTGCTGCAGAATTGGTTAAAGCGCAGACGGCCCTGATGCAGGTGATTGACCCCGAACTGTACGTTAATATCGTCGACCTGGGTTTGGTTTATGGGGTTGACTTTACAAATGAGGCCAAGGTGAAAGTGACGATGACCCTTTCTACACCCGGCTGCCCCATGGGAGACGCGATTACCGGAGGCGTGAAGAACGCATTGGAAACCGTTTTTCCCGGTCGGGAAATCGAGGTCAATATTGTGTGGGAACCACGATGGAACTACCACATGATTACGGATGAGGGTAAAGCCCAGATGGGACTGGAATAGGCTTCCATTAAAATTTATGATTCCCATCACTTCCACGGGTGACCGGCGTCACGTGGCGTCGCCAGCAAAGCGCTAATTTTGTAAGGGTTAATCCGTCATCAACGTGACGAAGCCAACAAGTGAACATACACAATGAACGAAACCAATCCACATACTTTTCACATCCCGGTGATGGGGTTAGGGTTTACCATTGACACGCCGTTGAAAGTGGCGCGGTTTGGTATATCATCGGCACTATCCCTCGCCGACGATCACCTCATGGAGCAGATGCGTGAATTTTACGCGGGGGAATACGGCCGCCCATTCAGTCCCATTTCACCGAAATCCGACGACTATCGCGCCAAGCGGATCACGGCATACCTCAATCTGGTGCATGATATCGTCAATCAGCAGGTCGAGCAATTGCGTAGTGACACATTTGAGGCGGATAGCGAGCTGACCCGCTATTTTGAACTGTTGCCGGAAGGATCACCCGTTAAACGCAGCTACCTGGCGATGTGCGCGAGCAATGACGAAGAACAGGAGTCGTTGGCCGCTGACCTTCGACAGGCAGTAACCGCGGGCGCGATCGATGTGAATATCATGACCAAGGTGGACAAGACCAACTATGCAAAGGATGGCACCCCACTGCCACCGGAATATTCGGATGCATCGGCTGCTCTTCGAGGATTTGCCCTAAGCAACCTCCGTTCATCTGTTATTTTGTCGGCCGGGCTGAATCCCCGGTTGTACGGTTACTTCGAAAAATTCGACAATTTCTTCCCCGATGGGGACGGACGGCTTACCAAACGGATTATCCTAAAGGTAAGCGACTATCGGTCTGCATTGATCCAGGGTAAGCTGCTGGCTAAGAAAGGGTTGTGGGTATCCGAGTTCCGGATAGAATCCGGCCTGAACTGCGGAGGGCATGCATTCGTTAGCGACGGGGTGCTCCTGGGACCTATTATGGAGGCATTCAAGACCCAGCGGGAAGTGCTTTATGCCGAATTGAAAAGCCTATGTGATGCGGCACTTGCGGGTAAGGGGAGGCAGGGGTTCAGCAAGGACCCTGTGCAGCGCATCACGGTGCAGGGCGGTATCGGTACGGTCGGCGAAGACCGTTTCCTGCGGGACTACTACCAGTTGGACGGCACCGGTTGGGGTAGCCCATTCTTATTGGTGCCCGAGGCGACCAATGTAGACGACGATACCCTCGGGAAATTGGTAAATGCGCAACCGGACGATTTTTACCTGAGCGAAGCCTCGCCGTTGGGTGTGCCGTTCCATAATTTCCGGCCGAGTAGCTCCGAAGAACAGCGGAAATCGCGGGTAGCCAAAAACCGTCCGGGTAGTCCATGTCACAAGAAATTCCTGTCATTCAATACCGAATTTACCGAAAAGCCGATTTGCACGGCTTCCCGGCAATACCAAAACCTGAAACTCAAGGAAGCAAGGGAGAAGTATCCCGACGAACAGGCGTATCAACAGGCTGCGGCAGCCATTGTCGAAAAAGATTGCCTGTGTGAGGGGCTCGCGGCACCGGCAGTGCTGACCAATGGCATACCGCCCAAGCACAACCTCAAGGCAGTGACGATATGCCCGGGCCCGAATATGGTCTATTTTTCCAAAATCGCTTCGCTGAAAGAGATGGTCAATCACATCTATGGGAAGATCAGCCTGCTGAACGAGCGGTTCCGTTCAAACCTGTTTGTCAATGAACTGCGGCTTTATATCGATTACCTAAAAAAGGAAATCGAAAAACACCAACATGATTTTACGGAGAAGCAAGGTGTCCACTACCGGACATTCCGGGACAACCTACTGCTTGGAATCGAATACTACCGATCCTTGATCCCGTCGATGCAGCGCTATGCCCAAATCAACATAGATGATATGAAAACCGCTATGGCAGATGCGGAAAAAATACTGCTTGGATTGACTGTTTTTGATGTTAAAAAGCCGATATTGCAGCCCGTTTGAAACGGCCGCAACGTTGTGCGATGACGATAGTAAAACAAAGATAATGCAAAAGTTAACGTTGGTTTTGAAACGCGTGGTACCCTTCCTGATGGTGGCTGCTGTATTGATGCAGGCACTGAACAAGGATTTGGTGGCAGCGGCGTTTTATCTCAACCAGCGGTATATCGCGGAAAATCTTTGCGAGAACATCGGCCGGCCGGAAATGCACTGCAATGGGATCTGCCAACTGAAAAAAGCGCTCCAAAAGGCAGCAGAAAAGGAAAAAGAGGCGACTTCTTCCCTGATCAAGGTTGAGGTACAAATCTGCGAACGCTGGCCTGAAACTCTTTTGGCGGCATGTTTTGGTTCGTATACGGCGTACCAATACCCGACGGACTATTTGCTTTCGCCATTGCGTATACCAAACGATATTTTTCGGCCGCCCATCGGCTGTTAGTGCTTGCTATTTATTCCCCTTCGATAGGGGAGCATTCACACATTTTTTTAAATAAAGGGATACCTGTGTGCCGGTAGCTTGCGTTGCAGCGACCGGCGAAAGCAAGCTTCGCCATTGCAAAAAGCAAACGTGGCGGTGAACATTCAGGTTCTATGAAACAATTGAAAGACAAATTATTATCATGAATAAGATTTTAACAGTACTGATTCTTGTCGGATGCAGTGCGCTATCCTGCAAGAAAGAACATACGGAGCCTATTGAATCCGGTCTTAACCAACTGGCGGAGGCTTCCATCCCGGATGGCCGTAAAGTCATCCTGTTGGCCGATAAGGAGCAGTTGAGGGTGGGATACCAAGCCATTTACCTTCGTATCGAAGATGCGTCGGGCAAGACCGATAAACAGGCAGACGTAAAAGTAACTCCGATGATGGATATGCACACCATGCAGCACAGCAGTCCCGTCGAACAACCGGTCTATGTTGCGTCACAGGACGTGTACGCCGGAGCTGTGGTCTTTACCATGTCATCCGGTGAAATGGGCACCTGGAAACTCGCCGTGGAGGTGGATGGCCACCCCGTAGATTTGGACGTGACCGTAGCCGAAGCGGCTGCAGGCAACAGGCCTGTAAGCACATTTGTCGGGACGGACGGGACGAGCTATACCATCGCGTTGGTACAACCCCAGGTGCCAAAAACGGGGATGAACGACTTGGAAGTGCTGATCAGCAGCCGAACGGATATGCACCATTTCCCGCCGGTCAACGGTTTGGAAGTGACCTTCGAGCCGGAGATGCCCTCGATGGGGCATGGTTCGCCCAACAACATCGACCCAACGGGCAACGGCAATGGCCGCTATCGCGGTAAGGCCAATTTTACGATGACGGGCGACTGGCGGCTGCATTTCACACTGAAGCGGAATGGGGAAACCATCGCCGAGGATGTATACCTTGACATTGTATTTTAATAAAAATAAATCCATACCTGTCACATCATGATTCGGTTGACAAACTTTTTTTGGGGAATCTTCCTGTTTCCATTCGCTGTATCTGCGCAGCATGTACCGATGCCGGCCGATAGCAACTTGAAGAACGTCTTGCTGCATGAGGTTGTCGTGCTGCGCCAGCAGGGTGTTTCGGAGGCGGACCAGCAAGAACACCGGGCGAGCCTGCAGGCACAGACGGACAATTTATTGGCAGATATTCCCGGCGTGCAGCTTGTACGCCGGGGAAATTATGCCTGGGAGCCTACCATTCGCAGTCTGAATGCCGGCCAGATCAACGTCACCATCGATGGGATGCATATCTTTGGTGCCTGTACGGATCGCATGGATCCCGTGAGCTCCTACATTGAACCCAACAACCTGAAAAGCATTGCGGTCAGCCTCGGCCCCGACTATGGCAACCACGGCGGGACTGTCGGCGGTGGGATCAACTTTAAATTAAATACCCCCCAGCTCCGTTCCTTAAGCCGGGTAAGCGGAATGGTCGGCACCGGATACGAGAGCAATGCCCAAGGGGTGCAGACGCTCGCCTCAATGGCATACAGCGGTGAACGGTTTGCGCTCAATGCCAATGGCATTTTTCGCAGGGCGGCTAATTACCAGGCGGCCGGGGGAGAGGAAGTCCTGTTTTCGCAGTACCGGAAATGGAATGTCGCACTATCAGGCCGCTACCAGCTCGATCGTCGCCACTCGCTGGAAGCCAGCTATATCCAAGATGAGGGCAGGGACATCGGCTACCCGGCACTGAGTATGGATGTCGCTTTCGCGAACGCCAAGATCGGTTCTCTATCCCACCACTACCACGGCCACGAGGGAAGATTAGCCCATGTGGAGACCAAACTGTATTATAATTTCATCGACCACGCGATGGACGACACCAAGCGGCCCGCTGAGCAGGTACCGATGCATATGGACATGCCCGGTAAGTCTTGGACCGGAGGTTTTTATAGCGAGACTTCCTACCACCTGCACGCAAAACATGTACTCAACGCCCGCATCAGCGGCTACCGCAACCGCTTAACGGCTGATATGACCATGTATCCCCACAGCGGTGCGCCCATGTATATGTACACCATACCGGATGCACAGCGAAGCTTCCTGGGGCTTGATGTGTCAGACCATATCTGTATCACCGATCGCTTGGATTTGGCCGTCAACGGCACCTTGAGCTACAACAGTTCGATCATCTACAGCGAGGCTGGCAAGGCCCAGTTATCGGGCGTCGTACCCGGCAATCCGGATCGGGAAGATTTCCTGTGGAGTGCCAACCTGAAAACCTACTATCGATTTTCTCCGGCTTGGCAACTTTCGGTGAATGTGGGCAAGACCATGCGTGTGGCGTCGTTGCAGGAATATTATGCGTTCTATATTTTCAACAGGTTGGATGGTTTTGATTACATCGGCAATGCGCAACTGGCAGATGAACGGGCCGTCAATACCAACCTTGGACTCACCTTCCAGCGGGGAATATTCCGGGTGGAGGCAACGGGTTTCGGCTACTTCTTCTCGGATTACATTGCCGGGCGTATTTTGCCCGATTACAACGTGATGACCATTGGGGCCAACGGCGTGAAGCAATACCAGAACATCGGCAAGGCGACGCTTTACGGCGGTGAACTGGCGGTGGGGATGCAGCTCAGTGAGCAGGTCAGGTTCAGCAGTGTCAATACCTACACCCGGGGCCAGGATGCTGATGGCTATGCCTTGCCCTTGGTCAGCCCCTTTCAATCCATCAATACCGTATTCACACACGTAAGGGGGTATCATTTCCATGCCGAAATGGAAACCGCAGCGGCGCAACGGCATGTTTCTTTCGAGCGGTACGGTGAGACGGAGACGCCTTCTTCCACGGTGTTCAACGTTGGTGTCCGGAAAGTCTTTGCCATTGGGAAAATGGGCTTGAATACTGCGCTACGGGTTGAGAATGTATTTGATCGCTATTATCACCGCCACTTGGATATCATGAAAATCGCCCGGCCGGGCAGGAATGTAGTGATGCAGGTAGCGGTGGAATTTTAAGTGTTGAAGTTTTTGCTTCGTGCAGTGTCGACTTAAGAAACTAGCCTTTGATTAACCCCGGTTTGGCGACTTTCATGCCGGTGATGTACAGCACGATGCTGGCAGCAAATAATAAACAGAAAGGTATTTCCCAGTTTCCAGTCAAGTCGTGCAACGCGCCGAATAATGGCGGTCCCATCGCAGAAAGGGCGTATCCAAGGGATTGCGCCATCCCCGAAATCCGGGCAGCATCCCGGGTGGTTTCCGTTCGGAGGACGAACCACATCATAACCAAACTGAATGCAAGTCCGGTGCCCAGGCCAAAAAGAATCACAGCAGGGATGATGAACTGTGTCCGCCACCCGATGATTAATATAACGCTCAGAACCAATGTGCCACCAATAAACCAAAGCAGGGGTGTGTGATCCTTTAAACGGCCGATAAGGATGGGGCCCACGAACATAATGGGAAGCTGGGTGAACTGAATGAACGAGAGCACCCATCCCGATCTTTCAGATGCCATGCCCCATTCTTGCAGCACGACCGGCAGCCACGCTACGGAACAATAGAAAAGCAGTGACTGGAGACCCATAAAAATCGTGATACACCAGGCAAGTCGGGATTTGAGCATGGACCTATCCTTTTGCGGGTGGGTTACGGACTTACCATGCGGCGTTTTCCCCCCGTTGCGCAATAGCTGTGGAATCCAAAAGAGGATGGAGATGACCGCAAAAACCAACCATACACCGATTGAACCTTTCCAACCCCTGCCGGTCCAGTTGCCAATGGCAATGCTGAATCCCGAGGCCAGGGATGCGGTGATATTCATCGCGACGCTGTAAATACCTGTGACCAAACCGATTTTTCCGGGAAACCATCGTTTGATAAACGGAGGTACGAGTACGTTGCCAAACGCGATGCCACAACCTATGAGTGCCGTTCCGGAAAATAACAGCACCGCGTTGGATGAAGTTCGGATGAATAGCCCCAAACCAATAGCCCAGATAGCTGCCCAGAGGATCGTTTCTATGCTCCACTTTTCGGCTAATTTTGGTGCAATGGGGGAGAGGAGTGCAAATGCCAGCAGCGGTATCGTGGTGATGAGTCCCGTCAACGTATTGGAAAGGTGCAGCGCCGCCTGGATTTGTGGAACCACTGGCCCTACACTGGTAATGGGGGCACGTAGGTTGGAAGCTATTAAGACAATACCGATAAGCAGTATGATTTTCCCAAACCGTGTTATCTCTGACGTTTTCTCCATGATCTATCGACGAAAGTAGAGCCTGCCGCTGCTACGCCCGCGAAAGTAACGCTAATTTGTGTTATCTGGTTGGCAACCGCATCTATTTTGACAGTAGGATTATTGATCGGATACCGAACGGGTTATCCACAACGCCATCCTGTTGTGAATATCTTTTCTCCCCGATTGTGCGCGTAGTCATAAAGGCGACCCGGAAAGTAGGGTAATTTTGTGTGACAGCGTCACCATTTTTTGTGGCCTATGTAACATCAACATTCATTTAGCGGTACATTGATATGGAAAAATACGTCATCAAACGAAGCGGGGCTTACGAGCCCTTTCTGCCTTATAAGATCAACGATGCCATCGAGAAAGGATTCGAAAGTGTATCACAGCAGCCGGATAAGACAGTGTTCGACGCCGTAATGGCGTCGTTGGACACCAAGGATACCTGGGCAGTGGAGGAAATCCAGGACTGCATCGAAAAGGTACTTTATGAACGGCGCCACTTTGAAGCAATGCGCTCCTTCATGCTGTATCGGCACACCCGTAAACTCCAGCGTGAGCATATCCATGGCTTCAACGAAGACACCACTTACGTAGACAGTAGGCAAACCATCGAAGAATACATCAGCCAAACAGACTGGCGCATCAACGCCAACGCGAACGTTTCCTATTCCAGTGCCGGGTTGATCAACAATACGGCTGGTAAGGTGATTGCCAACTATTGGCTGGATAAGGTATACAGCAAGGAAGAGGGATACGCGCACCGTAACGGAGATATCCATATCCACGACCTCGATTGCCTCACCGGCTACTGCGCCGGATGGAGCCTGCGCGTATTGCTCAACGAGGGGTTCAATGGCGTACGTGGGCGGGTGGAAAGCGGGCCGCCATCCCACTTCCGCGAAGCCCTCGGACAGATGGCCAATTTCTTGGGTATCCTGCAGAGTGAATGGGCGGGCGCACAGGCGTTCAGTTCGTTCGACACCTATCTGGCTCCCTATGTGTTCAAGGACCGGCTGCCCTATACCGAAGTGTTAAAAGCCATCCGCAGTTTTGTTTACAATGTAAACGTGCCGGCGCGCTGGGGGCAATCGCCGTTTACCAACATTACGTTGGACTGGAATGTGCCGGACGATCTGAAGGAGCAGATACCGACCAAAAAGGACATACACCTCTTTGCAGGATTGCAAGACGAAGAACTGCTGCAGGAGGCACGGCAACGCGATGCCGCTTCGCTGGAAGACCTGTGCTATCGGCATTTCCAATCAGAAATGGACCTGATCAACAAAGCGTATTATACGGTGATGACAGAAGGTGATGCCAACGGGCAGCCTTTCACGTTTCCCATTCCTACGGTCAATATCACGGAGGACTTCGACTGGGAAAGTGAAAATGCGACCCTGCTCTTTGAGAATACGGCCAAGATTGGCTCATCCTACTTCCAGAACTTTATAGGGAGCCAGTATATGCTGGACGAGTCGGGCAACCGCGTGGAAAACCCCGAAGCATACAAACCCAATGCGGTGCGGAGCATGTGCTGCCGATTGCAGCTCGACCTGCGTGAATTGCTCAAGCGCGGGAATGGCCTGTTCGGCAGCGCAGAGATGACCGGCAGCATCGGGGTGGTCACCATCAACATGGCGCGCCTGGGCTACCTGTACCGGGGCAACAAGGCAGGGTTGTACCAACGGCTCGACCACTGGCTCTACCTTGCTAAATCCACCTTGGAGAAAAAACGGAAATTCATCCAGGAGCTGTATGACCGCGGGTTGTATCCCTATACCAAGCGCTACCTGCCGCATTTCCGTAACCATTTTTCTACCATTGGCGTCAATGGTATGAATGAGATGATACGGAATTTTACGGGAGACCGCGATGATATCGTTTCACAAAGCGGGATGGCTTTCGCCATCGACATCCTCGAGCACATCCGCATGCGCATGCGGGAATTCCAGGAAAGTACCGGAAACCTGTACAACCTGGAAGCCACACCGGCTGAAGGGACGACCTATCGATTTGCCAAAGAGGATAAAAAGCGGTTTTCGGATATCCTGCAGGCGGGGCAGGGCGAAAATATTTACTATACCAACAGCTCGCAGCTGCCCGTAGACCATACCGAAGATCCGTTTGAAGCCCTGCTGTTGCAGGATACGCTGCAATGCAAATATACCGGTGGTACGGTACTGCACCTGTATATGAGCGAGCGGATCAGCTCGCCAGAGGCCTGCCGTAACTTCGTGCGGACGGTGATCAGCCATTTCAAACTGCCCTATATCACCGTCACGCCGGTATTCAGCATCTGCCCCGTGCATGGGTACCTCAATGGCGAGCATGAGTACTGTCCGAAATGCGACGATCTAATTTTAGCCACTCACCAAAATTCAATACAAGATGGATATACAACAGCAACATGACCTGGTTTTGCAGCAAAATCAGGAGAAGCGTAGCAAATGCTTGGTTTACACACGGGTTATGGGATATCATCGCCCGGTAGAAAGTTTCAATATCGGGAAGAAGGGGGAACATCGGCAACGCATGCATTTTACCGAACGAAGTGCCGACACCCATCTATAACATTACCCCCTTCACGTTATTGGACTACCCGGGCAGAACAGCCTGCATCCTTTGGTTTGCAGGCTGTAACATGCGTTGCGTGTATTGCTATAATCCCGATATCGTGCTGGGAAAAGGCCGTCTGTCCATTGCCGAGGCGTTGACGTTCCTCCGGTCGCGCCAGGGATTGCTGCAGGGAGTGGTGTTGAGCGGGGGTGAATGCACATTGCATCCCACGATTTTTCCGTTGCTTGAAACCGTTAAGGAATATGGCTTTGACGTGAAAATCGACACCAACGGTTCACGACCAAGGGTACTGGAAGAGTTGATGACCCGGCAACTGGTTGATTACGTTGCCCTGGATTTCAAGGCACTGGAACATCGGTTCCACGCCGTTACCAAATCGGGATTGTTTTCGGAGTTTGTCGAAAGCCTATCCTTGCTCAACCGTTCGGATGTATCGTTTGAGGTGCGGACAACGGTGCACAGCGATTTAATTGGTTTGGCAGACCTGCAAGAGATGGTCAAGTTTTTACAGCATGTGGATTACAGGGGGAGGTATTACATCCAGCATTACGTAAATGGGGTGCCGGTGCTGGGTGGGTTGGGACGGTCCGAAAAAAATGAACGTTTATCAACATTATCTACCGACCAAATTCAAATTGTGATTCGGGAATAGGCAGGTAGGTGTTTCCTTACCAAATAAAAATAAATAGGTTATTGTTGCTTCAAGCAATTGGGTAGTAATAGGTACTTTATAGGGATTTCATAGGGACATTATAGGGGCAAATACCTATAACTTATGAATAATTTACGTACTACTTTTCTATAAGCTAATGATAGTAATTGGAATCGATAATGAAAAGATAATAAAACAATACCGTATTCAACATCGAGACGATGCCGAATACGGTATTGTTTTGTTTTAAAGTGACTATTATTTGCTGAGGTACATCGACTTTTTGGCGTACATCTCCCGGAAAAAGGGGTCATCCAAATCTTTGATGAAGCGGATAGCCTCACCGGTCGATTTCATTTCCGGGCCGAGTTGTTTGTCGACATCAGGGAATTTATCAAACGAAAAGATCGGTTCCTTGATGGCATAACCGGTAAGTTTGCGTTCGATGTTAAAATCCTTTAGTTTATTCACACCCAACATTATTTTGGTAGCGATATTGATGTAGGGTACATCGTAAGCTTTGGCAATGAAAGGTACGGTGCGGGACGCCCGCGGATTGGCCTCGATCACATACACTTTTTCATCTTTGATGGCAAACTGTATATTCAGCAGGCCTTTTACATTGAGCGCTTTGGCCAGTTTGATCGTATACTCCTCCATTTTGCCCTGTACATGCTCCGAAAGACTGAAAGGAGGGAGAACAGCGCTGGAATCACCTGAGTGGATGCCCGCAGGTTCGATATGCTCCATCATACCGATAATATGCACGTCTTCTCCGTCGCAGATCGAATCAGACTCGGCTTCTTCGGCCCGGTCGAGGAAGTGGTCAATGAGTACACGGTTGCCGGGGAGGTTACGCAATAGTTTTACGACGGCCCTTTCCAGCTCTTCGTCGTTGATGACAATACTCATGCGCTCACCACCCAATACGTAACTTGGGCGTACGAGTACCGGATACCCCACCTCTTTGGCTACCTTCAAAGCTTCCTCGGCACTCTCCGCAACTCCGTATTTCGGATAAGGGATATCCAGCGATTTAAGCAGATCGGAGAAGCGGCCCCGATCTTCGGCCAAATCCATGTCCTGGAAGGAAGTTCCAATGATTTTAATACCGTTTGATTCCAACTGCTCTGCCATTTTGAGTGCGGTCTGTCCGCCTAATTGGACGATTACTCCTTCCGGTTTTTCCAGCTCAATGATTTCGCGGACGTGTTCCCAATAAACAGGCTCAAAATACAATTTATCCGCCATGTTGAAATCTGTGGACACTGTTTCGGGATTGCAGTTTATCATGACAGACTCGTATCCGGCTTCTTTGGCCGCGAGCAGCCCATGTACACAGGAGTAATCAAACTCAATACCCTGCCCGATGCGGTTCGGGCCTGAGCCGAGGACGATGATTTTCTTCTTGTCGGATACGATAGATTCATTTTCGTCCTCAAAGGTCGAGTAATAGTAGGGCGTTTGTGCCGGGAATTCCGCTGCGCAGGTATCCACCATTTTGTATACCCGCCGGATGCCAAGTTCCTTGCGTCGGTTGTATACCTCGTCTTCGGTTACATTGCCCAGTAACCAGGCAATCTGTACATCGGAATATCCTTTTTGTTTCAGCGTCAGAAAGAAATCTCTCGGAATATTGTTAAGCTGATACCGTCGAAGTTCGGCTTCCAGGGTTACCAATTCCTGGATTTGCAGGAGGAACCATTTGTCAATATATGTGGCCTTACGGATGGATTCGAGTGGTACACCCAGTTCGAAAGCGTCTTTGATATGGAAGATGCGGTCGCTGCTCGGATGTTCAAGGCTGTTCATGATTTCCTCTAAGTCGCGCAACTGTTTGCCATCGGCCCCTAAGCCATGGCGTCCCGTTTCAAGGCTTTGGCAGGCTTTCTGTAACGCTTCGATGAACGTACGGCCGATGGCCATCACCTCACCAACGGACTTCATCTGTAGTCCGAGCTCACGGTTCGCACCTTTGAACTTGGCAAAGTTCCAACGGGGCACCTTTACGATGACATAATCAAGCGTGGGTTCGAAATAAGCAGATGTAGTTTTCGTTATCTGGTTTTCGATTTCATCAAGGTTATAACCGATAGCCAGCTTAGAGGCAATTTTGGCAATTGGATATCCCGTTGCTTTGGAAGCCAGCGCTGAAGAGCGGGATACACGCGGATTGATTTCGATGGCAATGATGTCTTCGTTTTCGGGGTTAACTGAAAACTGCACGTTGCAGCCGCCGGCGAAGTTACCAATGGCCCGCATCATCTTAATGGCCTGATTACGCATTTCCTGGTAGCAGCGGTCGCTCAGTGTCATGCCCGGCGCTACGGTAATCGAATCGCCCGTATGGATGCCCATTGGATCAAAGTTTTCAATGGTACAGATGATGATGACGTTGTCATTGCTGTCACGCAATAACTCCAGCTCAAATTCCTTCCAGCCCAATACGGCTTGTTCTACGAGGACTTCGTGCGTGGGGGAGGCCTGTAATCCCCGGCTTAACGCAGCTTCAAAATCTTCCTTTTTATGGACGAAGCCGCCGCCGGTACCGCCTAAGGTATAAGAGGGTCGGATGACCAGTGGGAATCCGATTTGTTGTGCAGCCTCTTTACCTTCCAGAAAGGAATTGGCAATTTTTGACCTGGCTACACCCACACCGATATCCACCATCAAGCGGCGGAATTCTTCCCGGTTTTCTGTCTTTTCGATAGCAGCTACATCGACGCCGATGACTTTAACTCCGTATTTTTCCCAAAGTCCGCGTTCAGAAGCCTCGATGCATAGATTAAG
>Ga0182741_1001805_pt1 | contig 26680 bp, 25 predicted proteins | sample eDN5th37CBELigOP_FD_128874 | JGI IMG/M metagenome (GOLD analysis project Ga0182741, IMG submission 128874) | Enriched Organic Plus compost microbial communities from Emeryville, California, USA - eDNA 5th pass 37_C BE-Lig OP (version 2) (version 2) ... | reverse complement strand
GAGGGTGCGGTGCGGCGAGAGATCGACGCGAGCGGTGCCGTCATCGAGGGGATGCAGCACGGCGCCGACGTCGAGCTCGCGGTGCGCGCGGCCGAGGATGCTGTCGACGCGCTGGTCGCCCGCGTGGGTGACGTCTCGCAGGGGCGGGCGCGGGTCGAGGGCTGACGCCGACGGGCCAGTGCCGTGTTACCGGCCCGTAAATTGTGCAGACCTCCGAACGGTAATCACGCCCGTCGTCGCGGTCCGTCTCGGTGCAGGAAATGGGTCCGCGATCAGGCTGATTCGGTTTGTTACATGCAAATTCGCAGTATGTGAGAACGCCTTCTCACGAGTTGCATGGTCGTTGCGCTCGCTTATTTGATTGCGTCCTGCCCTTCTTTGAGAACACAGTTCGCACATCATGAAAAGGAGCGATGTGGAAACGCCGACTCTCCCCGGACCGCACGACGTGGTGCGGGTTGCCGCCGCTCAGTTCTTCTCCGGCCCTGACGTCCCCGCGAACGCGGACATCGTCATCGGCTACATGCGCGAGGCGGCCGCCGCCGGCGTGCAACTCCTCGTAACCCCCGAGAACTCCAACCGCGTTCGCGACTACGCGGATCGTGGGGAGTGCTTTGAGAAGAGCGAAGACCTCGATGGCGAGTTCGTCACCCGCATCCGCGAGGCGGCCAGGGAGCTGGGGATCATGGTCGCCGTCGGAGTCGACGTCCGCGGCGAGTCGGCTCCCGACGTTCACATCACCCAAGTGCTGATCGACAGCGACGGCGAGATCCTGCACGTGCACCACAAGACGGTGTTCTGGGACTACGAGTACACGCTCTTCACCCCCGGCACCAAGCAGCTCGAGGTCATTGACACGCGGATCGGCCGCATCGGCATGCTGCTGTGCGCCGACGGGATCGTGCCTGAAGTGCCGCGGGTCCTCGGCCTCAAGGGCGCGCAGATCCTCACCAACTCGCTGAACTCGCGCGGACCCGACGAGATGCGCGTGCACGAGCCGCTGCGCGCGATCGAGAACCACGTGTGGCACGTTGCCGCGAACACCGTCGGCGGTCCCGCGGACGGGTACCCGTGGACCGGCGGCTCGCAGGTCATCTCGCCGACGGGCGAGATCCTGGCCAACGCGGGCGAGACCGAGGAGGGCATGGTCTGGGCCGACATCACGCCGGCCAGCGCCCACCCGAAGCGGCTGGGACGCGCCGGTGCGCTCGACGAGTTCCGTCGCCCCGAGCTCTACGGCGAGCTGCTCGCAGACATCCAATCGCACGCGGTGGCCGACATGTACGGCCCCGTGCCTGAGCACGAACCGGCGCGGAGTATCCGCGTCGCCACGCTCCAGACGTCGTGGTACCACTCGACCGAATGGACGCTCACCCGCACGGAGATGCAGATCGCATACGCCGCGCGTCGCGGTGCCCGTGTCGGCGTCTTCCCCGAGCTGTTCATCCACCGTACGGACTCGATCGAAGCTGATGTCGCCGCCGCCGCCGAGCTATCGGCGCGGTGCCTGCGCGTCGTGCAGGATGCGGCCGCCGAGCACGGCGTATGGGTCGTGGCCAACCTCATCGAGGCCGACGGCGACGCCTACTACTCGACGGCCTTCCTCGTGTCGGACGCCGGTGAGATCCACGCCCGTTACCGCAAGACCCACCTCACCGAGTCCGAGCGCGCGTGGGCGACGCCGGGCGACGACTTCGTGGTCGCCGAGACCCCGGTCGGCCGCATCGGCCTCATGATCGGCGACGAGGTGTGGCTCCCCGAGGTCATGCGCATCCTCACCCTCCGCGGTGCGGAGATCGTGGCGCACCCCGCCGACTGGGACCGCCTCGAGGCCGCGACCATGGCGGCGACCGAGCGCACCGAGGAGAACCGTACGCACCTGGTCTCGGTCGCGCGCACCGACAACGCCGCCGGGTTCGGGAGCCAGGTCGTCATCGCCGACCGCTTCATCCCCGGCCAGCCTGTCGCCGTCATGCGCTATCCCACTGCCGTGTGGTCGCGCACGGGATTCGAGGAGGACCTCTTCGTCGACCTCGATCTCAACGACTCGCACAGCAAGGTCCAGGGCTTCCACCTCGACCCGCTGGCGACGCGCCAGCCCCACCTGTACGACGCATTCGCGGGGGCATTCGCATGATCCTGCAGTCCATCGTCAGCGGACTCGCGATCGGCGGCATCTACGCGCTGCTCGCCGTCGCGTTCCTGCTGACCTACCGAGTCGCCGGGGTGCTGAACCTCGCGCAGGCCGAGTTCGTCATGATCGGCGCGTTCGTGGCCTCCACTCTCGCCGGCTCCGCCGGATGGCCGCTGTTCGCGGCCGCGCTCGGAGGCATCGCAGTCGCCGCTCTCGTCGGCGCGCTGATGGAGCGCATCACATACCGGCCGTTGCGCAACGGTCCACATGCGTCGATGATCATCGCCACGGTCGCGGTGGGCATCGTCCTGCAGCAGGCCGCCCACCTGATCTGGGGCCCCGACCCGCGGTCGCTGCCGTCGCTCGTCCCCAACGTGTCACTGGACTTCCTGGGCGCGCGCGTCAGCACGGTGTCGCTGTTCGTGATCGGAATCTCGATCGTCCTCATCATCGGACTGAACCTGCTGCTGGGCCGCACGCGCCTCGGTCTGCAGATGCAGGCGACATCGGTGGACTCCGACACCGCACGGCTGATGGGCATCCGCACCGGCGGCATCGTCATCGTCGCGTTCATGATCGCGACGGGCCTGACCGGTGCGGCAGGCGTCCTCGTCGCTCCGCTCTTCTCCGTGACTATCCACATCGGCATGCTCATCGCGCTCAAGGCGTTCGCCGCCTGCGTCATCGGTGGCTTCGGAAACCTCACGGGCGCCGCGATCGCCGCGTTCGGCCTGGGAATCGTCGAGAGCCTCGCCGGAACGTTCATCGGGGCCGAGAACAAGGACCTCATCGCCTTCGCCCTCATGATCGTGTTCCTCGTCGTCCGCCCACAGGGCATCTTCGGTTCGAAAGTCGGTGAGAAGCTGTGACCTCCACTCTGCTCGCGCCCGTCCCCACGGCGCCGTCGAGACTGTCGACGATCGCCTCGTGGGCGATCTGGCCGGTCCTGCTGATCGTGGCCGTCGCCCTCCCGGCGATCATCCCCGGCAACTACTGGCTGCAGGTCGCCGTCAACGCCGAGATCATGATCATCGCGGCGGTCGGTCTTTACGTCACGTTCGGCCTGAACGGCCAGGTCTCGCTCGGACAGGCGGGCTTTTACGCCATCGGCGGCTACACCGCCGGACTGCTCGTGACCAAAATCGGCCTCGACTACGGCATCGCGCTCGTGCTCGCCGTGGTGATGGCCGCCGCGATCGGCCTCGGTGTCGGCATCCCGGCACTGCGTCTGAAGGGTCACTATCTCGCCCTCGCGACGCTCGGCCTCGGTCAGGTCATCGCCCTGATCCTCGTCAACTGGACCTGGCTGTCGGGTGGTGCACTCGGCGTGCGCGAGATTGTGGCGCCGTTCTTCGGCTTCGACATCGTCAAGATCTCGGACTGGGCGATCCTCATCGGCATCCTCACTGTCGTCTCGATCTACATCGTTCAGCGCATCCGGGTCTCGTCGTACGGCCGCGCCATGCAGGCGGTGCGCGACAGCGAGATCGCCGCCGCGGCGATGGGTGTGTCACTGCCCAAGGTGAAGGTGCTCGCGTTCGTGGTCGGAGCTGCATTCGCCGGACTCGCCGGGGCCCTCAACGCCGGTTTCGTGACCTACATCAGTCCGGGCACCTACGACCTCGCGCTCTCGGTCTCGATGCTCGCGATGGTGGTCGTCGGCGGCTCGCGGAGCCCGTGGGGCGCCGTGCTCGGCGCCGTGCTGCTGACCTTCCTGCCCGAATGGCTGCGGGCGGTGCAGGACTACTACCTGCTCATGTACGGACTCCTCCTGCTGTTCATGGTCGCGTTCGTGCCCAAGGGCATCTGGGGCGTGCTGCAGGGTGTCATCGAATTCGTGCGAGACCGCGTGCGCCGTGCACCCGCGTCCGTGGAGGGAGAACAGCGATGAGGGGCGGACTCGAAGTCACCGGCATCGTGCGTCGCTTCGGCGGTGTCACGGCCCTGGCCGGCGTCGACCTGACGGTCGCTCCGGGGCAGGTGCGGGCGCTCATCGGCCCGAACGGCTCCGGCAAGTCGACCATGATCAACTGCATCTCGGCGGTCGACCGCTGGGACGAGGGCACGGTCGTCCTCGACGGCGAGCCGGTGAAGCCGGCGGCGTCGGCGGTGGCGGCCCGCCGCGGGATCGCCCGCACGTTCCAGACGCTGCGGCTGTTCGATGACATGACCGTGCTCGAGAACGTGCTCGTCGCGATGCACCACCGGCGCGGGTACGGCCTGCTGGCCGCCATCTCCGCTCTTCCGGCCTACGGTCGGGCGGAGCGCGATATGCGACGCCGGGCCATGGAGCTGCTCGAGTTCGCAGGTATCGCGGAGCACGCGCACCGCGGCGCCGGGACCCTGCCGTACGGCCACCGCCGCCTCGTCGAGATCGCCCGTGCCCTCGCGTGCGACCCGTCCCTGCTGCTGCTCGACGAGCCTGCTGCGGGCATGAACGACAGCGAGACCGTGCGCCTGGCAGAGCTCGTGCAGCAGATCTCGACGCAGGATCTCTCGATCCTCGTGGTCGAGCACAACATGGACTTCGTCGCTTCGGTCGCGGAGCGCGTGACTGTCCTCGACAACGGCCATGTCATCGCGGACGGCACCCCAGCGGAGGTCCGCGTCCACCCCGATGTGCTGCGCGCCTACCTGGGCGCGAGTGAGGAGCAGCGATGACCCCGATCCTCGAGGTGTCCGACCTCGTCCTGAGCTACGGCGCGGCACGTGCGGTGCGCGGAGTCAGCCTCACTGTCGGTGAGGGGGAGGTGGTGACGCTGATCGGCGCCAACGGCGCGGGCAAGTCCACGACCCTCAAGGGGATCGTCGGGCTGGTCAAACCGCAGTCCGGCGCGATCCGCTTCTGCGGCCGCTCGGTCACGGGCAAGAGCACCGACTGGCTGGCCCGCAACGGCCTCAACCTCGTGCCCGAAGGGCGTCGCGTATTCGCGGGCCTGACCGTCGAGGAGAACCTCGACGTCGCGGCCACGGCCAGCCGCCTGCGCGGTGCGGCGCTCCGGCGCGAGATCGACGAGATCATGCAGGTGTTCCCGCGCCTGCAGGAGCGCCGCAAGAGTCTCGCCTGGACGTTGTCAGGCGGTGAACAGCAGATGCTCGCGATGGGACGCGCGATCCTCGCCAAGCCGAAGCTGCTGCTGCTCGACGAGCCGTCGCTGGGCCTGTCGCCCAAGCTCGCCGTCGAGGTCGTGCAGCTCATCAGCCGCTACAGCCGCGACCACGGATTGTCCGTGCTCCTGGTCGAGCAGAACGCGCAGCTCGCGCTGGGCTCGTCCGATCGCGGCTACGTCATCGAGCACGGCGTCATCTCTGCCGAAGGCCCTGCAGCCGGCCTGATGCACGACCCCGAGGTGCGCAAGGCCTACCTCGGCTCCTGAACGTCCGGCGGCCCCCCGCCGCCGCACGGCCCCACCCGGTCACCCCGAACACCGAAAGAAGGCAACATGCACAAGACCAAGACCCGCGTCCTGGCGGCCGCCGCTGTCGTCGGCGCTCTCACGCTCACCAGTTGCGCCAGCTCCGACGCCTCCGGCGACGGCGCGGCAGAGGGCGGCGAGATCGTCATCGGCGTCGCGCTGCCGACCACGGGCGGCTCGGCCGTTCTCGGCGAGCCGATGACCCACGGCATCGAGATGGCAGTCGAGGCGATCAACGAGGCCGGCGGCATCAATGGCGCCACGCTCCGCATCGTCCAGGAGGACACCGGAGCCGACGACACGTCCGCTCTGAACGCGTTCAACCGCATCACGGCGGAGAACCCCGCCGCCGTCATCGGCTTCCCCGTCTCGACGCAGGGCTTCGCCGTAATGACGCAGGTGGAGCGCACGGGCATCCCGGTGATCATGGGCGGCACCAACGCCAAGCTGGCGGATGCCGGCGAGTGGGCGTTCTCGATGACGTCGAACGACGCGATCACCTCGACGGCGGCCGTCGAGTTCGCTGCTGAGACGCTCGGGGTCACCAAAATCGCCCTCCTCCGCGAGAGCGGCGAGCTGGGCACCGGTGCCGCCGAGGTCGTCAAGGGCGCCGCCGACGAGTTCGGGTACGAGGTCGTCGCGGACGAGATCTTCCAGTCCGGCGACGTCGACATGTCGACCCAGGCGAACAACCTGCGAAGCTCGGGCGCAGAGATGATCTTCTCCTACGGCCAGCAGGCCGATTTCATCGTCGCCTCGAACGCGCTGGCGACCGCCGGCGTGAAGCTGCCGACGCTGCTCGCGGGTCTGCAGCCCGGCACCTACGCAGAGCTCAACTACGACGGCTTCGACACCATCTACAACCGCAACCAGTGCGTCCCTTCGGCCGCCACCGAGGGTGCGCTCGCCGACTGGTCGGCTGCATACGAGGAGGAGTTCGGCTCCGCCCCGACCGAGTACGCCGCCATCGCGTATGACGGTATGAACCTGCTGGGCGACGCCCTGAAGGCGGCCGGTTCGACCGACCCGCAGGCGATCAAGGACGCCCTCGACGCGCTCCCCGAGAGCGAAGGCGTCTGCGGCGCGCACCGCGGCAGCGAGAACGGTCAGCTCTCCTTCGGCGTGACCATCGGTCACTACGAGGGCGGCGCCTACGTCGCTGACGAGGTCCTGAGCGTGGAGAGCAAGTGACGCACATCGTCATCACGGGTGGTGCGTCGGGGATCGGACGATCCCTGGCGCGCCGCCTGGCCGCCCGCGGCGAGCGGGTGTCGGTCCTCGACCGCGCACCCGCCGCCGAGTGGTGGGGAACGATCCCGGATGCCGGGCGCGGCCTCTGGCAGGTCGTCGACGTCACCGACGGGTCGGGTGTGGCCGCCGCGCTCTGCGCTGCCGAGGCGGCGGAGCCCCTCACCGGTCTCGCCACCTGTGCCGGCGCGGTCTCCCACGAATCCGTGCTCGACATCGGGCAGGCCGAGTTCGCGCGTCTGATCGACGTCAACGTGTGGGGTGCCATCACCACGGCGCAGACCTTCGCCCGCATTCTCGTCGACGCGGACCGGCCGGGCGCGATTGTGACGGTCTCGTCCACGGCCGGTCTCGGCTACGTGTCGGGACTGGGCATCGCGTACCACGCGTCCAAGCACGCGCTCATCGGCGCGACCCGCTCGCTCGCGGGCGACCTCGCCTGCCACGGCATCCGGGCGACCTGCGTCGCGCCGGGTCTCGTGCGCACGCCGATGTCGGCGCACGAGCGCGAGACCCTCGGCGAAGACCGCCTCGCCGCACGCGCACCGGCCGGCCGGCTCGCGGAGCCGGAGGAGGTCGCCGCGGCCATCGCGTGGCTGCTCTCTCCCGCAGCTTCGCTCGTCACGGGGCATGTGCTCCCCGTGGACGGCGGCCAGGCATCGCTCGCTGTGCCCCTGGCAGGCGGATACGCGCCGGCATGCGTCGACACCCGATCTCTTCCCCACGACCTGACCCCTGAGGAGGTGCACCCGTGAGCCACATCATCGTCACCGGCGGCGCGTCGGGAATCGGCGCGGCGACGGTCCGCCGACTTGCGACCGCCGGCATCCGCGTCTCGGTCCTCGACCGCTCCGCCGCCGACACGGCGCCGTGGTGGGCCGAGCTGCCCGACGCGCTGCGCGGCGAATGGGAGACCGCGGACGCGTCCGACTCGGCCGCCTTCGGCGCCGCGCTGGAGCGTCTCGCGGGATCCGGAGTGACCGGCCTCGTCTCGTGCGCCGGCGTCTCGATCAAGGAGACCTTCCTCGAGTCGACGACCGAAGCCTGGGAGCAGACGGTCGCGATCAACATCCTCGCCGCCGCCCAGGCGTGCCGCATCGCGGCGCGGGCCATGGTCGCGGGTGGCGACGGCGGCAGCATCGTCTTGGTTTCGTCGACGGCCGCGTTCGGCTACGTCAACGGCCTCGGCGCTCACTACCACGCGTCCAAGGGCGCGATCGCGGCGCTCACCCGCTGTCTCGCCAGCGAGCTGGGGGAGCACGGCATTCGCGTGAACTCCGTCGTCCCGGGGCTCGTGCGCACGCCGCTCACGGAGATGATGCGTGCCAAGCATGGCGAAGACGTGCTCAGCGCCCCCGTGCCGCTGCGCCACATCGCCGAACCCGAGGAGGTCGCCCAGGCCATCGCCTTCCTCCTCTCTCCGGACGCATCGATGGTGACCGGCCACAACCTTCCGGCGGACGGCGGCCAGCTGTCCGTCGTCGGGCAGCCGCTCGGCGGATTCCCCGTCATCCTCACACCCGTCGCGCGGGCCCGATGACCCTGCGACCCCTCCTCTGAACGTCTGATCATGAAAGGCACACCGTGACCACTCCTGATTCGCCCACCATCGTCGTCGCCGGCATGGGGCCCGTCGGCATGACGGCGGCGCTCTCACTCGCCCGCCGCGGACACGAGGTCATCGTGCTCGAGGCCGGAGCCGACCTGTCCACGGAATCCCGCGCGTCGACGTTCCACCCGCCGAGCCTGGAGATCCTGGATGAGCTCGGCGTCGTCGAGGAGCTCATGGAGATCGGTCTCAAGGCGCCTGGCTTCCAGTACCGCGGCCACAGTCGCGAGCTGATCGCGCACCTCGACATGGAGGCGCTGGAGGGCGACACGCGCTTCCCGTTCCGCATCCAGTGCGAGCAGGGCAAGCTGACGCGGATCATCCGCCGCCACCTCGAGCAGATGCCGAATGTGACGCTGCGCTTCAACGCGCCGGTGCAACGCGTCGAGCACGGCACCGACTGCGCGCTCATCTACCTCCCCGGTGACGAGTTCGACGCGTCATACCGCGCCGACTGGCTCATCGCCGCCGACGGCTCGAACTCGGCCGTGCGCCGCTCGCTGGGCATCGCGTTCGAGGGTGTGACGTACCCGGAGCGCTTCCTCGTCGCCTCCACCACCCACGACTTCTGCGAGGACTTCGAAAACCTCGCCTACGTCAGCTACGTGTACGACCCCGAGGACTGGGGCGTGCTGCTGCGCACCCCGGAGCACTGGCGCGTGCTGTTCCCGATCAAGGACGACGAGTCCGACGAGGACGCCCGCCACCCCGACCGTATCGAGCAGCGTCTGCAGGGTGTCGTGTCGCTCCCGGAGCGCTACCCCGTCCTCCACTCCACGATCTACAAGGTGCACCAGCGTCTAGCCCGCACGTTCGGTCAGGGCCGCGTGCTGCTCGCCGGCGATGCGGCGCATATCAACAACCCGCTCGGCGGCATGGGCATGAACAGTGGCATCCATGATGCGGCCGCCGCCGTGCAGGCCGTCGAGTTCGCCCTCGCGGGAGGCGACCCGGTGCGTGCCGTCGAGACGTACGCCAAGGTGCGTCGCGATGCAGCGGCCGTGGACGTGCAGAAGAACACTCAGAAGAACTACGAGGAGATGCGCGAGAAGGATGCCGAGCGTCGCGCCGGCCGTCAGGCCGAGATGGCGGCGATTGCAGCCGACCCGGTGCGCCTGCGCACCTACCTGCGCGGCACGTCGATGCTCAACTCCGCCGAGGTCTCGCGCCGTCGGATGCGCCGCGGGCTCAGCCCGCTGCACCGTCCCGCCGCAGCGGCACCCGCGGGGGAGCGCTTCAGCGACATGATCCGCGACACCACGCTGGACGCCGACAGCGCCCGCTTCGTCGCGGCGACCGACGTTCCCGGGACGCTCGACTGCCTCCTCGAGCTGGTCGCGACCACTCCGGCCCCTGTGATCCTCGAGCTCGATGATCTCGCGACCGTGGCCGACAGCGTCGCGAAGGCAGAGGTCGTCGGCGCCGCGGGCATCGTCGTGCTCGACAGCGGCGCCGACGTCGTGGAGGTCGCGAATGCCGTGGCCGCGGCGCTCGGCGCCCGCCGAGACGTCGTCGTCATCGCGAGCGTCGACGGCGCCAACGAGGAGACGGTCGTCGCCCGCGGGCGCGCATTCGTGGATGCCGGCGCCGACCTGCTGGTGGTTCCGGCGAGCGACCTGGCCGCGCTCGAGCGTCTGCACCGCGCGCTGCCGGAGGTGCCGCTCGTGGTGCGCCGCAGCGACGGCCTCGCCTCGCTCGCCGAGCTGTACCTGGCGGGGGTTGGGCTCGTGCTCGACGCGCCCGTGCCGGCGCTCGTCTGACCTCTCCCGAGACTGCACGACGAAGAAGAACAGGAGCACACACATGACCAGCCTCACCGCGCCCCGTGCGCAGTTCGGCCTCATCCTTCCCTCGACCAACACCACGGTCGAGGCGGAGTTCGCGTGGATGCGCGCCGAGGGTGTGTCGTGGCACACCGGCCGCATCTTCATCCCCGAGCCTGACCTGGTCGACGACGACTCGTTCGTCACCTTTCTCGAAGGTCTGCGGACCGAGATCGGCCGGGCCGTGCGCGACGTCATCACTGCGAAGGTCGACTACCTCGTCATGGGCATGAGCGCTGAGACGTTCTGGGGAGGCAAAGACGGCGCAGCGCAGTTCGCGGCGCACATGGCCGAGCTGTCGAACGGCCTGGGTGTCACCACCGGCGCGGTCGCGGTCGACGAGGCGCTGAAGGTGTACGGCGCCAAGAAGATCGGCGTCATCACCCCGTACCAGCCGATCGGAGACCAGCAGGTGCGCGAGTTCTTCGAGCAGGTCGGCTACGAGGTGTCGGACGTGCACGGACTCAAGTGCGACTCGGCGACGTCGATCGCCGATGTGACGCCGGGGCAGCTGCGCGCCGCGTTCGAAGCCGTGGACGCCGAGGACGTCGACGTGCTCGTGCAAGCCGGCACGAACATGGCGTGCGCCAGGTTCGCGGCCGAGTACGAGAGGGAGATCGGCAAGCCGGTCATCGCGATCAACACAGCGACGGTGTGGCACGCGTACCGCACCAACGGCATCGACGACAAGATCGAGGGCTTCGGCTCGCTGCTCGCCGAGCACTGAGAGCCGAGCGCACGAAGGAGAAGACACATGTTCACGCACATCGGGATGCTGACGCTCGTGGAGTCCGCCACGGACGGGGACCGCGCTGCCATCGCGACCGGACTCACGAGTCTCGTCGGCCAGATCGACGGACTCGTCTCTGCCCGCGTCGCCACGGACCTCGGCCTCACAGAGGGGAACGCCGACGTGCTGTTCCTGCTGGAGTTCGCGTCCGAGGAGGCTTGGCGCGCGTATGCCGTGCATCCCGCGCACAAGGCGGTGATCGCGTCGGCGATCGGGCCCGTGCTGGCGTCGAAGGTCTTCGTCCAGGCGGACGGATTCGCCGAGGCCCGCGCGTGAGCGACCTCGCTCGAGCGGACTACGCCGAGGCCGGGCTGCAGGGCGTCCTGCAGCCCGGCACCCGGCCGGCGCTCATCGTGATCGATCCGGCGCTCGCGTACGTCGACCCCGCCTGCCCGCTGTACGCGGGTGTGGAGGAGCCGTGCGCGCGGGCGCGCGAGCTGCTCGAGCGAGCCCGGGCCGCCAGCATCCCGACCATCGTCACGCGTGTGGAGCACGACTCGACCGGGCGGACCGGGGGAGTGTTCTCGCGCAAGGTGCCGGCGACGCGGTGGTTCGCACCAGAGAGTCCATACTCGGCATACATCGAGGGGCTGGCGCCGATCGACGGCGACATCGAGATCGTGAAGCAGTACCCGAGCGCTTTCGCCGGCACGTCACTTGCGGCGACCCTCACCTCCCTCGGGGTGGACACGCTGATCATCACCGGGCTCACCACGAGCGGCTGCATCCGTGCGACCGCCACCGACGCGATGCAATCCGGGTTCATCCCCGTGGTCGTGCGTGACGCGGTCGGCGACCGGCTCGAGGGACCCCACGAGGCGAACCTGTTCGACATCCAGGCCAAGATCGGCGAAGTCGTCTCGTTGGAAAGGGCGGTCGCCGTCATCGAGGGCGCCGCATGACGACGGTCGCGATCACCGGAGGAGCCGGCGAGATCGGCCGCGCCCTGGCGCGGCGCTATGTCGCGGATGGCGCCGAGGTCCACCTCGTCGACGTCGCGGAGACGGTGCACGACGCCGCCGACGAGATCGGCGCGACGGCATGGCGCCTCGACCTCTCGGATCACGCGCAGATCGGCGCCCTGGCGCAGGTCGGCGGACTCGACATCCTCGTCAATGGCGTCGGCTACTGGCCGCCGACGCCATTCGACGAGCTGGAGCCGGCCGAGTTCGCGCGCTACTTGGACATCAATCTCACAAGCTCATATGCGGTGACCTGGATGCTGCGGGATGCGCTCCGGGCACGTCGCGGCGCCGTCGTCACGCTGTCTTCGGCGATCGCGCTGAAGGGGCATGGCGGGATGATCCACTACGCCGCCGCGAAGGCGGGCGTGCTCGGCATGACGAAGTCGCTCGCACTGGCGCTCGGGCCCGATGGCGTGCGCGTCAATGCGGTGGCGCCGGGTCTCGTCTCCACCGCACGCAATCGCGGCGTGTGGAGCACGGAGCAGCAGGCCGCGTTCCGGGTCGCCCGCGCGATGCCGGTCGACATCGAGATCGAGGACGTCGTCGACGCCGCGGTCTTCCTCGCGTCGCCGGCCGCACGCGCCATCACCGGGCAGACACTTGTGGTCGACGGCGGAACGGTTCTGCACTGACATGTACTACTCGAGCGTCACACCGGCCGAGAAGCGCACGGCGCTGCGGCGTCGGCTCGACACGGGGGAGCTCACCGTACTCCCCGGCGTGTTCAACGCGCTGTCGGCCCAGCTCCTGCAGCGGCGCGGTGCCGACGGGGTCTACATCTCTGGCCATATGATCGCCGCCGACCTGGGGCTCCCCGATCTCGGCATGACGACGATCACCGAGGTCGCCGATCGGGGCCGGCAGATTGCGCGCATGGTCGACCTTCCCGCGATCATCGACGCCGACACGGGGTTCGGCGAGCCCCTGAACGTCGGGCGCAGCATCCAGGCGCTCGAGGATGCCGGTATCGCGGGCTGCCACATCGAAGACCAGGTCAACCCGAAGAAGTGCGGCCACTCCGATGGCATCGCCGTCGTCGACCCGGAGGCCGCGCTGCGCCGCATCGAGGCGGCCGTGTGCGCGCGGCGGGATCCCGGTTTCCTCGTGATCGCCCGCACCGACGCGCGCGCCGTCGAGGGGCTCGATGCGGCGATCGGCCGGGCGCGGGCCTTCGTCGAGGCTGGCGCTGACGTGGTGTTCCCCGAGGCGCTGCAGTCGCCCGACGAGTACGCGGCGTTCCGGCACGCGGTCGACGTGCCCCTCATGATCAACATGAACGAGTTCGGACGCGGCACGCCGCCCACGCAGGCGGAGGCGCGGAACCTGGGGTACCAGATCGCCGTCTACCCGGTCACCCTGCTGCGCCTGGCGATGCGCGCCGCGCTGGAAGGCGTCGACGAGATCCTTCACGCCGGATCGCAGCACCGGCTGCTCGATCGGATGCAGACCAAGGACGAGCTCTACGACTTGCTCGAGTACGGCGAGTACCAGGCATTCGATGACGCGGTCTTCCGAGCCGCCGCGACGCAGACAGGCTCCCACTAGCGTGGGATCGCGCGATGCATCCGCTTGAAGGAGAGAGATGACCCGCCCCACCGAGAGCATCCCCGGCGCCGGAAGCGCGCGCAAGGTTCTCGATGTGCTGTTCTGCTTCAGCGCCGACCGGCCGGTGTGGACGGCGTTCGAGCTGTCGCGGCAGATCGCGGTGTCGTCGGCGACGGTGTACCGCTACCTGGCGCTGCTGCGTGACGTCGGGCTCGTCGACGACGACGGCGCCGGCAGCTACCGCCTCTCGATGCGGGTGAAGGCGTTCACCGCCGCGGCCGAAGCGGCGCGCTCGACGCTCGAGACACTCGCGCTGCCCGTGATGACGCGCATCCGCGACTCGATCGACGAGACTGTGCTGCTCGCGCGACGCATGGGTGATTCCGCGATCGCCGTGGAGCGGGTCGAGTCGCTCCAGCCCGTGCGACTGCAGTTCGACGTCGGGCGACGGATGATGCTGCACCGTGGATCCATTCCGCGTGTGCTGCTCGCGGCCCTGCCCGATCACGAGCGCGAGGCGTACCTCGACGAGACGTTCCCGCACGGGCGCCCGCACGACCTCACGCCGGCGGCGCTGGATGCGGTGGTGCAGGCCGGATACACGCAGAGCTTCGGCGAGATCGACGACGGCATCTGGGGCGCGGCGGCTGCGATCAAGGTCAACGGCGTGACGGCAGCGGCACTCGGTGTTGCCGCGCCGGTGTACCGCCTCGACGCGCAGCAGCGCGAGCGGATCATCGAGGTGGTTCGGCAGGGGGCGGAGGAGATCGGCACGATCGCCTCGCACGGTGGCCGCGCCTGACCTCTCCCCAAGCGTTCAGCGGGCGCATAGGCGGCGGTCAGGATTCGCGCCGATCGCGTCGATAGGTTCGGCTCGGGGCCGTACAGGTGGGGAGAGACATGACGGATGCTGGGGGAGCAGGCGGCGACGACCGCACGCTCGGTCTGACGCTTGGGGGTGGCGGTGCGTTCGGCGCTGCACATGCGGGGGTGCTGCAGGTGCTCGCTGAGCGCGGCATCCGACCGGGGATCGTCACCGGAACGAGCTCGGGTGCGCTCGTCGCCGCGGCGTACGCGGCCGGTGTGGATCAGGTGGCGATCGAGCGTGCGGTGCGCGCGTTTCGGTGGCGGTCGATCGCGCGCTGGTCGTTCGCGCCGCGCTGGGGGCTGCTCGACACGCGCGCGGTGACGGATGCCGTCGTCGGCGCGCTGGGCGAGGACCCGCAGATCGAGGACCTGCCGCGACGCTTCGGCGCGTTCGCCACGGATCTGCGCACGCGTCGCGGGGTGATCCTCGACAGCGGCCCGCTCAGCGTTGCACTGCGCGCGTCGATCGCGGTGCCGGGACTCCTGCCGCCGGTGCGTCGAGGGGCGCAGCTGCTCGCGGACGGCGGCATGGTCGACAACGTCCCCGTTCAGGCGGCGCGTGCGCTCGGCGCCGATCGCGTGATCGTGGTGCGGCTGCACGCGAAGTGGGAGAACGTCCGGATGATGCGGACGGTCACGCGCACCGCCGAGCTCGTCGAGGACCCGTCGATCGTGCTCATCCAGCCCGAGATGGAGCGGATGGCGCAGTGGACGATGTCGGACGTTCCGCGTCTGATCGACGAAGGGCGGCGCGCGGCCGAGGTCGCGCTCGACGCGCATCCCGTTCCGCTCGTGCCGTCGGCGAAACCGCTTTCGGCCGACCGCGTCTGAGTCGTGGGCCCGGCGCGCCCGGCTGACGCGGTTGACCGGTGGCGTGGAGGGCCGCCGCTCTACGATGGAAGCCACCATGAGCGACACGCAGATCTTCGAGTCCGACGGCCGCGCCATCCCTTATGTCGAGGAGGGCGAGGGGCCCATCAAGCTCGTGCTGATCCCCGAGCCGGGCAACGACGCGCTCGGCGTGGTCGCGCACTATCTGGTCGAGGAGGCGGACTTCCACGTCGTGCGCATCGGATACCGCGCCGGCGAGGGCGATGTGTCGCTCGAGGATCGCGTCGAGGACGTCATTGCGGTGATGGACCACCTCGGATTCGACCACACCTGGATCGGTGGTCACGGCTTCGGCGGCACGGTCGCGCGCGCCGCCGTCGAGGCGCACCACGAGCGTGCCGGCGGCCTGCTGCTGCTGGGCGTCGAGGAGAGCGACATCCCGCTCGCGCCGGTCATCCCCGTGCTCATCATCCAGGGTGCTGACGACGACGTGACGCCGCCCGCCAACGGCGAGCAGCTCGCCGCAACCGCTCCCGAGCGCACGAGCCTCAAGACGATCGCCGGCGCCGGCCACCTGTTCCCGCTCTCGGACGTCTTCGAGACGGCGGTCGCGATCGAGGAATACCTCGACTGGGACTGACTCGGTCCTGGGCCTCGGGCCACAAGCAAGCGGAACCCACGGCGCCGGCGTTCCCAACTCGGCAACGATCGTCAAGGTGCGGCTATCGGGGCAGCCCGGCCGCAAGCGATGCTGAGTAGTTCAGCTCCCGCCCTACTATGGCCTCGAGTAGTGAGGGGAGAACCTATGGCGCGGATTCTGCGAATCGAAGAGGGCGATCTCGACTCTTCGGCGCATCCTACGGCGGTGGTATGCGCCGCCCAGCTGGTCGATGATGGGCAGGGCGCCTACCTCGTGCAGCTGGCGTCGTTCGGGTCCGAGCATTCGGCGTCGGGTGGTAAGCGCCATGTCACTCAGACCTATCAATTCGATCGAGACGCGGCAGCTTCTCTGATGCGCTACTTCGTGCGCGCCTTCGGGGAGGATCTCTTCTACGAACCTCGCTAGGAACATGCGCAAGCCACAGACCCTCGTGGGCCTCAGCCCGAGCAGGCAGCTTCTGACCAGCATTGGATAACCGATTTGGCGACGTCGGCCGGATCCTCGTGCTCCCAGAATCGCAGCACCGTCCATCCTGCCCGTGTCAGCGTCGCGGACACCGCCTTATCGCGTTCGCGGTTTCGCTCTAGTTTCGTTGACCAATACGCCGAATTGGCCTTTGGTGATGTTCCATGGAGGGGGCATCCGTGCCAGAAGCACCCATCGATGAACACCGCAATGCGTCGACGCGTGAAGATGATGTCCGCGCGGGACCGGAGTGAAGGGATTGGGGCGGCGTCGACGCGATACCGAAGGCCTGCCGCGTGGAGAAGTCGCCGCACACGCAACTCGGGTTGAGTGTCACGCCGACGATTCGCAACCATCGTCCGTCGCGCCGTCTCGCTCGAGGCCCACGAAGCGCCCATACTCGAGCGTAGCGCGGCGTCGGCTCGCTCATACCGCGTTGGTGTCAGCCCGTTCTGACTTGAACATCGTTCCAAGCATCTCGCGAAGCTCCTGCTCCGGGAGTGTGGCAACGTCAGTAACGCGGAGTTCGAACTGAAGCGTCTTGAATCCGGTCCGGACGGCTTCTCTTCGGTTGCTCGTACGTCCGATCCTGAGAATCTGTTCGCTGACTAGGCGGGCGAGACGGTGATCTGAGGAGAGATTGCGATCGATGAGCCCAACGAGTTCGTCTTCGTACAACGGCAGGTCCGGGTCCGCGAGCAGATCGCCAAGAATCCAAGACCGCAGGTACAGCCGCTGAAACACGTTTCGCCGGCCCGCTCTATACCGATCCGCCGGAAGCCGACCTCGTGAGTCCAGCCCAAATCGCTCGACCGCAATGTCTGGCAGGGCCACCAATGTCAGATAGGGCCAGATGTCCGGGTGCGACGCCTGGTCTCGGCCTTCCTGCTCGAACCACGAAGCCAGTGCATTGCCGACAGCAACATCGAAAAGGCGGTCTCGATCGCTTCGCCGTCGCCCTCTCACAGAGGTCAGGGCGCCAGCGACTCGATCGTGAAGCTCTCGTAGCAGCGTGGCCGGCACGGGAGTTCCTGCTGCGGGAAAGATCGCGCCCGGATGATGCCCATCGTCCGGAAAGCTCTGAACGACTCCGCCTGACCGCAGGACGTCTTCAAGGCGGGTGATCTCCGATTCGACATCGGAACGAGACAGGCGCGGGTACAGGTATGTCATCAGGCTCTCATCCTCCGGCGTTGCTGTAGTAGCTGACGGCCTCTCTTGAGCGACTCGAGAGGGTCAACGGCTCCTCGATCGCAAGGCGGCACGCCTCCTCAATGCGAAGCCCCAGCGACACCGCGATCGATACGCCCAGGGCGGCGAGGCAGCCGAAGTCTGCTGCCGCCAGTTCACGAAGCGCATCGCCGCGAACCGTCTCGCGCCAGCCACCCAGCTGATGGAGAACCGCGAGATGAATGTCGCATTCGATCGCGGCGTACAATGCCTCGTCCGCTCTGCCCTCGACGATCTGCTCGCAGACCTCCAGGTCAGTATTCACGTAGAGACGAATTGCGGAGCTGATGCTCCAATGGGCTTCCGCTTCTGGCAACACCTCAACGGACCACGGGACGGCTCTCCGCCCGGTGGCCGAAAACGATACTGCAGAGGTGGGAAAGTCCGATCCTTCGCGTTCGAGGGGGATTGAGAGCGGATCCGGCATCTGCCAGAGCTTTGCGCTGTGATGGATGGCGTGAGCGGGGTTCGCGCTCCCCGTTCTTCCAGGGCCCACGATCCAGAGGTCGGCGGCGAGCGCTACCGCGAGGTCGCTTCCCTTCGCAGTGACCTCTACGGCAGCCGCCCATACATCGCCGAACCTGACGAACCTCGACTGAGTTCTCCATCGGGCGCGGGAAGGAACGCAGTTCGCAATACCGACGAGCCAGACCTCCTCTTCGGGATCTATCCCGGTGTCCACCCAGAAGTCAGGGGTGAGGGTTGCCGAGCCTCGGAGTACAATGTCGTCCCCAGGACTCCATTCCTCGCACACCTTCGCGGCACTAGTCGCGGGAGAAACGAGCGAGAACTCAGCGTGCACCGAGCCGGCTGAAGGAGTCCGGAATGGGCGAGTCTCAGCGATCGTCATCAGCGGCCTCCGCGCTCAGATCGATACGCATAGCTCGACGGGCCGCCCCCGTGAGTTCGACGCTCGCTGGCTCGTCGCGCGTGACGACGGCTCCGATCGATTCCCTTACATCAGCACCGATCCATTCGAGCTCCAGGTCCTCGATTACCATCGGCTCGTTAACGCCATCGTCGCCGATGAGCGCTACGTCGATGGTGACGATGTACTTCGAAGCCTCGCCGCTCACGACGAAATCGATCCGCTGTCGTTGACGTCCATCGTCCAGAGTCGTGATCAGCCGCGGGGAAGCCGCATCAACGCGGGGCGCACGTGGTCCCGACCTTGTCCGTCGTCCCCCGCCGGCGGTAGCCGCAACGCGAGGGGACTCATGGCGGACGGGGAGCAAACCGGCGAAACGGCGGGAAAGGGAGCCGGTTCGCACTTCCCGAGAGCTGGGCGCCACTTCATCCGGTGCGGGGTAGACAAGGTCCCGGATAGCCTTGACGATCTTGCGTTTGGTCAGCTTTACGATCAGCCCGTCTTCGCCGCCTGCGCTGGCGATCCACGCATCATGCGCGGGCGGCTCCGTTCGTGCATATGCCGCATCATATTCGTCGGCCGATTTGTAGACGGCGAGCCAGTCCACACCCTCAAGCGGTGCCTGATCGAACCAATCGACAGTGGAGACAATGAGTTCGGGCTGGCCTCGCATGAGTGCGATCCGGGACATAGAGGAGTTGCAGATCGGGTCGAGATCATCCCGGTCGCGCCTCGATTCCGATCCCGGAAATCGTCGGACAATTGCTAGGTGTCCGAGCGTGTCTCTGTTGCGAGTCACGGTGACCACTTCGACAGGGACTCCGTACGGTGTCGTCACCGGCTCGAGGCGTCCGCCGCGCATCGCGCGGATTGCGTTGAGCCCCGCTCCCCAGAGCGCAAGTGCTCCAGGCTGGTCATCGCACAAGGGCACGTCACGGTCCGGAACCCGCAGCGATATATCCATCGGAGCGTGGTTCTTTCCGGGAAACGGAACGAGCTTCGGCCAAAGATGCACTCGCAACGCGGTCCGAGCTTTCGACGCGAACACCTCGGGTAGCACCGCGAGGTCCAGCACGGCGCTCTCCTCTTCAGTCTCAGTTCCGAGGCTTTCTGCGGTGAGCACCGGGTCGATAATCAACACCGAGGTGCCCGTTTCGCCGGGTGCGAAGTGCCGGGCGAACAGCTGTGTGCCGAGGTTCTCCGCTTCCTCTCCGAGAAGGGGGAGGATCGTCTCACCGTCTTGCCTGCCCCACCAGTGCCGACCGGTGAACTGTACGCCGCCTTCGACGTAGGAGTCGCGGAATGCGGAAGCTATCAGGCGATGCTCCAGGCGACCCTCTTCGTTCAGGCAGCGAGTCCAGTAGATGACTGTCCCGCGACCGCTGAACGCAAACGATGCGGTCTTACCGAATCCGTAGGTTCCTCCGCCCTTGCCATCGTCCCTCGGCACACCGAGCTTGAGAATGAGGTCTTGGTAGTTGCGCGGTGCGTCGCCGTGAACTGGCCTGAGCGTCACTGGCCCGTCCAATCCGCACGTCCCACGGTCGAAGATCTCGAGCACGAAGGGATTCTCTGGGACATGGAGTCCTGCGCTCACCCGAGTTCTGTCTGGCAGCAGCTCGGAGAGATCGCTCCGCAGCCGCCAGTCGATTCGACGGAGATGAATGCCGTAGGCGGGTCGCCGATTATCGAGACGCGCGTCCCAGCTGTTCTGCGCGGTCTCTCGTATGAGAATCTCCAGGGGAGAGAGCGAAGTGCGTCCGAGCAGACGTTCACCGCCAGTCGAATCCATATCGCCGGGCTGGAACGCCTTCGGATACCAGTCAAGCGGCGACACACCGGACAGTTGGGAGAAACTCACAGTCGGCTCAGCACCTTCTCCAGGTCGGACGCATCGATCTCTCCAGGGCACGTGTCAAGCAGCAGTGCGTACCGGAGATGCGCGACGCCCTTGAGTGCCGCGTCTCCAACGGCGGAAGCACGGATACCCGGGAAATCCGCACCGACTTCGAATAGACGTTCACTCGCGACTACGAAGCGCAGACTGTCGTCACTCACCACGGGGTCCTCGGGTGACGAGCGTTCGAAGAGGAGTCCCTTCGGAAGGCCGAGCGAATCGACTCGCTCGATCAGATCGGCGATCGTCTCACCTTCGGCGTTCTCCTCCAGCCGAATCGCGAGGAGATGGAGGTCAGCGCCAGCAGGCGGGTCGAGCTGATACGCACCGTGGATGGTGACCGAGGGGGCGTCAACGCCTGTGTAGGCCTTCACCTCCAGGGCGTTTCGAAGGAAGAAGTCGTGCCGGTAACCTTCCTTCCCTCTCCAGGCGGCCTTTGCCCTCGCAGGGTCTGTCTCCGCGAGCTTGGCTAGCACCGTCAACTCGCCGAACAGGCCGGCAGCGCGCTGGCGCGAAAGCCCACGTCTCACGTTTGCGAGCGCCTCACGCCAAGCCCCGAGCACTCGCATCAGCTCGTCAATGCAGTGAGCACCCGATTGGTCGACGCGGCTGAGCATCTCCCCCACGAGCGAGAGGAAGGTCGGCGTCAGGCCCGGATCAGTGCTCGCCACATCGAGGATGACGGGCGATTCGTCGTTGTCGGATCGGTCCAGCCACTGCGTCGGCAATACATCGCCGAGAGGGAGCTCGAACCGGGCGCGCCCGGGTGGAAGCTCTACGAGAAGGTGGATCCCACCTGCGTAGTCCTTCGCGAGGCGGGCTTCGCGCACATTCCTGTCCGGGCCGATCGGAGCCCCAGAGAAGGCGCCGATGTCAGGGCGCTCCTTGCTCAGAAGATGCAGGGCCTCTTGAACGCGACCGTATGCCGTCACGATTCCTCCTGGCGTACGTAGTCACCTTCGGTGTCCCGGAAGCGGGTTGTCTCGTCAGATTCGTCTTCACTCAGGACGGGCTGCACACTCACAGCGACGAACTCGCCGTCCTCCTCCGCTTCGGCGTGCGGGTAGATCACACCGAGGCCGATCAGGTCCAACTCGGCCCCCATCGGACGTCGAGTCTTCGACTTCTCCAGCGGCTGCGACTCGGCGCTCACGGCATAGAGCAGGATGGCCCCGACATCAGGTGCCAGCGCTCGGCGCGTCCGACGCACGCTGTTCATATCGTTGGTGTCAGTTGTCTCTAACAGATTCTCCGGATCGGAGAGAAGCCCGTTGTCCGCAAGCACTCGCAGGTCGAGAACAGAGTCGCCGCTCGACATCAGCGCGCGAATGTTCACCACGTCCGAGCCGGCAGGCGGTTCTGCGGGCAGACGGCTCGCGTCCCAGTACTGCTCTTTGAGCGGAGCGCGGCTGACAAGGTTGACGCGAATGTTGTCTGCGTAATCGAATGAGCCGAGCGTCGCGGGGCCAGATACGAGGGTCAGGTTCCACGTGACTGACTCGCCGTGCTCCTCCAGCCAGACCCGCATAGCGTCCGGCTGCAACCACGGGTCGGAGGCGGCGACCCAGTAGCGCTGGAGAAAGTCGACCACGTCCTCGTTCCTCAGGCCGGGGATGACAATCGACGGAGACGACTTCGAGGAGGCCTGGAAAAGCGGCTTCAGATTCCGCTCCGATGCACCTCGCACCAGCACGCGCGCGGCCTCTTGTGAGCGCTTTGCTCCGTCGGCTGAGCGATCGAGGTAGATGGTCTGGCGCCGTGTGCCACCCAAACCGGCGTGAACCACCATCGTGTGGGACATCTTCCCAGGGGAAGTGATCTGAAGGCGCCCTGGATGCGTGCGCACGCGAATAGCGAGATCGCGAGGGGTTTTCCCTTCGCTCTCCAGCATGGCTACCTCAGCGCGAAGCTCGCGCTCCACTCGCGCCAGGTGCCCGTAGTCCTCGAGCAGGCCGGGTCCAACCCACACGCGCGCGAGATCCTTGTAATGGGGGCGGAACCCGAACCAGCGGCCCATCTGCAAGAGCGTGTCGTAGGTGTTCGATGTCCGGAGGAAGTACGAAACGACCAGACCTTCGAGAGTGAGCCCGCGCGAGAGCGTGCCACCGCCGATCGCGATCACGAACTGAGGGTCGTCATCCGGATATGTCAGCCGATCGTCAGACTCGCCGTTGTCGATCTTCACGGTCAGCCGACCAACGATCTCTCGTGCCTTCTGCCAGACCTGCTCCCAGGACGGGGCGAGTTCTCCTGCGCGCAGATCGCTCGCGCGGTCGACCTCTCGGTCGAAGACCTGCTTGAAAGCCGGCTCCTCGCTATCGCGGTTCAATGCCAGCTTCTCAGCGAAGGCAGCGACAGTGTCCTTCAGCAGCTGGTGCGCCGCCACTCGATGCGAGGTGTGCAGGAGCATTGATGAGTGGCTCACCTCCGAAGTCCGCAGTTGGCGGATCGCGGTCGCCAGGATGAACCATCGGATCGCAGAGTCAAGGGACTCAGTAACCTCCGGGCTGTACTTCGAGACGTCCCTGCCTTTGGGAACGAGCGTCTCCGCTTCCTCTGCGGGCACGACATGAGACAGGGAATGAATCGCCTCGTCGTCATCGCTGTCTGCGTTCTGAGCGACGTCAAAGAAGCTGTCCGCACCCATGTATTCGTCAGGCTTCGGCAACACCATGGCGAAGTCATCGGGATACAGATCTTCATCGTTGTTCGGATCGATGAAGATGTTCGCGAAAGGGGTGGCGGTGTAGGCGACATAGGTGCCGGTCTGCACCTCTTTCCAGATGTCCCGAACCCGCTGGTTGATCGTCGATACAAGGTCTCGGTCAGCTTGCGTGTTAGGCGTAGCCTGGTCGGACTCGTCGTCAATCAGCAGCACCGCGCGATTGCGGAGAGTCTCCTCGGGGATGTCGCGCAGAAACTGCGCGACATTGGCCAGTCGGCGCTCGTGCTTCTTCACCACCATGATCGCGACATTGCTTGTGCTCGCAATGAAGCCCACATTGTTCTTCGCGGCGATGTCCGTGTCTCTCCCGGTCAGAAGCGCCCAAGCAATGCCAGCCTTGTCGCTTGCATCGTTGACGTTGAGGTCTGACTCCAGACGAAGCTGGGTCTGCGCGCGGAGGTTGGTGTACATGCCCGCCAGTACGATGATGATCCGATACCCGGCGTCGACCGCCTTGGCGATCAGGCCGGCATAGTTCGCCGTCTTTCCAGACTGCACGTATCCAATCACGAGGCCCTTGCGGCGGTCACCGGGCTCCTTGGGGTTGGCGCACCGTGACAGGATGCGAGAGGTGGAGTCGTCGATCCCTTGAACAGCCGTTTCAGGGAGCCGTGATTCGAGGACCTTCTTGTAAGACGGCCACTCGCCGACGGTGGTCCGTGGGCCGCTGTACCAGCTTGAGTAGCCGCCGTCTTTCTTGACCAGGTTGCCCACCGCGATCGTCTCGACAATGTTCCGCTGACTTGCGATGTACACGTCGTACGCTGCCCCGAAGCCTGGAACCATCATTTCTACGAGGCGCTTTGCTTCTGCTTCGACAGCTGATCCTGCGCGGCCCGACTGGCTCGCGAGTATGCCTTCGAATGCTGCGAGGCCAGTGCGAAACAACGCGTCTGACACTTGGGTCTGCGTCATTGAGACTCCCGTCGGGTCGGGGACAGCGGCTTCGCTGTCATTGGTCATATGGGGTTCGCGTACCTCCCGGCGGTTCGCCAGGAGGGGGAGCGTGCAGCGTCACTACGCCTGGAGAACTGGAGAGCCGTCTTGGTTTAGGTTGGCTGCGACAGAGGGGTAGTGAACTCCCTGGAAGCTGCGGAACAGTGCCTGGAAGATATGGAATGCTCCGCGTGGCGGAACGGCCATACCCACCTGGCGACGCACGCTCTCTTTTCGCCCCCGGAAGGTGAAGTCGTCGGGGAACGTCTGGATTCGCGCGCGCTCGCGGTTCGTTAGCGCCCGAGGCTCCGACCAGTGGTAGCCGTGTGTGCCGCCTCCACCCGAGCCGGTGATTGTGTAAGAAGGACGGTCAGGGTGAAGACGCTTATAGATCTGACTGAGCGTGGCGCCCTTGACGTTGAGGCGCAGCTCAGGAGTCATGCGCTTGGCATTGAAAGCGTTCTCGCCCGGATCGATGAGCTGCAAGCGCTTCACAACCGTCTCCGACTGTCGTGTGATCTCGTGGTTGGGCGCGTCGGGGGGAATGTTCTCCAGTGCCTTCGCAACCGGCGTCCACTGATGGGGGTGCGGATGGGTCGGGGCGGGGACGTGGAACGTGACAGGAACGTCTTCACGTACGCCGACCACGATGATGCGGTGGCGTCGCTGCGGGACGCCGTACTCTTCGAATCGATACAGGTGAGGTGTCAGCTTGTATCCGGGCCCAGCAGCGCGCATCGCGTCGAGGATATGAGTGAAATCATCGCCGCCATTCGAGCTCCGAAGCCCGCTGACGTTCTCCGCGACGAACCACTCGGGTTGATGATGCTCGAGCACGCGCACCCCGTAAGCGAAAAGCGGTCCGAACTCGCCCTTCAGTCCGCGGTTCTCACCGACGAGGCTGTAGTCGTTGCAGGGGAACCCGAACGCGAAGCCGTCGATGTGAGGAAGGGATTCGATGTCGAGCTGACGCACGTCCTGACAGATGACGGACTGCGGTGTCGCCCCCTCTATGTTGGCGACGTAAGTTGCTACGGTGCTCTCGTCGTAATCGTTCGCCCAACCGTGTCGCAACGGCGTTCCCGTCGCGCGCGCTGCCTGATGCGCGCCAAGCGCCATGCCCCCGGGGCCTGAGAACAATTCGCCGAGTGTGTACCCAAGCGCCACCAATACATCTCCTTCACAGCGGGCGTCGCTAGATCCTCAGCCCGCGGTCCAGCCTACTTACGCGGTCGGACATTCCCTGGTGGCGAGTTGCCGTGTCTGCCAACAGGGCGTACCGGAGTTCCCCACCGTGCTACGCCCAATCGGCGGTGGGTAGAGGCGCCGAAACTGGGTCGGTGATGACTTGGTCAGGGCGTCGCGGTTGCACCGCCCCGCTTCTTCGGCCCGACGCCTTCCGGCAAGCCTTTGTGCAGTCGAGGGATGTACTCGAGCTTCAGCGTCCTCCCGTCGAAGACCGTCGAGTCGACGAGCTCCAGATCGAAGCCGGGGCCGCCCTCGAACAGCGAGGCGTAGCCGTCGCGACCCGTGATCGCGGGGAAGACCGTCACCTCGAGCCGGTCCACGAGGCCGGCGGCCAGCAGTGCGCGGTTCAGGGTGATGCTGCCGTGCGAGCGCATCGGCACGTCGGTCTCGCGCTTGAGACGCTCGATCGCCGTCACCGCGTCCTCGGTGACGAGGGTCGAGTTCGCCCAGCCGAGCGGCTCCTCGAGCGTGCGCGAGAACACGAGCTTCGGCGCGGCCGTGAGGCTGTCGTAGTACGGTTCGTCGTACTCGACGACGAACCGGCGGAACTCGCGGAACGTCGTCGCGCCGTACACCAGCACCTGCTCCTGCGCGTATTTGCGCACCAGATAGTCGCGCAGCTCGGGGCCCTCCTTGCCCCAGTAGCCCGGCCACCCGCGCGCCGAGCCGTGACCCTCCAGACTGCAGAAGAAGTCGACCGTGAATGTCGCCATCGGGCCACGCTAACCCGGCCCGGCGGGCACGAAAAGGGCCTCCGGGTCAAACCCGGAGGCCCGGAGACCGTGTCAGCGCATCGCGCCGAAGGTCATCTCGATGTCGGCCATCTCCATCTCAGCCGTCGCCTCGATGAGCGCTCGCAGGTCGGCATCCGCTCCCGGCGCGAACTCCTCGAAACGCTCGGGCGCGATGTCGTTCGGCGCGCCCTCCGGAGCCTGCTTCGAAGCATCCAGTCGCGTGCCGTCGTTCGACGGCGACATGCCCTGGAAGATGCGCCCGGCCTCGGACTGCGCGCCCAGATCGAACGAGTACTGCGTGCTCTGCAGCCCCATGTCGACGAGGCGCTTCACCTCGGGGAACTGCTCGGCGTTCGTCTTCGGGATCGTCAGCGCCGTGCGCCACTGGACCCCGAGCGACTCCAGCGCCTTCGCGTACGCGTTCTCGTGCGCCTGGTCGCGCACGATCAGATACGAGATCGTCGACCGCGCCGTCTTGTTCGACGTCATCTCGTACAGTCGGCACTTCTGCAGCCGCCCGGTCGACTCGAGCATCAGGTTGTACAGCAGATCGAGCACGAGGTTGCCGGAGTTGTAGACCCAGCTGCCGTTCCACGGGTTGCCCGCGGCATCCACCGGCAGCGCGCCCTGCGCCCCGACGAGGTAGTGGTGGATGTTGCTCTCCGACATCGCGATGCTGAGCGGCGTC
>Ga0182741_1001804_pt1 | contig 26698 bp, 27 predicted proteins | sample eDN5th37CBELigOP_FD_128874 | JGI IMG/M metagenome (GOLD analysis project Ga0182741, IMG submission 128874) | Enriched Organic Plus compost microbial communities from Emeryville, California, USA - eDNA 5th pass 37_C BE-Lig OP (version 2) (version 2) ... | reverse complement strand
CAGAATACATTCTGAGAAGGAGAAGCGATTATGAAGTACGCAAGCTTCGAGGTCGAGGGCCGCCAGAGCTGGGGTGCCGTCGTCGACGGCCGCGTCTACGACCTGGGCGCGAGCGGTGCCGATGTGGCCGCCACCCTGCGTGATGCCATCGCGGCGGGTGCACTGAGCGATTCGCTGGTCGAGGGCCTCGAGCCCGTCGCCGCCGAGTCGGACGTGACCTTCCTGCCGGCCGTGCCGAACCCCGCCAAGATCATCTGCGTGGGTGTGAACTACCGTTCGCACCTCGAGGAGACCGGCAAGGCCGAGGTCGGTGCCCCGACCCTGTTCACCCGGTTCGCCGACTCGCAGACCGGTCACCTGGTCCCGGTCGAGATCCCGGCCGTGGGCAACCAGTTCGACTACGAGGGCGAGCTCGCCGTGGTCATCGGCGCTCCCGCCTTCAAGGTGCCCGCTGCGCAGGCGCAGTCGGTGATCGCCGGTTACAGCATCTACAACGACTTCACCGTCCGCGACTGGCAGCGTGCCACCACGCAGTGGATCCCGGGCAAGAACTTCCCGCGTACCGGCGCGATGGGCCCGTACTTCGTGCCGGCCGCCGACATCGACAACATCGAGGAGTGCACCCTCGAGACGCGGGTCAACGGTGAGCAGCGTCAGAAGGCCACGATCGCGGACATGCGCTGCCCGATCGACCGGCTGATCGAGCACATCTCGACGTTCACCCCGCTCGCCCCCGGTGACATCATCGTCACCGGCACCCCGGGTGGTGTGGGCCTGTTCATGGATCCGCCGGCGCTGCTGAACCCGGGCGATGTCGTCGAGGTCGAGATCACCGGCCTCGGGGTCCTGCGCAACGAGATCGTCGCGGAGCAGTAACCGATGCCCATTGCGGTCTGCACGATGTCGCACTCGCCGCTGATCGGCGAGATCGAGCCCGCCGGTGGTGTGCTCGGTGAGATCGACGCGGCGACGGACGAGATCCGCAAGGCGATCGACGATTTCGATCCCGAGATCACGATCGTCTTCGGACCCGACCATTTCAACGGTGTCTTCTACGACATGATGCCGCCGTTCTGCATCGGCTCCGAGGCGATCAGCGTCGGGGACTGGAGCACGCAGCACCGCGCGTTGCCGGTCGACCGGGAGCACGCGGCCCGGCTGGTGCAGGCGGTGTTCGACGCCGAGATCGACGTCGCCCAGTCCGAGCGGCTGTATGTCGACCACGGCATGACCCAGACGCTCGAGATGCTCTTCGGTGTCGACTACGAGCGTCCGATCGTGCCGGTGTTCGTCAATGCGGTCGGACTGCCGCTGGTGCCGATGCGCCGGGTGCGCAAGTTCGGTGAGGCGATCGGCCGCGAGGCGGCCCGCTGGAACAAGCGGGTGCTGATCGTCGGCTCCGGGGGTCTGTCGCACGACCCGCCGGTGCCGAAGCTCGAGGGCGCGCCGGAGCCGGTGCGTGAGCGTCTGATCGACGGTCGCCACTACACCCCCGAGCAGCGGGAGGAACGCCAGCGCCGGGTCATCGAGGCCGCGCGCGAGCACATCCGGACCGGTTCCGGTCAGCAGCCGTTGAACGAGGAGTTCGACCGGCTCGTGATGGACACCTTCACCGAGGGTCGTCTCGAGCAGGTCGACGGATGGGCCACCGACTGGATGGCACGTGAGGGTGGGGGATCGGCGCACGAGATCCGTGCGTGGGTCGCCGCCTTCGCGGCGGTCAACGCCGTCGACACCCCGACGGTCGCCGGCCGCTGGTACTGGCCGGTCCACGAATGGGGGACCGGTTTCGGCATGATGCTGACGGATCCCGTCGGTTCCTGACGCGGTCATCACCTCGGGCGGCCCCTGCACCGCCCCTCGGGCCATCGGGCCGGACGCGCAACCGTCCGGCCCGATGGCCTTCCTGCGATCCGGGACCGGCCATCGGATGCCGGAAATCGCAGGTGAAGAAGCTTCTTCCCCGGCCGGGCGTTCACTGTCGCAGCCATGTAACGCGAGTTATGTTCGCCGGGTTTGTCTTCCGGGATCGACCTGTGTCAGGATCGGTCGCCGGTCCAGGGTGGAGACGGGCTCACCAGCCGATCCCTCCACCTTCGAACGTTCGCCTCACGCTTGTGGCGTAACGTTTTCGTCCAGCAGAACCGGACCCCCGCCGTCGGTTCACCACCGACGTCGGCGTCGGAACCTCGGAGCACCCTCCGGGGCCGTCGACCGCTCCCGGGCGCCCCTCGGATGTACACCGCCCGGTCCGTTCTCTCATAAGTCCCTGGTCACAACCACGGTATGAGTGTGCTTGCGGTCATGTGACTCTAGTCTCTAGAATCATGACTCTAGAGACTAGAGTCACTCTCTCGTCGCCGAAATGCCCTCTTTGCGGGTGCCCAATGAAAGGAACTGCTGTCATGCCCTTGGCAGTCGCCGCCCTCTCCCACGCGCCGTCCTTCGGCAACGTCGATCCGGGGGGCACGACGATGGCGGAGATCGAAACCGCGATCGGCGAAGTCCGTTCCTTCGTCGAGAACTTCGACCCCGAGGTGGTCGTCGTCTTCGGCCCCGATCACTTCAACGGCCACCTGTACTCGCTGATCACCCCCTGGGCGGTCGGCGCCGAGGCCGTCGGCGTGGGCGACTACGGCACCACCGAAGGCCCGATCCCCGTGGACGCGGAGACCGCCCGCGCCCTGCACGCCCTGATCCTCGAGCAGGGCATCGACATCGGCCGCTCCGAGAAGATGACGATCGACCACGGCATCCTGCAGCCGATCGAATTCATCTACGGCCACCCCCTCACCCGGCCCATCGTGCCGATCTTCGTCAACTCCCTCGGCCACCCGCTGACCCCGATGCAGCGCGTGCGGCTCTTCGGTGAAGCCGTCGGCCGTGCCGCCCAGCAGCTCGACAAGCGGGTACTGCTCGTCGCTTCCGGCGGCATCTCCCACAACCCGCCCGTCCCGCGCTGGGACGACGCCCCGGAGCCGGTGCGCCGGCGCCTCGTCGAGTACGCCCCCAGCCGCGAGGAACGTGCCGCCCGCGAACAGGCGATCGTGAAGGGCATCCAGGCCATCGCCGACGGCAAGGCCTCGGGCGAACCGCTCAACGAAGCCTGGGACACGCTGGTGCTCAACGCGTTCCGGTCCGGAAACCTGGCTGCCGTCGACAGCTGGGACAACGACTGGTTCATCGCCGAAGGCGGCAGTGCGGCCCACGAGATGCGCAGCTGGATCGCTGCATACGCCGCCCTGTCCACCGCCGGTCCCTATCGGCTCACCGTCGACCACTACTGGGCTGTGGAGACCTGGGGCGCCGGCTTCGGTATCCAGGCCGCGATCGGAGCGTGAGGACATGTACGAGTTCAAGACCTTCTGGGAAGCCGTCGCCGACTTGCCGCACCGCCTCGAATACCTCGAGGTGAACGGCTGGCGTACCCGCGTCCTCACCGTCGACGGCCCCGGCGGAGCCGACGAGCAGACCATCGTCCTGCTCAACGGCACCACCGGCCACATCGAGGCCTTCACCCAGAACATCCGCGCCCTGGCTTCGAAGTACCGCGTGGTGGGCTACGACTACCCCGGCCACGGTTTCACCACCCTGACCGACCACGACCTCGAGATCCCCGAGTACGAAGAACATCTGCTCGCCCTGCTCGACGTGCTCGGCCTCGACCGCGCCCACCTGTGCGGCGAGTCCCTCGGCGGCTGGATCGCGATCAAGTTCGCCGCCCACCACCCCGACCGGGTCCGCACGGTGATCCTCAGCGCCCCGGGCGGCCGCGTCACCACCGCCGAGCGCGTGGACCGCGCCCAGTCGGTCAGCCGCCAGGCCGTCACCGAACCGACCTTCGACAACGTCAAGAAGCGGTTGCAGGTCGTCATCCACGACCCCGGCAAGATCACCGACGAACTGGTCCACATCCGGCAGGCGGTGTACTCCCGCGAGGGTTTCGGTGAGGCCATGCACCACATCGCCGTGTTGCGCCAGCCCGAGACCCGCTACCGCAACCGGGTCACCGACGAGGACTTCGCGGCGATTCCAGTCCCTGCCCTGCTCGTGTGGACCGACCACGAACCCAGCGGCGGCCCCGAGGTGGGGGAGATGCTCGCCGGTCTCATCCCGGACGGTGAATTCCTCCTCGTCGAGAACGCAGCCCACTGGCCGCAATGGGAGGACCCGCAGACCTTCAACGCCGCCGCCCTCGACTTCCTCGCACGCAAAGGCTGAACCATGACCGACACCGGTGTCATCGAACAGATCGCCGACGAGCTCTACCGCGCCCGCCGCTCCGTCACGACCATCGACTTCGTCAGCCCCCGGCTGCCCGAACGCGATCTCGATGCCGCATACCGCATCTCCGAACTCGTCGCCGCACGACGCGAAGCCGAACTGGGCGTGCGCCGCGTCGGCCGCAAGGTCGGCCTGACCAACCCGCTCGTGCAGCAGCGCGTCGGGGTCTTCGAACCCGACTACGGCATCATCCACGACGACATGGTCCACGCCTCCGGCGTCGTGATCCCCGCGTCGGCCCACAACTTCCTGCGCATCGAGGCCGAGGTCGCCTTCGTCCTGGCCAAGGACATCCTCGTCGCCGACCCCGATGCGATCGAAGACGCCATCGAATACATCACTCCCGCATTCGAACTCGTCGACTTCCGCTTCGCCGGCAATGTCGGCCAGATCGTCGACACCATCGCCGACAACGCCGGCTGCGACGGCGTCGTCCTCGGCGAGGAACGACACCCCTACGGTGAGGTCGACCTGACCGCTGTCGAGATGGTGATCACCACGGCGACCGGCGAGGAGATCACCCGCGGGGTCGGAAGCAACGTGCTCGGCCACCCGATCAAGGCGGTGCAGTGGCTCGCCGAGACCGCATTGCGTGTCGGCCAGCCCCTGCGGGCCGGCGAGATCCTGCTGTCCGGCTCGATCGGCTACATCGAGCCCTGGCCGGCCGACGTCGAATGCACCGCCACCATCACCGGACTGGGTTGCGTGCGCGCAACCCTCGACTCGAAGGCATGAAGCGATGACCGAGAACCTCGACACCACCCCCGCCGTCACCACCGAGATCCGGGTCGCCATCGAACAACTCGTGGCCGAACACCACTGGCTGCTCGACCACGGCCACGCCGATCGCCTCTACACCCTCTACACCGAGGACGCGGTGTCGGTCGGGCCGCTCGGCACCATGAACGGCCGCGACGCCATCAAGGCCTGGGGTGAGCGCCGCGTCACCCAGGACGCGGGCATCGTCCGGCACTTCTCCGGCGGCACCCGCCTCGCCTGGGAGAACGGCGTTCTCACCGGCACCACCTACTACATGACCTTCCGCAGCACCCAGGACGATCCGTTGCACCCGGCCAGCGTCGGTGAATTCCGCGAGGAGTACGCCCAGGTCGACGGCCAGTGGCGCATCCGCCGCCGCGAGATCGTGCCGGTCTTCGGTGGCCACAACGCCGCTGCCCATGCCCGCCGGCTGGCCGAGGGCGACAAGTGACCACGATCCCGGCCCTCCTGCACGTCGCCACCCCCTCGCTGAGCATCGTCGAAAGCGGCCTGTTCAACGGCTACGACGGGGTCGTCATCGACCTGCAGCACGGCGAGGTCGGACTCGAAACCGCCTGCACGATGCTGCGCGCGATCCCTCGCGAGGTCCGCTACCGGTACGTGCGGGTGTCGAGCATCGACTCCGGGCCCATCGGCCGACTGATGGACAGCGGTGCCCGCGGCATCATCGCGCCCACCATCGAAAGCGTCGACGAGGCCCGCGCCCTCGTCGCCGCCACCAAGTACCCACCCCTGGGCCGCCGCAGCCTGGGGCCGAGCCGGCCCCAGTTGTATTCCGGCCCCAGCTACACCGAAGCCGGCAACGAGGCCGTCGAGTGCATCGTGCAGATCGAGACGTGCCGTGGTCTCGACGCCGCCGACGAGATCCTCTCGGTGGACGGCGTCGGGTCCGTCTACATCGGACCGGCGGACCTCGCGGTGTCCTTCGGCCTCGGCGGCGGAGCCGACTGGACCGACGGCCCGGTCTACGACGCGATCGTCGAGATCGCCAAGGTCGCTCGCACCCACGGGCGCACCTGCGGGATCTACTCCAGTTCTCCCGCCTACGCACGGGATCTGGCCCGCGCAGAGCTGATCGATTACGTCGGCCTCGGGATCGACCTGCTCATGGTCGGCGCCCAGTCCCGACAGAACATCGCATCCCTGAGGAGTGAAGCGTGAACACGGACGTCCTGATCATCGGCGCCGGCCCCACCGGCCTGACCCTTGCGAACCTGCTCGGCCAGTACGGTGTGCGCACGACGCTGATCGAGGCCCGCGACGAGCTCATCGACTACCCGCGCGCCGTGGGTATCGACGACGAGGCTCTGCGCGTCATGCAGGCCATCGGCCTGGTGGACAAGGTGCTCCCGCACACCGTCCCCGACCAGCAGGTGCGGATCGTCAACGGCGACATGAAGGTCATCGCCGAGATCAACCCCACCACCCGCGAATTCGGCTGGCCGCGCCGCAACGGATTCGTCCAGCCCCTCGTCGATCAGGTCCTGCTCGAGGGCCTCGGACGCTTCGAGTCCGTCGACGTCCGGCTCGGCACCGAGGCGGTCGACCTGACCTACACCGACAGCGACGCGACGGTCACCGTCAAGTCCGGCGAGCAGACCTCGCAGATCACGGCACGCTATGTCATCGGTTGCGAGGGCGGCCGTTCCTTCACCCGCACCCATCTCGGCATCGACTTCGAGGGCGAGACGCGCAAGCAGCGGGGCCTGGTGATCGACGTCGCCGACGACCCGATCGGCACCCCGCACGCGGTCTTCGGCGGTGATCCCACGCGTGGTTACGCCACGCTGAGCCTTCCCCACGGGATCCGGCGCTGGGAGTTCATGATGCTCGACGACGAGGGGGAGGAGTTGGTGGAATCGGACGAGTTCATCTATGGTCTGCTCGCCGACCACGTTCCGGACCCCACGCGCCTGAACATCATCCGTCGTCGGGTCTACACCCACCACGCGCGGCTGGCGACCCGGTTCCGGCAGGGACCGGTCATCCTGGCCGGCGACGCGGCCCACGTCATGCCGGTGGTCGCGGGGCAGGGATGGAACTCGTGCATCCGCGACGCGATGAACCTCGGCTGGAAGCTGGCCGCGGTGGTGCAGGGCCGGGCGAGCGATGCGCTGCTCGACACCTACGCCGAGGAGCGCCGCGACCACGTCAAGGCGATGGTGGACCTGTCGGTCGGCATGGCCAACCTGGTGACCAACCGCAGCAAGCTCCGTTCGGCGGCGCGCGATGCCGCCGCCGCGGTGGTCGATCGGCTGCCGCGCCTGAAGGCGTACGTGTCGGGTCAGGGCTTCAAGCCGATGCCTCGGTACGAGCGCGGTGCGGTGGTACCGGCGCGGGTGCCGCAGCTCAAGTCGGTGCCGGTGGTCGAGGACTTCAAGCCGGCGGTCGGTACGTTGTTCCCGCAGCCGCGGGTGTGCACGTCGACCGTGTCGGATCGGCTGCTCGACGACGTCACCGGTCCCGGCTGGCGGATCTTCGTGTGGAACAACGATCCGGGCCGGCTCATCGACAAGGAGAACCTCGAGCACCTGAAGGCTCTCGGGGCGCATCTGGTGCATCTGGTGCCGGCCGCTCAGATCCCCTGGGCGACAGAGAATGCGAGTGAGGACGTGCAGGTCGTGGGCGATCCGTCGGGGGTGCTCAAGACCTGGTTCCACCAGCGGCCGTTCTCGGCCGTGGTGGTGCGTCCGGACCACGTCATCGCGGCGGAGTGCCTCGCGCAGGATCTCGACCGGACGCTCGAGTCCGTGTTCTCCGCGGCGCGCCTCCAGTGGGACTGAGAATGCATTCTCGAGAAGGAATGCAGAACCACTTGACCAATGTTAAATCTGTGACATAGTCGATGTTGCGGGCGTCACATCGTGCACGACCCCCTCTCCAGACCAGACGAATTCAGGGAAGAAGGAATTCATGAAGCGCACCCTGTCGGTGCTCGCCGGAAGCGCCGCGCTGGCACTCGCGTTGACCGCATGCTCCAACGGTTCGAACGACACCGCAGCGACGTCGGCCGACGGCCACGACATCGTCAAGGTCGGGTTGTTCCCGTCCTCGGCGGTCGGCGCCTTCCAGATCGGGATGGAGCAGGGCTTCTTCGCCGACGAGGGCATCGAGGTCGAGCTCGTCATGGGCCAGTCGAGCGCCGCACAGCTCCCGGCCGTGAACTCCGGCGGTCTCGACTTCATCCTCGCCAGCCCCACCACCCCCCTCGTGGCGGCCAGCAAGGGCCTCGACGTGCCGATCGTGTCGGGCTACGCCCGCAACCGTCCCGAGACCATCAGCGACTCCGTCGCCGTGCTCGTCGGACCCGGCTCGGACATCAAGACCCCGAAGGACCTGTCGGGCAAGCGCGTTGCGATCAACGCCCTCGGCAGCATCGGTGAGATCGGCATCAAGGAAGCCGTCGCCCTCGACGGCGGCGACCCCGACTCGATCACCTTCGTCCAGCTCGGCTTCGACCAGGTCGCCGCGCAGCTCGAGAGCGGCCAGATCGACGCCGGCATGGCCGGCCCGCCGTTCATCGGCCAGATCCTCAACAACGGCGGCGCCGTGGTCAGCGACTTCATCCCCGCCGCCGGGCTCGACGGCGCCGAGCTGGTCATCGTCGCCGGCCGCAAGCTCGTCGAGACCAAGCCCGAACTGGTCGAACGCTTCACCCGCGCCCTCGACGAAACGCTCACCTACGCCGAGGAGCACCAGGACGAGGTCCGCGAGCTGCTCCCGACCGTCATCGGCACCGACCCGGCGGTCGCGGCGAAGACCGAGTTCATCCAGTGGGACGCGAACCTCGACGTCGAGGCGATCGAGCAGTTCAGCACCCTGCTGGTGAAGTACGGCGTGATGAACGAGGAACCCGGCGACGACATCGTCTGGTCCCAGTAACCCCCGCGGGTCGGGCCGCAAGGCCCGACCCGCCCCCTCGACTCTGCAACACTCGAAAGGTTGCCTGCCATGAGCGTGGCACAACGAGAACGGGACAATCCCGTGGCGGCCCCCCCGCAACCCGAGAACTCCCGAACCCCCAGCGCGATCGGCCCCTACAAGCCGCTGCTGCTGGGCGTGGCCGGCAGTCTGGGTTTCCTCCTGATCTGGCAGATCTTCTCTGCCGTCGGACCCGTCAGCTCGCACTACCTGCCGCCCCCGACGGTGGTCGCGGCGGAATTCGTCCAGAACCTGTCCGATCCGGACTACTGGATCGCCGTCGGCTACACCCTGCGGTCCTGGCTGATCGGCGTGGTCCTGTCCACCCTGTCCGCCCTCGTCCTCGGCGTGATCATCGGCTCGAGCGCCTTCCTGCGCCGGGCCACCCACTCGACCATCGAGTTCCTGCGCCCGATCCCCGCGGTCGCCCTCATCCCGCTGGCCGCACTCCTGTACGGGCCGGTGCTCAGCGCCGAACTGCTGATCGTCGTCTACGCCTGCTTCTGGATCGTGCTCGTCCAGGTGCTCTACGGTGTCGCCGACGTCGACAAGGTCGCCACCGACACCGCCCTGACCCTGCAGATGAACTTCTGGCAGCGGGTCCGCTACCTGATCTTCCCGACGTTGCTGCCCTACCTCATGACCGGCGTGCGCCTCGCGGCCACCGTCGCGCTGATCCTGGCCATCGGCGTCGAGCTGATCATCGGCACCCCCGGCCTCGGACTCGACGTCGCGCTCGCCCAGATCAACGACGACGCCCCCGGCATGTTCGCGCTGATCGTCACCGCCGGCGTGCTCGGCATGCTCGTCAACTGGCTCATGGGAACCGTCGAACGCAAGGTTCTCTTCTGGCACGCCTCGGTGCGTGGAGGTGCGCGCTCGTGAAAGCTCTCAAGAGTTTCGGCTACTTCATCGGACTGCCCGTCCTGCTGATCGCCGGCTGGTGGTTCGCCACCCGCGACGGCGGCAGCTTCTACGTGCCCACCCCCGACCAGCTCGTGACCGCCTTCCGGACCATCTGGCTCGGTGACGGCTTCACCCAGGACGCACTGCCCAGCATCGCGCGTCTGCTGGTCGGCCTGGCACTGTCCATCGTCCTCGGTGTGGGCCTGGGCATCGCCATCGGCGCGATCGACTGGGTGCGCTGGCTGCTGAGCCCGCTGCTCGAATTCCTGCGCGCCATCCCCTCGACGATCATGATCCCGGTCCTGCTCCTGCTGATCGGCATCAACGACGCCATGAAGGTCACCATCATCGTCCTCGGATGCCTGTGGCCGATCCTGCTCAACACCATCAAGGGCGTTGCCTCCATCGACGAGGTGCAGAGCGACACCGGCCGTGTCTACGGCCTCACCGGCATCGACCGGATGCGCTATCTGGTCCTGCCCGCGGCCTCCCCGCAGATCTTCGCCGGCATCCGCCAGAGCCTCGCGGTCGGCCTCGTCCTGATGGTCGTCTCTGAAATGTTCGCGGCCACCGAAGGAATCGGATACGCCATCATCAACTTCCAGAACCGGATCGACATCCCCGAGATGTGGAGCGGCATCGTGCTGCTCGGCCTGCTCGGCGTGGCCCTGTCCGTGTTGTTCCAGATCGTCCAGAGCCGGGTCCTCGGCTGGTACGAAGGATTGAAGGAAAGTGCGAATGACTGACCAGCAGCAGGTTCGACTCCACGTCGACCGGGTCAAGAAGGTTTACAGCCGCGACGGCAAGGACTTCGAAGCCGTCAAGTCCCTCACCTTCGACCTGCACCAGGGCGAATTCGCCTGCCTCGTCGGCCCGTCCGGCAGCGGCAAGACCACCCTGCTCAAGTGCATCGCCGGCCTCATGGCCCCGACCTCCGGCTCGGTCGTGCTCGACGGCAGGCCCGTCAACGGCCCCGCCAAGGGCATGGCCGTGGTCTTCCAGGAATACGGCCGCAGCCTCTACCCCTGGATGACCGTCGCGGGCAACATCGAACTGCCCCTCAAGGTCGCCAAGCTCTCCAAGGAAGAGCGCCGCGCCCGGGTCGACGAGGCGCTGGTCTCCGTCGGCCTCGAACAGGCCCGCAACAGCTACCCCTGGCAGCTGTCCGGCGGCATGCAGCAGCGCGTCGCTATCGCCCGCGCCGTCGCCACCCACCCGAGCGTGCTGCTCATGGACGAGCCGTTCGCCGCGGTCGACGCGCAGACCCGCGCCGACCTCGAGGACCTGGTCCGCTCGGTGTGGAAGCGGCACAACATGACCATCCTCTTCGTCACCCACGACATCGAGGAATCCGTCTACCTCGGCCAGCGGGTCCTGGTGCTGTCCAGCTCGCCCACGGTCATCCAGGACGACCTCACGATCGACCTGCCCGACGAGCGGGATCAGCTCGGCACGCGCTCGCTTCCCCGATTCAGTGAACTGCGCGCCCACGTCTACGAACAGGTCCAGATCGCCAAGACCAACAAGGGCGGACTGGTCTCCTCGGCACAGCGCGCGGTGTTGTGATCCGAATGAACATGCAGCAGAACACTATCGACTCAGACGTTGTCGTCGTCGGCGGTGGCCCCGTGGGGCTCACCCTCGCCCTGCTCCTCGCCGACGAGGGCGCCCGGATCACGGTCGTCGAACCGATGACCGCTCCGGGCGACCTGCCCCGCGCCATCAGCATCGCCGACGAGACCTTCCGGATCCTCGACCGTCTCGGCCTCGCCGACGACCTCAAGGCCGAGTCCTATCTCGACACCGGCGCACGCTACTTCGGCCTCGGTGACCGGCTCCTGGCCCAGTCCAAGCCCGTCCCGTCGCGCACCGGACATCCCGCCAAGTCGCAGTTCGACCAGCCCGTCCTCGAACAGCTCCTGTGGGACCGGGCCGTCGAGCACCCCCGCATCGACTTCCGCATGGGCGAGCGCGCCGTGGCGATCACCCAGGACGCCACCACCGTCACGGTCACCACCCGCACCGACGACGGCACCCTGTCCACCGTCGTCGGCTCGTGGCTGGCCGGCGCGGACGGGGGCCGCAGCTTCACCCGCGACGCCCTCGGCATCCCCCTGGTCGGATCGACCCAGGAGGAACGCTGGGTGGTCGTCGACCTGCTCAACACCGTCGGCAAGCGCGAGCCCTACGCCGAATTCCACGGCAACGGCGAACGCCCCTACGTGTGGGTCCCCGGCATCAAGGGCCGCCTGCGCCTGGAATTCATGATGCTCCCCGGCGACGACGCCGAGGAGATCGTCCGCCCCGAGCGGATCCGCGAACTGGTCCTGCCGTTCCACCCCCAGGTCACCCCCGAGGACATCCGCCGCGCGGTCGTCTACGTCGCGCACCGGCGCGTCGCCAAGACCTACCGGGCCGGCCGCGCCTTCCTCGTCGGCGACGCCGGGCACCTGATGCCCCCCTTCTCCGGCCAGGGCCTCAACGCCGGCATGCGCGACGCGTCCAACCTGGCCTGGAAACTGCGCGCCGTACTCGACGGCGTCGGCACCGAGAAGCTGCTCGACAGCTACGAGACCGAACGTCGCACCCACGCCAAGAAGATGGTGCGCATCTCGCACATCACCGGCTCGATCGTCATGGCCCGCGGTATCGCCGCGATCGCCCGCGACGTCGTCTTCACCGTCGCCAAGCTCGTCCCGCCGGTGCACAACTACCTGTCGTCCATGCGGTTCATCACCCCGCCGGACTACGCTGCCGGCGTCGCCGTCGCACCCGGCCGTGACGTCGACCGGCGTCTTGCCGGGACCGTCGGCAAGGCCATGAGCCAGCCGCAGGTCGAAACGCTCGAGGGCGTCACCTCGCTCCTCGACGAACATCTCGGCACCGGCTGGGCGATCCTCGAACTCGGCACCGCCGCAACCGGTCCGGTCGCACGCGATCCGTTCTGGGGGGAGATCCCGCGGGTGCGTCTGCTCCCGCGCGGCTACCACCGGTCCCCGGAGGAGACCGGCCCCACCGATCTGACCGACCTCGCCGGCGCCTTCGTCGATCCCGTCCACCCGCTGGCGGAACCCCACGCTGTCGTCGTCCGCCCGGACCGCTACGTCGCGGCCGTGTTCACCGCGGCCGACGAGGCACGGGTGGTCGCCGCACTGCGGAACTACGTCGACCTCTCGCGCAGCGTCGACCGCTCCCGGAGGAAAGAGAACAGATGAGCACCTCTGACATCGACCGCTACGACGACCTGTTCTGGCGCGACGAATACGAGCAGATCACCGAGTCCGACGAGTTCCTGCAGCAGATCGCCGACTCCGCCGACCTGCCCTCCCTGCTGGTCGCCATCGCCGCCGCCACCGGCGACACCTCCATCCTCACCGAGGACCTGCGGCCCCCGCTGACCCCCGTCGACACGATCGGCCACCCGCACGGAGGCATGTCGCCGGAGCAGCAGAGCCGGGCACGCGCCCTGGCCGTGGCCGGCCTGCGCCGCCTGCGCGACGAGCGCATCACCCGGATCGGGATGCTCTCCGACGCCGTCGTCACCGACATCCTGGCCTACCTCACCTGCGGCAACGACGACTGGGCCGACTCGCTCCGGCACGAACTCGACCTCACCGAGGACAAGGGCGCCGCCCCCGACTGGCGATTCGAGGACCTCGCCCAGGGCCGCACCTTCGAGGTCCTCATCGTCGGCGCGGGTGTCTCCGGGATCGCCGCCGGACACCGCTTCCGGCAGGCCGGGGTGCCATTCACGATGATCGACGCCGCCGAACGGCTCGGCGGCACCTGGCAGAAGAACCACTATCCCGGCGTCCGCCTGGACACCCCCACCTTCGGGTACTCCTACTCCTTCGCCCAGCGCGTCGACTGGCCCCACCAGTTCGCCGAGGGCAGCGAGATCGACGACTACCTCAACACCGTCGCCGAACGGGCCGGCCTCGCCGACCTGATCGAGTACGGCACCCGGCTGGTGAGCGCCCAGTGGGACGACGAGGCCGGCGCCTGGACCGTGGTCACCCGCGACAACCAGGGCCGTGAGCGCACCCGAACCTTCCAGGCGGTCATCAGCGCGGTCGGGCAGCTCGACATCCCGAACATCCCCGATTTCCCGGGCGCCGAGCGGTTCCGCGGGGCCACCATGCACTCGCAGGAGTGGGACGACTCCTACGACTGGCGCGGCAAGCGCGTCGCGGTCATCGGTACCGGCGCCAGCGCCTACCAGATCGTGCCCGCCATCTACGACGAGGTGGCGTCGCTGACCGTCTTCCAGCGCAGCGCCCCGTGGATGCTGCCCGCCCCGACCTACCACGACAACCACTCGGAGACCTTCTCCTGGCTGGTGAACAAGGTCCCCTATTACGGGCAGTGGTTCCGGCTGTGGACGATCACCCAGGGCATCCCCGGGCGATTCCACACCGTCCGCGCCGAAAAGGACTGGCCCGGTGCACCCCTGAGCGTGTCCGCGAAGAACCAGCAGGTACGTGACGAGCTGATCGGCCGCCTGACCGAGCAGTTCGAGGGCCGCCCCGACCTGCTCGAGATCGCCATCCCGTCCTACCCGCCGGGCGCCAAGCGCATGCTGCGCGACAACGGCGTGTGGGCCAAGGCGTTGCGGGCCGACCACACCACGGTGTCCACCCACGCCATCGTGGAGCTGACCGAGACCGGCATCCGCACCGCCGACGGCACGCACCACGAGGTCGACCTGATCATCTACGCCACCGGCTTCAAGCCGTCGGACTACCTCGACGGCGTCGAGGTCGTCGGCCGCGACGGGGTCGAGATCCACGAGTTCTGGAAGGGCGACGCCCGCGCCTACAACGGCATCACCGTGCCGGGCTACCCGAACTTCTTCATGCTCTACGGACCCAACATCGGTGGTGTGGTCGCCGGCAGCCTGCACTTCATGCTCGAACGGGCCGCCGAGTACTCGCTCAAGGCGGTCCGCGAGGTCCTCGAACGCGGCGTCAAGGCCCTCGACGTCACCCCCGAGGCGCTCGACCGGTTCGTGGAGTGGGTCGACAAGGAGAACCGGCAGATGGCCTGGGGTCAGCCCTACGTGCGCAGCTGGTACCAGAACAGCGTCGGCCGGGTCTCGCAGGTGTGGCCCTACACCAACGCCGAGTACTGGCAGATCACCGAGCACATCGCACCGGACGACTACACCTTCCTGCCGTGACCGCACCGAGCACGACCGCCCGGCAGTACACGGTCGCCGGCGGCACCGTCCGTGCCGAGCTCACCGCGGGCGTCGTCGACGCCCGCGGTGTGCGGTACGGTTCCCGGCTCGACCCGGCCGACCGCGCCTCCGAACTCGGCCCTGCGACGACCGCCCAGTCGGCGCCGGCGGCATTCCCGCAGGCACCGGGACTGCTCGATGCCCTGCTGGGCCCGGCCCTCGGCGACCTGCCGCAGGACGAGGACGCCTTCACCCTGAGGATCCAGGCACCGGTCGACGCCGAGGGCCTGCCGGTGCTGCTGTTCGTCCACGGCGGCGGGTTCACCACCGGCTCGGGCGAGGCACGCTGGTACGACGCCCCCGACCTCGTCCGCGCCGGACGGCTCGTGCTCGTGACGGTGAACTACCGGCTCGGCGCGCTCGGCCACCTCGCCGGCGCGGGCGATGCCGACGCCTCGGCCCGGCCCCTGCGCGATCTCGAGACCGCCGCGCGCTGGGTCCGCGACAACATCACCGTCTTCGGCGGCGACCCGGACAACGTCACCATCGCCGGTGACTCGGCCGGTGCGTGGTACGCGCACGCCCTGAGTGTGCTGCCGCAGACCGCCGGGCTGTTCGCCCGCACCCTGCTGATCAGCATGCCCCGGCTGGCGCCGCTGTCCGCCCAGGACCACCGCGCCCGGCGGTCCGTGTTCGAGACCGAGCTGGCACCGCAGGATCTCGCCGCCGCCCCGGTCGAGGCGGTCCTGGCGGCGCAGCGCACCACCGCCGTGACCTATCGGGGCGCGGGCTTCCCGTTCGCCCCGGCAGCGGGACCGCAGATGCCTGCCTGGCTGGGGGACCCGGCGGTGAGCGCGCTGCGGTTGCACACCTCGGGACTGCTCGTGGTCACCACCGCCGACGAGGCGTCGGCGTTCCTGCGCCCCCAGCCTGCCGAGTCCTTCACCCCCGAGCGACTCGACGAGTTCGTGACGCGCTCCTTCAGCGATCCTGACGCGGTGCTCGCCCGCGCAGCCGAGTTCGAGCCGGGCTACGAGCGGATGGTGTTCGTCACCACGCTGTGGCAATTCCATTCGGTGGCAAACGAGTTGGCGGAGCACGCGGCCGTTCCGACACGATCGGTGCGGCTCGATGTGCGCAGCCCCCTGGATCGGGCGCTGTCGCCGCACTGTTTCACGTTGCCGTTCGTCTTCGGCGAACGACGGTCCTGGTGCGATGCGCCGATGCTGGCCGGTCTCGGCGACGACACCTTCGAACGGGTCCGGGCCGCGTTCCGGGAGGCCGTCGTGCCGTTCGTGCACGACGGTTCCGGGGCCGCCCCCGTCTGGCGGCCGGACAGCCCAGGTGTGCTGGTGGTCGACGAGAACGGGGGACGGGTGGCGGCGCCGGAACGCCTCGAGGTGACGGCCGTCATGAATGGATAGGCTGTCCACACCGATAGAGAGCGATAGTGACGACTTCCTGTGCGTCGCATCGCAGTGAGAGGAGTTGATATGGCGAGGCGTCGGGTTCACCAGTCGACCCCTGAGAACGAGCGGGCGATCCTCGATGCGGCGTTGTCGCTGGCCGTGACGGCCGGTTACGAGGGAACCACGATGTCCGAGGTGGCCCGGGTGTCGGGCCTGCCGAACGGTTCGATCTACTACCACTTCGAGAACAAGGAAAAGCTGTTCGCGGAGCTGATCGATTTCTGCTTCGAGATCTGGAAGCGGGACCACACCGGCCCGACCAACCGGGACCTGCTGCGCCGCAGCATCGCCGGTTCGGCCGGAGGGTCCTCCGACCCGGAGAACAAGGCCGAAGCATTCTGGGTACTGGCCCTGATGTTCGCCCTCGATCGTCGTCTCGAGGGCAACCTGGCGCGCAAGAGGTACCTCGAAGTACGCAAGGAGATGTTCGAGCACATGGTGCGGCGGATCGAAGCGCAGATCCCCGACGAGGTGCTCGCCGACGATCCGGAGTTCGGTCGCAAGATGGTCGTGCTCGGACGGGCTCTGACCGACGGTTTCTACGTCGCCGCGGGTGCGGGAGACGACATCGACTTCGCCGAGCTGGCCGATCTGTCGGCCGCCGCCATCGATGGGCTCGTCGCACGACGCGCCGAAGAACTGAGTAAGGACAAGAATTCATGACGCAGAAGGCTGCTGTCGTCGTAGGGGGTGGCTCCGGGATCGGTGCCGCCGTGGCTGCGGAACTGCACGAGCACGGCTACCGGCTGGCGATCCTGTCGCCGTCGGGTCGGGGACGTGCGCTCGCCGAGGAACTCGGCGGGGTCGGACTCGACGGCACGAACCGCTCCGAGGACGACCTGCGCGCCATCGTCGAGCTGGCGCTGTCGGAGTTCGGCCGAATCGACGCGGTGGTCAACAACTCCGGTCACGGGGCCAGCGGCCCGGTGCTCGAGCTGACCGATGCCGACTGGCAGGACGGGATGGAGGGCTATCTGCTCAACGTCGTCCGCATGGCGCGGGTCATCACCCCGCACTTCGTCGAGGCCGGCGGTGGCAGCATCGTCAACATCTCCACCAGCTCCCCGTTCGAGCCGAACCCGCGGTACCCCGTTTCGGCGACCTTCCGCGCCGGGCTGGCCTCGTTCACCAAGCTCTACACCGACGAGTACGGGCCGTCGGGTATCCGCATGAACAACGTGCTGCCGGGATGGACGGTCGCCGACCCGTCCGCCGTCTCCCCGGAATGGACCCAGCGCATCCCGCTGCGCCGGGCCGCTGCCACCCAGGAGATCGCACGGGTGGTGCGCTTCCTCGCCGGGGACGAGTCGAGCTACGTCACCGGGCAGAACATCCGGGTCGACGGCGGAGTCAGCCGCAGCGTCTGACCCTTTCCTGTCGATCGGCCGGCCGGGGCCGACTCGATAAGTGATACGGCGCGGTCCTCGCCCTTCGAACTCGTTCGAGGCGAGGGCCGCGCCGTATCCGTCGCAGCACGCCCCGGATCCTGACGCAGAAATATCGAACATTGTTGTGCGACAGAATACGTCGCGGCACCGAAGTATGTGCCGCGCGGTGGGATCACTCCAGTGTCTGTGCGATGATCCGGGTGGTGAGTTCGTAATGCTCGCGCAGGAGCTGTTCGGCGGTGGCCGCGTCGCGGGCGAGCACGGCGTCGAGGATCGCCTTGTGCTCGGCTTCGATGTTGCGGGATTCGGCCGCCTTCGACGGTGCGCACCACTGGCGGTAGAGCACGGTGGCGTCGGCGAGATTCGCAGCCAGATCGGTCAGTGCCGAGATGCGGCACGGTTCCAGGATCTTGGAGTGGAATTCCTGGTGGGCGTCGAGCCACTCGGGGTTGATGTGATGGGGGTCGTCGGCCTTGCGGCGCGGCGTCCGCTCGAGGCGGTGGTGCGCACCGATCAGTTCGGCCTCCCATGCGAGGCTTCCGCGCTCGATGGCGAGTGCCACACCGTAACCTTCGATGCGGCAACGCAGTTCGGTGAGATCCTGGAGTTCGTCGAGGGTCAGTTCGGCGACGAAGAAACCGTGGTTCGGGACGAACGAGACGAGTTGCTCACCGGCGAGCCGGGTGAGGGCTTCGCGCATCACGGTGGTGCTGGCACCGTAGCGTTTGGCCAGGTCGGCGACCTGCAGTCGCGTTCCGGGTGCCCACTGCCCGCTGAGCAGGTCTGCGCGCACGGCCTCCCGGATCTGCGTGCTGAGGGAAGCCCATTTCTCTGTCCGCGCCATGGGTAACAATATACCAATGCGGCCAGAAAATATTTTGGGCGTTCTTTCTGAGTGGGACCAGGGCGCGTCGCCGGCCGGACGACGCCCCGGCGCTCAGAGTGCCTCGACTCCGAAGCTCTGCGCGTAGTAGCCGCGGATGTGCTCGACGATGCGCTTGCGGGCGAGCGCCGCATCGCCCGCGCGCACCGCCTCCACCAGGCCCCGGTGCTCGTGCCGCAACCGCACACAGGTGACCGGCCAATCCGTGTGGGGAGCACCGGCGAGCACGTACCCCTCGATCGAATCGCGCAGCCCCGCCATCATCGCCGCGATCACCTGGTTGCCGGCGGCATCGGCCATCGCGACGTGGAACTGGGCGTCGAGCACCAGGAAATCCTCGGCGGTCAGTCCCGCGGCGTCCATCGCATCGAGCAGTTCCTCGGCGTGCCCGAGATCGGGCACGGGCTGCCGGTGGGCGAGGGTGTCCATCACCTCGGTCTCGAGCACCAGGCGGGTACGCACGATGTCGGAGACGGGAAAGTTCTGCGCGGCCACCTGCAGGCGCATGAGCATCGACATCCCGCCGGTCGGACGCGAGACGATCATGGCGCCGGCGGTGGGACCGGAACCGGTGTGGGTGGAGAGCAACCCGAGCGCTTCCATCACCCGCAGGGCCTCGCGGACCGAGGACCGTCCCACCCCCAGCTGCGCGGCGAGGGTGCGCTCCGGGGGCAGACGCTGGCCGGGGGCGAGTTCCCCTGTGACCAGCATCTGCTCCAGGTGCCCGAGCACCTGTTCCCACGCGCGACCCTCGGACGACATGTCTTCAGAGCCTAGTCGAACCGCCCTCAGGGCAGCATCCAGGACAGCAGCGGTGTCGACTGCAGCCAGACCAGGGCACAGAGCACGACGAGCATACCGGCGCTGTAGCCGAACACCTTGCGCAGCAGCACCGATTCGCTGCCGGGTTGCTGGACCGCGGTGGCCGCGATGGTGAGGTTCTGCGGGCTGACCAGCTTGCCGACCACCCCACCGGAGGTGTTCGCCGCCACCAGCAGGGTCGGATCGATGCCCGCCGTCTGACCGGCCGCCTGCTGCAGCCGGGCGAACAGCGCGTTGGCGGAGGTGTCCGAGCCGGTGACGGCGGTGCCGAGCCACCCCAGGGTGGGGGACAGCAGCGCGAAGATCGCGCCGGTACCGGCGAGCCAGGTGCCGATGGCGACGGTCTGACCCGATTGGTTCATCACGTAGCTCAGACCCAGCACGGTCGCGACGGTGGCGACGGCAAGTTTCATCCGCACCACGGTGGTGCCGAAAGTCGCCGCCCCCTGACCGACGGTGAGCGGGAACCGGCCGCCGCCGTCCCAACGGGCGTAGACGACGGTGACCACGGCGCCGGTGAGCAGCAGCAGTGTGCCCGGGGAGGACAGCCAGGAGAAGGTGTAGAGCGCACTCGTCGACGCCTCACCGCCGGTGGTGAGCAGGTGACCGAACAGACCGGGCCACTCGACCCGGATGTCGGTGGCGGCCAGGTGCGCCGGCAGGTCGATGCCGACGGTCCACAGCTTCGCGATCCCGAACACGGTGATGACCAGCAGATACGGGAACAGCGCCATGACCACGCGCGAGGCGGTCAACGACTCGTCGACGACGGGTGCCCGTGCGGCCCCCGGACCGTCGACCCCGGCGGCCGCGGTGGCATCGGTGCGCACGCGCGAACGCTGATCGTCGGGGGTGCGGGGTGCCCAGATCCGCAGCATCAGCACGGCCGCAGCCAGGCCGGCGAGGGAGGCGACGACGTCGGTGAGCTCGTACGAGAAGTGGCTCGAGCACCAGAACTGGGCGAGCGAGAACACCGTGCCGGTCACCAGGGCGATGGGCCAGGCCTGCCGCACGCCGCGGCGCCCGTCGACGAGGAAGAGCAGCAGCAGGGGGACGAAGACCGCCAGGATCGGGGTCTGCCGGCCGACGGTTGCGGCGATATCGGTGGCGGGGATGTCGGTCAGCGCGCCGGCGGTGGTGATAGGAATGGCCATGGCGCCGAACGCGACCGGGGCGGTGTTGGCGATGAGCACGGTGACCGCCGCGCGCAGGGCCGACATGCCGAGCGCGACGAGCATCGCGCCGGTGATCGCGACGGGCGCGCCGAAACCGGCGAGGGCCTCGAGCATGCCGCCGAAGCAGAAGGCGATGAGCATGGCCTGGATGCGGATATCGCCGTGGCCGATCGAGTTGAAGATGCGCCGCAGATCCTCGAACCGCCCGCTGACGACGGTGAGTTCGTAGAACCAGATCGCGGTGATCACGATCCACATGACGGGGAACAGGCCGAAGGTGATGCCCTGCAGGGCGGACAGACCGGCGAGGTGCGCGGGCATGTCGAAGCCGACGACCGCGACGAGCAGGGCGACGGCGAGGGCGCCGAGGCCGGAATACCAGGCCTTGAGCCTGACACCGGCGAGCAGGACGAAGAAGGTCAGCAGCGGCGCCAGGCCCACCAGGGCCGACGCGGTGAGGCTGCCTGCGACGGCGTCGGTGGACGGGGTGAAGGTCACCGCCGATATCTCGGTTGCCACACGAAACTCCTGGGGGTTGCGCCGTTTCGACGGCGAGGGCGATTTTCGACCGATGTGGTCAGACCACGTGGAAGCTACACCATGGCTCGCGTCACAGTCGAGCCCCCGAAAAATCCGTGCTCACTTTCCGGGACTGTTCGCCCCCTTCGCCCGGACTGTGATTGAATGTGGTCAGACCACAGCCCCGATGCGGAGATCCTCATGCGAATCGCCCTGTTCGCGACGTGCCTCGGCGACACGATGTTCCCGAAGGCCGTTTCGGCCACCGCCCTGCTCCTCACCCGACTCGGCCACGACGTCGTCTTCCCCGAACGCCAGACCTGCTGCGGGCAGATGCACGTCAACACCGGCTACCAGCCCGACGCCCTGCCCCTCGTCGAGAACTACGCCGAGAGCTTCGGCGACGGCAGCATCGACGCCGTCGTCGCCCCCTCCGGCTCGTGCGTCGGCTCCGTCCGCCACCAGCACGAAATCGTCGCCGCCCGATACGGATCGGCGGCCCTGCGCGACCGCGTCGACACCGTCAAGGCCAAGACCTACGAACTGTCCGAATTCCTCGTCGACGTCCTCGGCGTCACCGACGTCGGCGCCTACTTCCCCCACCGGGTGACCTACCACCCCACCTGCCATTCCCTGCGCATGCTGCGCGTCGCCGACAAGCCCCTGCAACTGCTGCGCGCCGTCCGCGAGATCGACCTCGTCGAACTGCCCGAAGCCGACTCGTGCTGCGGCTTCGGCGGCACCTTCGCCCTCAAGAACGCCGAGACCTCCACCGCCATGCTCGCCGACAAACTCACCAACGTCGTCTCCACCGGCGCCGAATACTGCAGCGCCGGCGACTCGTCGTGCCTGATGCACATCGGCGGAGGCCTGTCCCGCCTGCGCGTGGGCACCCGCACCATCCACCTCGCCGAGATCCTCGCCTCCGTGGAACCGGCCGTCACCCCGAAGGGAGTCCCGGCGTGACCGCCCTCGGCATCCCCGCCGTCCCCCCGCGCGGCTCCGGAAACCTGCGCGGCGTCAAAGCCTTTCCCGACGCCGCCCACCACGAACTCGCCAACCCCCAACTGCGCCGCAACATCGGCAAGGCCACCCACACCATCCGCCGCAAGCGCCTGAACGTCACCGGCGAACTGCCCGACTGGGAACACCTGCGCGAGGCCGGCGCCGCCATCAAGACCGACGTGCTCAACCGCCTGCCCGAACTGCTCGTCCAGCTCGAAGAGGCGGTCACCGCCCGCGGCGGCATCGTGCACTGGGCCACCGACGCCACCGAGGCCAACGCCATCGTCACCGACCTGATCCGCAAGACGGGATCCGACGAGGTCATCAAGGTCAAATCGATGGCCACCCAGGAGATCGGCCTCAACGAACACCTCGAAGCCCAGGGCATCGCGGCCTACGAGACCGACCTCGCCGAACTCATCGTCCAACTCGGCCACGACAAGCCCTCCCACATCCTCGTCCCCGCCATCCACCGCAACCGCGCCGAGATCCGCGAGATCTTCCTGCGCGAGATGCCCGACGTCGACCCCGACCTCGACGACAACCCCCGCCACCTCGCCGCCGCCGCACGGAAATTCCTGCGCCACAAGTTCATGACCGTGCCGGTCGCGGTGTCGGGCGCCAACTTCGGCATCGCCGAGACCGGCACCCTCGCCGTCGTCGAATCCGAGGGCAACGGCCGCATGTGCCTGACCCTGCCCCACACCCTCATCACCGTCATGGGCATCGAGAAACTGCTGCCCACCTTCCGCGACCTCGAAGTCTTCCTCCAGCTGCTGCCCCGCTCGTCGACGGGGGAGCGGATGAACCCCTACACCTCCATGTGGACCGGCGTCACGCCCGGCGACGGCCCACAGGAATTCCACCTCGTGCTGCTCGACAACGGCCGCACCGCCGCCCTCGCCGACGAGATGGGACGCGAAGCGCTGCACTGCATCCGCTGCTCCGCCTGCCTGAACGTGTGCCCGGTCTACGAACGCACCGGCGGCCACGCCTACGGCTCGACCTATCCCGGCCCCATCGGCGCGGTCCTGAGCCCGCAACTCGCCGGCATGGACGACCCCGACGACCCCAACGCCAGCCTGCCGTTCGCCTCGAGCCTGTGCGGCGCCTGCTACGACGCCTGCCCCGTCAAGATCGACATCCCGTCCCTACTGGTCGAACTGCGCCACCAGAAGGTCGAACACGCCAAGTTCGGACTCGAAGCCGCCGCCATGAAAGCTGCCTCGCTCGCCATGTCCTCGTCCACACGCTGGACCGCCGCGCAGAAGGCCGCCGGACTCGGCCGTGTCCTCGCCGGCCGCAAGGGCACGATCACCTCCCTGCCCGGACCGCTGGGCGGCTGGACCGATGCCCGCGACATGCCCGCACCGCCGAAACAGACCTTCCGCCAATGGTGGAACTCCGACGAAGGACGCACCGCCCTGGCTCGGGCACGCGAGGAAGGACAGAACCGATGAACAGCCGCGACGTCGTCCTCGGCCGGATCCGCTCCGCCCTCACCCTCGCACCCCCCACCGAGGTGGACCTCCCGCGCGACTACCGCCTCGGACGCACCCTCCCCGACACGGAACGACGTGAACTGCTCGTCGACCGGCTCGTCGACTACAAGGCCCACGTCCACGAGTGCACCCCCGCGCAGCTGCCGACCGTGCTCGCCGAGGTCCTCGCCGAACGCGGCGCGCGGCGCATCGGCATCCCCGCCGGACTCGAGCTGTCGTGGCTCGCGGAATTCGACGGCGAGGTCGTGGTGGATTCGGCCGACATTCCCGCCCCCGAACTCGGCGACCTCGACGGGGTCGTCACCGCCTCGGCCGTCACCTGCGCCGAAACCGGCACGATCTTCCTCGACGGCAGCCCCGACCAGGGCAGACGCGCCCTGACCCTGGTGCCCGACCTGCACGTCTGCGTCGTCGGGCTCGACGACGTCGAGGTCGGCGTGCCCGAGGCCCTGGCCCGGCTGGTGCCCGACCGGCCCATCACGATGATCAGCGGACCCTCCGCAACCTCGGACATCGAACTCGAACGCGTGGAAGGAGTCCACGGCCCCCGCACCCTCGATGTCGTGATCGTGTCATGAGCCTGCTGAGCGACCGCGCCCGTCCGGACGCGGGGTGGCGGTTCCGCGGCAACTGCCGCACCTCCGACGAGTACTACTTCTTCGCGCCGGAGGGCGAACCACCCACCATCCGGCGTCGACGGGAAGCGGTCGCCAAACGGATCTGCGCGACCTGCCCGGTGCTGCTCGAATGCCGAACGCACGCGATGCGCAGCGGGGAGCGGCACGGGGTGTGGGGTGGACTGTCGGAAGCCGAACGTCGCCACTACCAGCAGCGATAGGCGCGCGAGACCGGCTTCGTCCGTGCGCACTACCACGAAACATCGCGTGCCGGGTTGTCGTCCGTGTCCTTCGAACGTGGGATACCCGACCACCCCTTCGCTCGGATAACCTGCGCCGGATGGTCCGTCGCCTCTCGGTGAGGCGTCAACGACACCACGGGAGGCACAGACCATATGCGGACAGCTTCATTCAGAGGTTCCACCCTCGCTGTTCTGACGGCGGCCGTATTCACCGGTATCGCAGCAGGTACCGCGCACGCCGAGCCGGTTCCGGGATATCAGCAGATCGACGATTCGACCGCATGGACGGTCAGCACCACAGCGACCAGCGCAACCTTCACATTGGAGCCGCCGTCGCGGAACACCTGCGTGACGATGCTCTACAAGAGCTCAGCCGCGGATGCGCAGGCTCTGCTCGACTGGTGGAAGCAGAACCCCGAGGCCACGCCGGAGGAGCAAGAAGCGAAGGTGACAGAGCTGGGTATCGAAACCATCCAACCGATCGAGGTCGTGGGCGAGGAAGCCACATACCGCTATCCGCTCTTCGCCGTCGCAGAGGACCTGAAGTCGGACCCGGACTACCAGTGGGACCTGAAGCTGGAAGCGTGGGGCTCTCTGGTGGAGTGGGGAGCTGTAGCGGTGGACGAGTACACGGCCACCCTCGACCTCGATGCCGGAACGTATCTGCTCAACGCCGTATGCGTGCCGGTCGACAAGATCGAATCCGCGCCCGGTGTCTTCATCTTCGAACCGAACGAGGAATCCGGACAGCTCCACGTGAAGGAGTTCGTCGTCGGCCAGACCACGCCCGAACCCGAACCCGAACCCGAACCCGAGCCCGAGCCCGAGAAGCCCGGCCTGTTCGAGGGCCTGTTCGGCAGCTTCGGCTGATCCCCGGAAACGACCGCCGGCGAGCAAGCCCGTACGGAACCTGCTCGCCGGCGATCCTCCACCCCTGTATCCGTCGTTACTGGGCGGTGTAACCGCCGTCCACGACGAACTCCCCGCCGGTGACGAACGACGCGTCACCGCTGGCCAGGAAGACGACGAGGCCGGCCACCTCGTCGGCCGTCCCGAGCCGGCCCATCGGGGTCAGCGCGGCCATCCGCTCCCGACCGGCGTCGCCGAGGATGGGCGTGTCGATGAAGCCCGGGTGCACCGAGTTCACCCGCACTCCGTCCTTCGCCCAGGCCACGGCGGTGTTCTTCGTCAGCGTCCGCACCGCGCCCTTCGCCGCCGCGTACGCCGGGGCGGACCCGAATCCACCGAGTATCCCGAACATCGAACTCACGTTGACGACCGACCCGTAACCGGAGGCCTTCAACGCCGCACTCGCCGCGCGCTGCCCGAGGAAGACACTCGTCTGCGTCACCGCCACGACCCGGTCGTAGAGCTCCTTGGAGGTGTCCTCGATCGTCTCCGGATGGGCGATACCGGCGTTGTTGACCAGAATCCCCAACCCGCCGAAGGTGCGGACCGTGTCGGCGACCACCTCGTCCCACTCGGACTCGGAGGACACGTCCAGCCGCCGATACTCGGCGCGACCACCCGCCGCCGTGATCGAATGGGCCACAGCCCCATCTACGAGGACGACATCAACAGCCAGGTCGCGGCACTGCTCGACGCAGCCTCCACCCCGGCGCTGATCGTCAACTGGGGCGGCGACGAACCGGTCAGCGTCCAGGACTGGGTGGCCTACGCCGCCGAACTCATGGGCATCGAGGCCACCGTCGACGTGGCGCCGATCGAGGGAACGCTGCGCGGCTCCATCGCCGACACCACCCGCCGCGCCGCCATCACCGGCCCGTGCACCGTGGACTGGCGCGACGGCATCCGCCGCACCATCGCCGCCCGCCACCCGGACAGGCTCGTCGAGCCCGCCCACTCGTGAGCACCCCCCTCGTAGACCGCCATCAGGGAGACGACATGACGACGACACTGCACACCACGCTGCCCGCCGAACGGACCGGCACCCCCGCCGGGCCGGAGCTGCAGCAGAAACGCGCGCTGTTCGCCGCGACCGACAT
>Ga0182741_1001789_pt1 | contig 26790 bp, 28 predicted proteins | sample eDN5th37CBELigOP_FD_128874 | JGI IMG/M metagenome (GOLD analysis project Ga0182741, IMG submission 128874) | Enriched Organic Plus compost microbial communities from Emeryville, California, USA - eDNA 5th pass 37_C BE-Lig OP (version 2) (version 2) ... | reverse complement strand
GCGCATCCTGATCGCCGACGACGATCCCGTCGCGCGCCTGCTCGCGCGCGAGTCCATCCAGGCGCTGGGCCACGAGTCCGTGGAGGCGGAGGACGGCGCGTCGGCGTGGCAGGCGATCGCGCGCGAGCGCTTCCCGATCGTGCTCCTGGACCTCGAGATGCCCGCGCTCGGCGGGGTGGAGCTGATGCGACGCATCCGGGGCGACGCCGCCACTCGCGAAGCCTTCGTCCTCGTCTGCACCGGGCGCGACGCGGACGACGTGCTGCAGACGGTGCTCGACGCGGGCGCCGACGACTTCATGACGAAGCCGGTGACGCCGGAGCAGCTGCGCGCCCGCCTCCTCATCGCCGAGCGGCGGCTGGCGCAGGACGCGGCGCGGCGCGAGGCCGAGGCGGCGCTGCAGCGCGCGCGCTGGCTCGCCGGGATCGGCGAGACGAGCATCGCGATGCAGCACGAGATCAACAATCCGCTGAGCGCGATCGTGAGCCACGTCGAGCTGCTGCGCCTGGAACGCGACCTGCCGCCGGAGACGCGCGAGTCGCTGCACCTCGTGCTCGAGGCGGCGCGCCGCATCGCCGACGTGGTGCGACGGCTCCAGGCGCTGCGGGACCCGCAGACGATCGAGTACATTCGCGGCACGCGCATGCTCGATCTGCGGCGCGACGATGCCCGGCAGTACGAGGACGGCCACTAGCAACCAGCGAGTGCACATGGGAGCGACGACCGCGCGGCGTCTGATCGGCGCGCACACGGTGGACGTGGGGGGGATCCACATGGCGGCGCGGCGCGCGGTGAACGCGGGGATGCGCGCGATGCAGCTCTTCACCGCGATCCCGAAGTACTACGGCGAGAAGGTGTCGGTGCGCCCCGAGCGCGTCGAGCGGTTCCACGCCGCGCTCGCCGGTTCGGCGATCGCGCTCGAGCACTGCGTCTCGCACGCCGCGTACGTGCTGAACGTGGCGACGCCAGACGCCGAGAAGTGGGAGCGCGCCGCGAACGGGCTGGCGAAGGAGCTCGAGCGCTCGACGCGCCTCGGCCTCGGCATCGTGTGCTTCCACCCCGGCGCCGCGACCGACGGCGACCGCGAGGCGGCGGCCGAGCGGGTCGCGCGGGCGATGAGCCGCGCCTTCGAGGCGGTCCCCGAGGGGAGCACGCGCCTGCTGGTGGAGAACACCGCCGGCGCGGGCAACACCATGGCGCGCACGGCGGAGGAGGTGGGCGCGATCCTGCGTCAGCTTCCCGCGGCGCACCGGGCGCGCAGCGGCTACGGGCTCGACACCTGCCACCTCTTCGCCTCCGGCTACCCGATCCACGAGTCGCGCGAGCGGCTCACGGCGGTGCTCGACGAGTTCGAGGCGGCGACGGGCGAGGGGCCGGGCTTCTTCCACCTCAACGACAGCGAGGGCGAGCTGGGCTCGAATCGCGACCGGCACATGCTGATCGGCGACGGCAAGATCGGCGCGGCCCCGTTCGGATGGCTGCTCGCCGATCGCCGCAGCGAGGGCGTCCCGCTGATCCTCGAGACGCCGCAGCTCGTGATGGCGCCCGACGCGGAGGACGACACGCCGGATCCGTACGACGTGCAGATGGTGGCGCTGTTGGAGGGGCTGGGGGCTGGGGGCTAGGGACTGGGGGCTCGGTGCTCGGTGCTCGGTGCTCGGGACAGAACGGCCGAGTGCAGCGAGACACGACGAGGGGTCTACTCCGGGTGGAGCGGGCCCCTCGCTGCGCTCCGGGAGGGGAGAGGAGCGTCCCGAGGGAGTTCCCCGGCGCCGCGCCGCTCGCCTCTTGCGCTTTCTCTCTTAGCTAATTAGCTAATAAGCAAACAAGCCAATGGGCTCATTCTCGTGACCATCAACGCCGTCTTCCGTGCCCTGTCCGACCCCACGCGGCGCGACATCCTGCGGCTGTTGCGCGACGGACCGCGCACCTCCGGCGAGCTCGCCGCCCACTTCCCCGTGGCCTGGGCGACGATCTCGCGGCACCTCGGCATCCTGCGCGACGCCGAGCTGGTGCTCGCCGAGCGTGCGGGGCAGCAGATCGTGTACGAGCTGAACACCACGGTCTTCGCGGAGCTGGTCGAACATCTCATGGACTGGGTCAATCCTGGAGGCAAGCATGGCCGGTAGGCGCCACGTGTGGTATCGCAGCGTCCTCGCGCTCGTCCTCGTCGCCGGCACGGCGGCCGTCTGGGCGCGGCTCCCCGAGACCATGCCGGTGCACTGGGAGCTCTCGGGGAAGCCCGACCGCTTCGGGTCGCGCGTCGAGGGGGCGCTCCTCCTGCCCCTCCTCTTCCTCGGCATCTGGGGGCTCACCGAGCTGCTGCCGCGCATCGACCCGCGGCGCGCGAACTTCGCGAAGATGCGCGGCGCGTACGATCTCGCGATCTCCGCCTCGCTCACGATGCTCCTCGTGATGCAGGGCGTCATCCTCGCCACGGCGCTCGGGTATCGCGTGCCGATGCATCGCATCGTCCCCGCCACGGCGGGGGTGCTCTTCCTGGTGCTGGGGAACCTGCTGCCGCGCGCGCGTCCCAACTGGTGGTTCGGCATCCGCACCCCGTGGACGCTCTCGAGCGATCGCGTGTGGGCGCGCACGCATCGCGTCGGCGGCTACTGCATGGCCGGCGCCGGCGTGCTGCTCCTCGTCGCCGCCTTCCTGCCGACGTCGTGGTTCATGGGCCTCTTCGTCGGCGTCGTCGTCCCTGCCGCGCTCGTCCCCGTCGTCTACTCCTACTTCGCCTGGCGCCAGGAGCATCGGACATGAAACGGACCCGCATCGGCGCTCGCCCGCTCGCCCTCGCCCTCGTCGTCGGCTGTGCGTCCGCCGCTCGCCTGCCGGCGCAGGGCGCGCCCCTCGCCGTCGACCAGTACGTCACCCTGCGCGGCACCGACACGCTCGCGACGGAGCGGGTGGAGCGCGAGGGACGGTCGCTGCGGTCGGTGCTCGTGCGCCGCGCCGAGCGGCTCCAGTTCGCGCTGCACCTCGACCGCGGCGTCGACGAGCGCGTGGACTCGCTCGCGATGGACGTCCGGTTCGTCGGCAGCGACACGGTCTTCCAGCGCGCGTCGGTGCGCCTGGAGGGCGACACGGCGCGGCTCCGGATCGCGCAGGGCTCCGCCGCGCCGCGGTCGCTGAGCGTCGCCTCGCGCGCCGATGCGCTCCCGTTCGTGAATCTCGCGGTGCCGACGTACGAGCAGATCGTGCGCCGCGCGCGCGCCCTCGGTCTGGACGGCGCGGCCGACGTGCGCGTCCCCGTCTTCCTCCCGGAGGGGGCGCGGACCGTCACGGCCACGCTGCGCCGTCTCGGCGCCGATTCGGTGCTGCTCACCCTCGGCGCGGAGATGCGGCTCGCCGTCGCGCCCGACGGACGCGTCCTCGGCGCCGTCGTCCCCGCGCAGGGGCTGTGCATCGTGCGTCCGCCCGCGCCGTGCGCGGTGCGCGCGCCGATCGCGACCGACTACGCCGCGCCCGCGGGCGCGCCGTACGACGCGGTCGACGCGACGATCACCGGCTCCGGCGGCGCGCGGCTCGCCGGCACGCTCACGCTCCCGCGCACGCGCGGCGCCGACGCGCGCGTGCCGGCCGTGCTCCTCCTCACCGGCTCCGGTGCGCAGGACCGCGACGAGGCGATCCCCGGCATCCCCGGCTATCGCCCCTTCCGCCAGCTCGCCGACACGCTGAGCCGGCGCGGCATCGCCGTGCTGCGCCTCGACGATCGCGGCGTCGGCGGCTCGGCGGTCGGCACCGAGCAGGCGACGCTCGAGGTGCTGGCGCGCGACGCGGCGCGTGCGATCGCGTGGCTGCGCGCGCGCCCCGAGGTGCGCGCGGACCGCGTCGCCATCGTCGGCCACAGCGAGGGCGGGATCGTCGCCACGATGGTCGCGTCGCAGGATTCCTCGCTCGCCGCGATCGCGCTCCTCGCCGCGCCGGCGCGGACCGGCCGGCGGGTCTCCGACTACCAGATCCGCCATGCGGTGGCGCTGGATCCGTCGATCGCCCCCGCGGCGCGCGACTCGGCGGCGCAGGCGGCCATCGCGATGCGCGACGCCCTGGCCGCCACCGACCCGCAGCTCCGCATCTTCCTCGATCACGATCCCGCGCCGCGACTGCGGGGCGTGCGTGCGCCCGTGCTGATCGTCCAGGGCGAGACCGATCGGCAGGTGACAGCGGACCAGGCGGCGGAGCTGGAAGCGCACCTGCGCGCCGGCGGCAACCGCGACGTGACGCGGCACGTGATCCCGCGTACCAACCACCTGCTGCTCGAGGACTCCTCCGGCGAGGTCGCGGGCTACGCCGCGCTCCCCTCGAAGGCGGTGCATCCCGCGCTGTTGGGGCTCGTGGCCGACTGGCTGGTGACGCGGACGCACTGATGCGCGTCGGAGTCGGAACGCGCACGGCATGATACGCATGCACGTGCCCTCGTTCTCCCTATGAGACGGGCCGCTCTCCCTATTGCGTCGGAGGGCATGGCATATACTTTGACCGCGTCGGAAACGCAGTCTCTCATAGGGAAAACACATTCCATCCCCCCACGCGGAGAGCGAGAATGGCGACCAAGAAGGCCGGCGCGAAGAAGGGTGCGGCGAAGAAGGCGGCGAAGAAGGCGCCGGCGAAGAAGAGCGCGGCGAAGAAGGGCGCGGCGAAGAAGGCGCCCGCGAAGAAGGCTGCCGCGAAGAAGGCGCCGGCGAAGAAGGCCGCGAAGCGCGCCCCGAACCCGGCGTTCATGAAGGCGATGACCCCGAGCCCGGCCCTCGCCGCCGTCGTCGGCGCCAACGGGATGCCGCGGACCGAGGTCACCAAGAAGCTCTGGGCCTACATCAAGAAGCAGGGGCTCCAGGACGCGAAGGAGAAGCGCATGATCAACGCCGACGACAAGCTCAAGCCGGTCTTCGGCGGCAAGAACCGCGTCTCGATGTTCGAGATGACGAAGCTCGTCAACAAGCACCTGTCGTAAGCACCGCGGCGAGCGGATGGGGGAGGGGCGCGCGACGAGCGCGCCCCTTCTGCTTTGCCCCTCCCCCGTCCCGCCCTTAGCTTTCGACGTCCCGCCCCTTCCGGACCCTCTCCTCCTCCCGCAGTGGCAGCCGCTCGCAATCGTTCCGCAGCACCCAAGAGCACTGGCAACGTGGTCGCGCAGGCGCGCGGCAAGGGAGCGCCGAAGCGTTCCGGCTCCTCCCTCTGGGAGAACGTCAAGTCGATCGCCGGCGCCGTCGCGATCTACCTCGTGATCCGGACGCTGCTCGTCGAGGCATTCCGTATCCCCTCCGGGAGCATGATCCCCTCGCTCCTCGTCGGGGACTGGCTCTTCGTCAACAAGCTGATCTACGGCCCCGCGATCCCGTTCACCGACGTGCGCCTCCCCGGCTATCGCGAGCCGCGCCGCGGGGACATCGCCGTCTTCAAGAGCCCCGACCAGATCGATCAGCCCGAGGACCCGAACCCCACCCTCGTCAAGCGCATCGTCGGCATGCCCGGCGACACGCTCTACATGCGGCAGGGGCTCCTCTACGTGAACGGGATCGCGCAGCGCCAGGGCTTCGCCGCCGCCTCCAACCCGGTCGGCGATCCGAACGAGTACTCGGAGCTGTTCGAGTGGCAGCACCGCATCGAGCTCCGCGGCACGCGCTTCGGCGACGCCCCCGCGCGCCCGACGCACGACAACTGGGGGCCGCTCCTCATCCCCCAGCGCTACTTCTTCATGATGGGCGACAACCGGTACTGCTCGAAGGACAGCCGCTACTGGGGGGTCGTGCCGCGCGAGAACCTCAAGGGGCGCCCGCTCATCGTGTACTACTCCTATCGCCCCGGCGGCTACCCCGACACGTCGGGGTGCAGCGGGGAGACGAGCACCCGTCCGCTCCCCTTCATCACCGACATCCGCTGGGGGCGGATCGGACACGTGATTCGCTAGTCGTTGGCCATCCGCCCTCGGCCCTCGGCCGCTCCACGGCCGAGGGCCGAGGGCTCACCGCCGAGGGCCGTCGTTCCATGTCGCTCGTCTTCCCCTTCGATCCCAACATCGCGCGCGGGGCGACGATCCCCGCGCGGCTCTACAACGATCCCGTCTATCTCGAGCTCGAGCGCGAGCGCGTCTTCGCGCACAGCTGGCAGCTCGTGGCGCGCGCCGAGCAGCTGCGCGTGACGGGCGACTTCGTGACCGTCGAGGTGGGGCTCGACTCCGTCGTCGTCGTGCGGGCGGAGGACGGGCTGCGCGCCTTCCACAACGTCTGCCTCCACCGGGCCGGCCCCGTGGCCTACGGCTGCGGGCGGCGGCAGACGCTCCAGTGCAAGTACCACGGCTGGACCTACACGCTGCACGGCGCGCTGCTGCGCGCGCCGGAGATGGAGGGGGTGGAGGGGTTCCACCCCGAGGAGATGCGGCTCCGCCCCGTGGCGGTGGCCGAGTGGGGGCCGCTCGTCTTCGTGAACCTCGACGGGAAGGCGCCGCCGCTCGCCGAGATGCTGGGGGACGTGCCGCAGCGCGTCGCGCCCTTCCGCTGCGAGGCGATGCGCTACGTGATGCGCAAGGAGTACGACCTCGCCTGCAACTGGAAGGTCTACGTGGACAACTACCTCGAGGGGTATCATCTCCCGGTGGTCCACCCCGGGCTCCACAAGGAGCTCGACTACGCCCAGTATCGCGTCGAGCCGCACCGGTACCACTCGATCCAGCACGCGCCGCTGCGTCCCGTGGTCGGCGCGGCGACCGACCGGCAGTACGTCGCGGCGGGGGAACAGCCGCCGGAGGCGGTGTACGTCTGGATGTTCCCCAACGTGATGCTCAACGTGTACCTGGGGCAGATGCAGACGAACGTCGTGCTGCCGATGGGGCACGACCGCACGAAGGTCGTGTTCGAGTGGTACGCGACGGAGCCGCCCGCCGATCCGGCGACCGATCCGGCCTGGTCCCGCCTCGTCGCCTTCAGCGACGAGATCCAGGCGGAGGACATCGAGATCTGCGAAGCGGTGCAGCGCAACCTGCGTTCGCGCGTCTACGACCGCGGCCGCTATTCGGCCCGCCGGGAGAACGGCGTGCACCACTTCCACGGGCTGCTGCACGAGTTCCTGACCTGAGGACAGCGGTGCTCGGAGCTCGCTTGTCGGCCGGCTCCGTGTCGTAACTCACCGCGCCCCGCCAACCCGACGCCGATCGTTGGTGTCGAACGGGGCAGGGACGCACCGATCACCGCGCACCGAACACCGACTCTCGTGCCTTCGTTCTTCCCCCGCCACACCACCGAGTTCCGACTCGAGGAGCCGGCCGCCTTCCGCCAGCTGTCCTTCTCGCTCGTCGAGATGGCGCTCGTCACCGGCGTCGTGCTCCGGCTCGTGCGGGTGCTCGCGCTCGGCCATGCCTCGAGCAGCTGGTGGTTCGTCGGCGGCGCCTACGCGGTGGCGATCTTCGTCCTCGTCGGCATGGCGACGGCGCATCTCGCGAATTATCCGATCCGCCAGTGGAGCTGGCGGGCGCCCGCGTTCGCCGTCCTCGAGACGGCCGCCGAGGCGATCACCAGTGCGGCGCTCATCACCGTGGGGCGCGAGCGGCTCGGCACGGCGCGCGCGACGTGGCACGACTGGCCGGCGATGGTCACGGCCACCCTCGCGTGGCGCCTCGTCGTCATCGCCCTCTGGACGCTCCTCCTCGCCGCCGCGGTGACGCTGGTACGGCGCGTCGTGGCGGCGCGCCGACGGCGCACGCATGCGGACGAGGGCGCGCGCACGACGGGGGAACACGACGCGCCGACGACCGACGACTGACGACGTGGTCGTCGTCGGTCGTCGGTCGTGCGGCGTCGTGCGTCCGACGATCAGCCGGGCTTGTACACCAGCGGCAGCGCGACGCGCGTGCGCACCGGCTGCCCCTTCACCTGTCCCGGCTTGAAGGTCAACTTCTCGACCGCGGACTTCGCGGGCGCGCTCAGCGCCGGCGGCGACGCCGCGATCACCTCGATCGTGCTCTCCTCCACCTTGCCGTCCGGACCGACGACGAACTCCACCTCGACGGTGCCGTTCACGCCGGCGCGGCGCAGGTTCTCGGGGTAGGAAGCGCGGACGACGCGGGCGACCTCGGTCGGCGACGCGAGCTTCGGGGCGACCGTCAGCTCGGCAGGCGAGTAGATCTGCTGAGACTGCGCATGCACGATCGACGGGGCGGCCGACGCGGCAAGCGTGACGATCGCGGCGGCGGCCAGGGTGCGGAGTGCGGCGGTCATGGGAGGTACGGGAAAACGGTTCTCATCTCGTTCGAGCTGCTCCGGTGTCAGTATCGGCGCCCGCGGCGAGAACTTGACCGCCGCCCGTCGCGGGAGCACCGTCCACCTCGCTGTGTGAGACGATTCGCCCCCACCGTCCGCAATCACTCGAGGCACGACATGCGTCGCATCGTTCCGCGGCTCGCCACCACCGTCACGCTGCTCGCCATCACCCCCGTCGTCGCCGCGACCGCGCAGGGAAATGCAGTCGCCAATCGCGCCCGGAGCACCGCGCCGGAGCGCCCGTTCGGCACGCTGCGCGAGCAGGCGGCGCTGCAGCAGCGCTGGCTCGAGGAGCGGATGCAGCGCGTGCTCCCGGCGCTCATGCGCGAGCACGACGTCGACATGTGGATCGTGCCGATGCGCGAGTACAACGAGGACCCGGTGTTCACGTCGCTCGTCTCGCCCACGACCTTCGCCGCGCGACGTCGCACGATCTACGTCTTCTTCGACCGCTGTGCAGCGCGTGCGGTGCCCGCCTCCACCTGCGGTCCTGCGGACACCGTGGAGCGCATCGCGCTCGGCGGCACCTCGCAGGGTGGCGTGTATCAGGCGATGCGGTCGGTGCGCGCCGCCGAAGGACCGGCGGGCGCCAACGTGCAGGCGCAGGCGGAGCTGTGGGGCGACGAGCAGTGGCTCGCGCTGCGCGAGGTCGTCGTGCCGCGACGCCCGCGCCGGATCGCCGTCGACGTCTCGCGCACCTGGGCGTTCGCCGACGGCCTCTCCGCCGGCGAGTACGAAGGAATGCGCGACGCGCTCGGCCCCGAGCTCTCGGCGCGCTTCGTGCCCGCCGAGTCGCTCGCCGTCGCGCTCATCGCCACGCGCACGGCGAGCGAGGACTCGACCTTCCGGCGCATGAACGCGGTCGCCTGGTCGATCATCGAGCGCGCCTTCTCGTCGGCGGTCATCCGGCCGGGGGTGACGACGACGGAGGACGTCGTGTGGTGGATGCGCCAGCGGGTGAACGACCTCGGGCTCGGCAGCTGGTTCCAGCCGTCGGTGACCGTGCAGCGGCGCGGCGTGTCGGCGGAGCAGCTGGGCGCGAATCCGGTGATCCAGCGCGGCGACGTGCTGCACTGCGACTTCGGCATCACCGCGATGCGGCTCAACACCGACACCCAGCACATGGGCTACGTGCTGCGCGACGGGGAGACGGACGCGCCGGCCGGGATCCGGCGCGCCCTCGCGGCCGGCAATCAGCTGCAGGACATCGTGGTCGCGGAGCTGCAGGTCGGCCGCACGGGGAACGAGATCCTCGCCGCCGCGCGCGCGAGAATGCGCGAGGCGGGGATCGACGGCACGGTGTACTCCCACCCCATCGGGATGCACGGCCACGGCGCGGGGCCGCTCATCGGGCTCTGGGACCGCCAGGAAGGCGTCCCCGGCCGTGGCGACGCGCGCGTGCGGCCGAGCAGCTGGTTCTCGATCGAGCTCCAGGCCACCACCCCCGTCCCGGAGTGGGGGAACCAGCGCGTGCGCATGGGGCAGGAGGAAGACGTGATCGTCGGCGCCGACGGTGCGGTGCGATGGGCGTGGCAGCGGCAGACGAGGCTGCATCTGGTGAGGTGAGACGGCGAACGGCTGCGTCCTTCGTCCTGCGTCCTTCGTCCTGCGACCTGCGTCCTGCGACCTGCGTCAGGAGCGTCCCGAGGGGGTGAAGACGCAGGACGACGCACGCAGGACGCAGCCGCTCGCAGTCCGCAGGACGCAGCCGTTCACAGTCCGCAGCCCCCCGCCGCTATCTTTCATCGCAGGACCCGAGCATTTCGACTCATGAAACGGAATCACAAGGAACTGATCGTCGTCGGCGACCGCGTGCTCGTGCGGGTCGAGGAGGGGGAGGAGCGGACGAACGTCGGGCTCTACCTCCCTCCCACGGCGGTGGACAGCCAGCAGGTGCAGGGCGGGCACATCGTCGCCACCGGCCCCGGGCTGCCGATGCCGGACCCCGGCGCCAGCGCCGACGAGCCGTGGCGGCAGTCGACGCGCGAGACGCGCTTCGTGCCGATGCAGGCGCAGACCGGCGACTACGCCCTCTTCTTCAGGAAGGCGGCGATGGAGATCACCTTCGAGGACGAGCGGTACCTGGTGGTGCCGCAGGCCGCCATCCTCGCGCTGGTGCGCGACGCGGACGGCGAGCCGGATTTCGACTTCTGACCTGGATGGCGTGGTGATGGAATCCAGACGACTGACACAGGCCCCGGCCATGTACGACGAGCGCATGGTCGCGCCGATGCGCGCCGAGCTGACCCGGATCGGCTTCGAGGAGCTCCGGACGCCGGCGCAGGTGGACGAGCGGCTCGCCGACGCGCCGGGGACGACGCTGGTGGTGGTGAACTCGATCTGCGGCTGCGCGGCGCGCATGGCGCGTCCGGCGGTGGCGATGGCGCTCGAGGTGGCCGCCACGAAGCCTGACCGGCTCGCCACCGTGTTCGCCGGCCAGGATCGCGAGGCCACCGACCGCGCGCGCGGCTACTTCACCGGGTACCCGCCCTCCTCGCCGTCGATCGGGCTGCTCAAGGACGGCAAGCCGGTCTTCATGCTCGAGCGGCGCCAGATCGAAGGGCGCCCCGCGGAAGACATCGCGCGGGATCTCCAGGGCGCGCTCGAGCGCTACTGCGGGTGACGGCGACGGGGAGCGGCGCGACTCGCCCGCTCCCCGTCAGTCGATCGCGCCTCGTCCCAGCGCGAGATCGGCGAGGCAGCGCGTCGACTCCTGCAGCTCCTTCCAGTGGCGCCGCGCCCGGTCGCGTGCCGACTCCGCCGTCTCGTGCGCGGCCGCCTCGCTCGGGACGAAGTCGTCGTCGTGGTCCCACGGCCGCACCGCCCCGTGGCCGCAGCGTGCGGGGCGCATGGCGAGCTCCCAGATCGCGTGCGCGATCCGGCTCGGGGCCGGCGGCGCGCCGAGGATCCGCGCGGCGAAGTGCCGCGCCAACCGCTCGAGGAGCGCCGCCGGCAGCGACGGCGCGAGCCGCTCCAGCACCGGCGCCGGCACCTCGGCCCGCATGAGCCGGTGCGCGAGCAGCATCGTCCAGTAGCACGCCGTGGCCGCGCGGGCGGCGATCGCGGCGTCGGCGAACCGCTCCCAGTCGAGATCGGGGGCGCGGGACAGCACGCCGACGTCGCGGAAGGTCGTCCAGGCTCCTTCCCGCATCAGGTGCCCCCACGCGAAGTGGATGCAGCAATGCAGAAGGAGATGCTCCGCGCTCGGCACCCACGCCGTAGCGCCGGCGATCGGCGCCGGCTGCGCGTCGCGCCAGACGTCGGCCGCCCCGAACGCGAACGGGTGGCCCGCGAAGAAGAGGTCGCGGTGCAGCTCGAGCTTCGCGCCGGCGCCCCGCGGGTCGTGCATCGGCGCCAGGTGGTGATGCCCGTCGTAGAACTCTTCCAGCCCCGGATCGTGGCGCACCTGCCACCCGGCCGCGCGCAGCAGCTCGTACGCGCGCCGGAGCGCCTCCGGCTTCACGAGCAGGTCGAGGTCTCCCATCGGGCGGAGCCGCCGGCTCGGATAGCGGGTGCGGGAGAGCGCCGCTCCCTTGAGGAGGATCACCTGGATGTCCGCGCTCGCGAACGTGGCCACGACCTGATCCAGCGTCGCGTGCAGCCGGCCGATCGCGAACTCGGCGACCATCGCCCGCGAGCGGAGCTGCGCCGCGACGGCGTCGGGGAGCTCCACCGACGCATCGCGCAGCCGGTCGGCGACGATGGGGAAGGCGCGCTCGTACTCCGCCCGCGCGATCAGTTGCCCCCAGTCCAGTGCCGGCGCCGCCTTGCTTCGCAGCGCGGCGAGGTCGGCGTCGTGCTCGCCGGCGCTCATCAGCCACGAGGCCTCCCGCGCGATCGCCGGCATCGGTCGCTCAGAGATGCGTGAGGCCGCCCACGCGCCGCACGTGGCGCAGCGCGAGCGACGTCAGAGCCACGCCGAGCGCGCCCAGGACGAGCGCCATGAGGGCGAGCATCCGCAGCTCGGCGGCGACGCTGCCGAGCGACGCGCCGTCCAGCCACACCGCCCGCAGCGCTTTGAGGCCGTACGAGAGGGGGATGAGCTGCGAGACGTGCCCCATCCAGCCGGGGATGACGCTCGTCGGGTAGTAGACGCCGCCGAGGAAGCTGGAGACGAGGGTGAGCACCCGGCTGATCGGCGACTGCGCGCGGAAGGCGAGCATGAACGCCGTCCCGAGGAGGCCGAAGGGGACGTGCGCCGCCACCACGAGGACGACGATCAGCAGCGCCGGCAGCACGCGCGACCACTCGAGCTGCGCGCCGAGCACCACGCCGGCCGCCACGAGCGCGACGCAGCGGACGAGCGTCCAGCACAGCTCGTACGCGGAGAGCCCGACGAGGAGCTCCGACATCCGCGCCCGCGTCGCCATGAGCGCCTCGAGCACCCCGGTGCCCAGCGCGCCGCTGAGCGCCGTCGGCATCGCGCTCATGGCCGCCTGCGCGAGCTGGAGGGAGATCATCCCCAGCAGCAGGAAGGCGAAGTACTGCTCCCCCTCGCCCTGGATCCGCGACGCCATCATCGGCTGCAGCGCGTTGGCGACGAAGTAGAGGGGGATCAGCATCCCGACGAGCGCGACGACGGAGAGCAGCAGCTGCACGCGATAGCTGCGCGCGGTCAGCCAGCTCGCGTACAGGAGCGCGGCGGCCCTACGCATGGCGATCCTCCCTCGCGCTCCGCGCGACGATCCGCTCCAGCATGTCGGCGAGCGAGAGCTGCAGCCGCTCGAAGCGCGCGATCGGGACGCCGGCGCCGCCGAGCGCGTCGAGGACGGCGGCGGCGCGATCGGCACCGCCGGCGATCTCCAGCTCGAGCATGGTCCAGCCGTCGGCCGCCGCCTCGCGCCGTCGCGCGGCGCCGCTCATCCCGCGTCGTTCCAGCTCGGCGAACATCGGGTGCTCGGGGGCGCGCGTGGCGACGAGATAGCGTTCGTCGCCGATCTCCCGCACCAGCTCCTCGCTCCGCCCCGTCGCGACCAGGCGCCCCCGGTCGAGCACCGCGACGCGGTCCGCGAGATCGAACGCCTCCTCGGCGCTGTGCGTCGCGAGGAGCACCGTGCAGCGCTGCTCGTTCACGATCACGTCGCGCAGGAAGCGCCGGAAGGTGCGCGCCGAGATCGGGTCGAGGCTGCGCGTCGGCTCGTCGAGCAGCAGCACCTGCGGCCGCGCCAGGAGGGCGCGCGCGATCATGAGCCGCTGCCGCATCCCCGACGAGAAGGAGTTGACGAGCTTCGTCCCCGCGTCGGCGAGCTGCACCAGCTCGAGCAGCTCGTCGCTCCGCCGCCGCGCCTCGGCGCGCGGGATGTCGTGCAGCGCGGCGTAGACGAGCAGGTTCTCGCGCGCGCTGAGCCGCCAGAAGAGGCTCCGGTCCTCGATCGAGGCCGGGACGAGCCGGCGCCGCACCGCGACCGGGTCGGCGATCGCGTCGATCCCGTCCACGCGGACCGTCCCGCTGTCGGGGAGGAGGACGGTCGAGAGGATCTTGAAGAGGGTGGACTTCCCGGCGCCGTTGGGGCCGAGGATCCCGAGCAGCTCCCCCGGCGCCACGTCGAGATCGATGCCGTGGAGCACCGTCGCCACCGGGCGTGCGAAGGGGGCGCGCGCGATCTCGCGCCAGCCGCGCCGCATCGGAAATCGCTTCACGACCCCGCGCACCGAGACGATCGGGGAGGGGATCTCCGGGCGCCGCAGCGGCTGCGGGCGCGGGAGCGACGCGACGACGTTCTCGCCGAAGGTGAGGCCGCTCATGGGGCGACCGTCGCGAGCGCGGGAGTGTCCGACCCCGCGCGATGCCACCTGACGATGGTGCGGGCCGCCTCGTCGATGCGGCCGAGGTCGCGGCCGATGGAGAGCGCGAACACCGGGACCGCGCGCGCGATCGCCGAGGCGCGCACGAGGGTGCGACTCCCCTCGTCGCGCCCGAGCAGCGGCGCCAGCTTGCCGTGCGCGACCAGCACGAGGGCGCTCTCCATGGGCGCGAGGCGGCGGCGCGAGGCGATCGCCGGCTCCGCGTCGGGGCGCACGGGGGTCAGGAGGTAGATCGCATCCAGCGGCGCCGGCTCGTGCGCGAGGCGCTCCTCCGCGAACGCGGTGACGAGGAGCTTGTCGGCATTGAGGGTGGGCGCGGTCGTCTGGTCGCCGGCGAACTGCTCGGCCGAGTCCTCGCGCAGGCGGACGCCGTGCACGCCGGGGCGCGCCAGGACCGGGTCCCCCGTTCGCACGGGGAGGGTGTCGTCGGTCAGCAGGCGCCCGCCCTGGCGCAGGAGCGCCATCGCGGTGGTGGACTTGCCGTACCCCTTGGGGGCGACGAGGGCGATCGCGCGCCCGTCGATCACGATCGACGACGCGTGCAGGCAGTGGGCGCCCGCGGCGTGCTCGGCGAGGGCGAGGACGCGGCCGATCACGTCCAGGCGCGCCAGCTCCTCGTCCGCTCCGGGGGCGGGGTACCAGATGATCTCGGCGCCGTCGAGGGAGACGTCGAAGCTGCCGGTGTCCTCGAGCGAGAGGCGGAAGCGCGCGGCGTCGCGGACGAGGCGTGCGGTGACCCCGTCGATCAGCGGCTCCTCGCCGAGGGGGCGGGGGGCATCGAGCGGGGGCGGCTCATGCCGCACGCGGAGCGTCCAGTCGGCGTGCGACGCCGACGACGCGGCGGGGAGCTCGGGGAAGGGGAGCTCGCTCTGCAGGTTACCGCCGAACACGCGATACGCCATGACCTCGCGCGGCCTCTCGGCGGCGACCACGGAACCACGCACTGCGGGGGACGACGACATCAAGCGTGACGGGTGCACTGGGGCGAGCTGCCATGACCCTGGCCGGCGCCGACCCGTGTCGGCTCGCGCAGGGCGCCGAGATCACGGATCTCACGCTTCACAGTCGGCTTGTTCGGCATGGAAATCGAGCCTCGGTTCGACGAGAAGGGGGCCCGCCGGGTCGGTACGGCGAAGATAGTCATTCGCCGCACCGACCGCCGGGATGAAGCTCAGGAGCTACGCGAGCAGTTGACCCACGAGCCGTCGCCGATGCCCCACACGACGCCGCCGTCGCAGTTGCTGTCGAGGCCCTGCTGCGTGAGCTGGCGGAGCGTGCCCAGATCCGTGACCGAGGGCTTGGCGTAGTTCTGCATGGTTCTTCCTCCAGGAAGGTATGGGGTGATCTACACGGACATCTCCACCGCTTCCGTGTCCCGGACGTCTCCGGTCGACGAGCGGTGCCCTGCGACCGCGTCTGACGTCTCGAAGCGACCGGTCGCCTCGTTCCGTCGGGCACGCAGCCAAAGCTCTGTCTGCAGCGTGAGAAATAGCGGGATCGACACGTGCGACGCGCCGGTGCTGAGGAATTCCGGCCAGGCGGCGCGCAGCGCATCCGGCTCGACGATTCCGAGCTCGGCGAGCAGCAGGGGCTCCGCGAGGATCTCTGCAAGCAGCGACGGCATCGTCTCGCGCATCTTGGCATCGCTGTAATTCAGCGTGATGCCCGTTCGATGCGTGCGAGGCGCCAGCACGTGGTCGGGCAACAGCCCGCGCATGGCGCTGCGCAGCAGTCGCTTGGTCTCGAGACCCTGGTTGCGTTCCTCGCGTGGCCGCGTGAGCGCGAACTTCACGACCCGCGAGTCGAGCAGCGGCGACCGTACCTCGACGCCGGCATCGCGTCCGAAATCGCACACGTGGCGAAGTGCGCGGCCGAAGCCGGGGAGCGTCACGAAGCGATGGCTCTCCGTGCGCCATTCGTCCTCGGCGCGCAGCTGCTCGAGATGATGCCGCTCCCACTCCTCCAGCGCGTACTCACGCTGGAAATCCGTCCGTACCCACTTCGGTACGATGCGCTCGATGCGCTGCCGGAACGGGCGGCCCCGCAGCCGCTCGACGGCACGCCGAGCGGGCGCGGGCATGCTCGGCACGACGATGTGGCGGAGGAACCCCCGCCAGTTCCGACCGCCGCCCTTCATGCGCCATTCGCTCGCCAGCGTCGCCCAGCGGCCCTGGCGGAAGAGATCGACCAGGAAGATGTCGGAGACCTGAAAGAGCTGGTCGCCGCCGTTGCCGTCCAGCGCCACCCGTGCGCCGAGGCCCCGGCTCTCGCGCGCGAGCCGGCGGTTCCAGTGCTCGTAGGCATGCGCGTACGGGCCGTCGCGCAACCCCGCCGTCCGCGCGGGATCGTCGACGAGCGGGATCGAGTACGTATCGATCCAGGCGACCGGAGACTGCCAGTGCGCCGCAATCGCCTCGATCAGCTCGTCCTCACGCCCCTGATCCCCCACCGGATAGCTCAGGGAGACGGGGAGCAGCGGCCGATCGTCGCCGCGCGAACGCAGTCGCGCACGACCGGCAGCGAACACCGACGAGGAGTCCCAGCCCCCGCTCATCCAGACCGCGGTCGGCCCCTGCGGCGCGAGCCGTTCCTCCGCCGCGTCCTCGAGCAGCGACCTGAGCTGCAACGCCGCCTCCTCGAACGACAGCGAGCTGTCGCTGCCGATGTCGCGCGGGATCCAGTGCGCCCGCACGCGCGGGAGCGCCCCGTGCTCGCGCACCAGGGTGTAGGCCGGCAGGATCTCGCGGACGGCGGGATGCCACGTCTCGTCGTTCGCCGCCCAGAACTGCCCGATCGTCGCCGCGAGCACTCGCTTGTCGTAGGCGTCGGGACACGCCGGATGATCCGCGATCGCCGTGACCGACGACGCGACGACGAGCTGCGAGCCGAACGTCGCCCGAAAGAGCGGCCGCTTGCCGGCGAGCTCCGTGCTCGCCACGACCCGGCGCGCGCGCTCGTCCCAGAGGATGAACGCGAAATCCCCCTCGAGCTTCGCCGCGCACTCGGCGCCCCAGGCGCGATACGCCGCGATGATCAGCGAGGCGGGGGAGGCGGCACGATCGACCTCGATCCCCGCCGCCGCCAGCGCGCGCCGGAGGTCGTCCCGATAGTAGAGCGTCGCATCGCTCACGCAGATGCAGTCACGCTCGTGCACGACGGCGGCCGGTCCCGCGAAGCCGTCCTCGCACTCCCAGCCGTGACGCGAGACGCCGAGCACCACCTCGTCCGAGACAAAGAGGTCCGACCGCTCGGCGCCGCGCGTGGCCATGCGCGCGAGCATCGCTCGCGCCGGCGCCGCGCCGGCCCCCGGACCGAAGATCCCGAGGATCGCGCTCACGACGCGTGCTCCATCGGCGCGACGCGCACGTTCGTGAGCGGCGAGAATCTCCGGTGCAGCGACGGGTCGAGATCCAGGATCATCCCCTGGTAGTCCACCCATGCGTGCGCGATGAAGGCGCCCCCCTCCCAGCGGACCCCGATCCGCAGCACGCCGCCGGTGAACCCGTCCGCCTCCAGGAGGCGCATCAGCGCGACCGACCGCGCCAGGCAGAGCGGGCGCGTGAGCCCGTACGTCGAGGCGCGGTTGACCGCGCGCATCAGCCGCTCCACCTCCGGCGGCACCGCCTTCGCGGGCTCGGGCATCTGCTGCATCACCGGGCCGTGCGCGAGGAGCTTCCCCGTCGGCCGACGCCAGACCAGCCAGTGCGCCACGAGCACCGCGACCTGCGCTCGCGCAAAGTCGCGGAAATCGCGGGCGCGCAGGCGCGCCAGTCGCCGAGGGAGCTCCCGCAGGCGTCGCATCGTCAGGCGGAGATCGGGGTGGATACGAGGTTCATGCGGCCGAGCGCCTCCAGCAGCTCGGACACGTCCTGCTGGAGCGTCGCCATCGGCACGTCCGGATACCGCTCGGCCAGCGACCGACACACTTCGTCCACGGTCTGACAGACGGGGGGCAGCAGCTGCCACACCTGCACCGCGACCGGCGTGAGCCCGAAGTAGTGCTCCGTCGCCGGTAGGTACAGAACTGCACCGTCGGTCACCTCGGCGAGGATCGCTTCCGGATTGGGACGCGGCAGCGGGATTCGATCGGAAGGCGCCGGTGACGTCATCGTGGCCGGTCTGCTGGTGAGTGCTGGAAGAGGAGCTGCGCGAGATCGTGAAGCGACCCGACATCCCTTTTCCGGTGGCTTCGCGTGCATCGACCCCGATCCTGCGTCGGGATTCCAGCGAACGACGCCCCCCGCAGGCAGCAAGCATGCCCCATTGTGCGCCACGGCACATTTTCGTCAACGCGCTGTCGCGGAACGGTTTGCGAGTCGTGTGCGCAGACGGGCGGAGGGCACGTGGTGGCAGGGGCGCGTCGATGGTGTCGCGATCGGACCACAACACCACCGGCCGCGCATCAGGCTCGCGGCGTCAAGAGCCGGTGACGTACCCGGAAGAATCGTCCCAGCACGTCAACGCAGATACAGATTCAGGCTCCCGAACCGCAGGCGGGAGCGGATCTGCAGGATCCGCCGCGTGCTGTCGTCGGCGAACCAGACCTCGGCCTCCCCACCTTCCGAGAAGATCCCCGTCGTCTTGATGGTCGGCCGCACCACGATCGCGTCGAACGCCCCGGCGGGGACGCGAACCCGCTCGCGCCGGACCACGCGCACCGTCACCGGGTTCCGGTCGGGGCGGAAGTACCGGTCGAACGCGTAGCTGCGACTCACTTCCAACGGAACGGTGCGGAGGAAGTAGAGGAACGACGCGTCGTCGAGCGGCTCGCTCACGCTCGGCTCCTCCGCCGGCTTCCCCGACTCGCGGAAGACCCGGCGCTCGGGATGGATGTCGAAGCGGCGGCGCCGCTCGTACGAGCCCTCGTCGATGTTCTGCTCGTAGCGGAGCGACGCGAGCGTCGCCGTGGAGAACCAGCTCTCGTAATGATCGTCCACGCGATAGAGCGCGTTCCCTCCCTGGACGCGGAAGACGGCGTGGTACGCCGGCACGCCGCGCACCTCCTCGATGCCGCGCAACTCCATCGTCGCGCTGCCGACGCGAATGCTGCCGAAGCGCACCTCGTAGTTCAGTCGCTCGCCGACGGCGAACGGGCGCCGGGGCGTCGTCCGCGACGACGTGGGAGACTCCTCCGCCGTCGTAGGGGGCGACGGGCGATCCTCCGGCGGCGCGGCTGGCGCGATCGGATCGTCGCGCGAGTCGGCCACCGAAGGTGCGGCCGCGCCGTCGCGGGAGACGCCCGGCGAACGTGCGAGCGGCGACGGGGCGGCGACGGGGATCGCGTCGGTCGCCGCGACGACGGAGTCGCGCCGACGCGATGCCGCATCCGCACCGCCGCCGGCGCAGGCGCCCGAGGCGAGCAGCAGCACGAGCGATCGTCGATGTCGCCAGATCACGAGACTCCTCGGGTGGGCGATCTCGTCCGGAGGTTCACGCCGCGTGCCAGCGAGCCTCGCCGCGCGGCGCTGGACGCCCCGGAGGTGCTCCGGCAAGATTCGGCATGCACGAGCTCGACTCTGCTCCTCTCTCGTCGCGGCGCGCCTGGTGGGCGGTGGCCGTGCTCACCCTCGCGAACGTCTCCGCGTTCGTGGACCGGCAGATCCTCAGCCTGCTCGTCGTGCCGATCCGGCGCGACCTCGGCATCGGCGACGTGGAGATGAGCTACCTGATGGGGCTCTCCTTCGCGCTCTTCTACACCCTCCTCGGAGTGCCGCTCGGCCGGCTCGCCGACCGCCGGAGCCGCCGCGGCATCATCGGCTGGGGGCTCGCGGCGTGGAGCGTGATGACGACGCTCTCCGGGCTCGCCCGGAACTTCGGGCAGCTCCTCGCCGCGCGCATCGGCGTCGGCGTCGGTGAAGCGGCGCTCGCGCCGGCCGCGGTGTCGCTCATTGCCGACGCCTTCCCGCGCGAACGACGCGGCACGGCGATGAGCGTGTACTCGCTCGGCACCTTTCTCGGATCGGGGCTCGCCTACTTCGTCGGCGGCGCGATCGTCGGCGCGGTGTCGGCGGAGGCGCACTGGCACTGGCCGATCGTGGGCACGCTGCGTCCGTGGCAGAGCGTCTTTCTCGTCATCGGTCCGCCGGGCGTGCTCATGGCGCTCCTCTTCCTCACCGTCACCGAGCCGGCGCGCCGCGCGCGTCCCGAGGCACGCCCCACGCACGCGCTCTGGCGGTGGATCCGCGCGAACGCGCGACTCTTCCTCGCGCAGAGCGTCGGCTTCGCGCTCTCGGCCACGGTCAACTACGGCATCGCGGCGTGGCTCGCGACCTTCCTCGTGCGCACGCACGGCTGGACGGCGGCGCGTGCGGGGATGGTGCAGGGGACGTTGACGATGACGGTGGGCGTGATCGGCGTGATCGCCGGCGGACGGCTCTCCGATCATCTCGTGCGGCGCGGCCGCGCGGACGGTCCGCTCCTCGTGGGGATGATCGGCGCGGCGGGGATGCTCGTCTGCGCCACGGCCTATCCGCTCGTGCCGAGCGCGTCGCTGGCGGTGGCGTTGCTCGTCCCGGTGAACCTGTTCGCGGCGATGCCGTGGGGTGCGGCGTCGGTGGCGGCGGCGGAGGTGCTCCCCGACGCGCTGCGTGCGCAGGGCACCGCCGCCTACTTCTTCATCCTGAGCCTGGTGTCGGGCGTGCTGGGTCCGACGGCGGTCGCGGTGGTGACGCAGCAGCTGTTCGGCGGCGACGCGCAGCTGCGCTACGGGTTGGCGACGGTGAGCGCGGTGGGGATGGCGGCGACGCTCGTGCTGCTCGCCGTCGCGCGGGCGCCGTACCGGCAGGCGATCGCGCGCGGGTGACGCTCGCGCATCCACGCGCAGCGACCTCGTCCTCTCACAGCTCGCGTCGCGTTGCGGCACAAGCAATGCACTCGTTGTCCGCCCACTTCAGGAGGATGGGCGACAATGGAGCGGAACGACGACCCGTCGGGAACCGGTGGATACGGCAACGCCGGCGATCTCTCGGGCAGCGAGGGATACGGCTCGGCTGGCGGCGCGACCGGCGGAAGCTCGGCGGCCTCGAGCAACGTCGGCAACATCGGGGAATCGACGCACGCCGGGATGCAGGACAAGGCCGCACACGGTGGATTCACCGATCGGGCGCGCGACATCGCGAGCGGCGCGGGAGAACGGCTCGCGGACGTGGGATCGACGGTCCGCGATCGCGCGGGCGCGGCAAAGAACACGCTCGCCGACATGCTCGAGTCCGGCGCTGGCCGGCTGCGCGGCTCGCGCGGCCGGATGAGCGGCGAGGGCGCGATGGCGGTCGAGTCGAACGGTGGGCGCGCGGCGGCGATGAACGACCGCCTCGCGAGCGGGATGCAGAGCGCGGCGAATCTGCTGCGCGACACCGATTTCGACGGGCTGCGCGTCGGCGTGGAGCGGCAGGTGCGCGAGAACCCGGGCCGGTCGCTGCTGATCGCCGTCGGTGTCGGCTATCTCCTCGGCAAGGCGCTCCGGCGCTGAGGAGGGACGATGGCGGTCGACGCGGTGAACGGCCGTCGCGGACTCGGCGCTCTCCTTCGCGAGCTCGCGGAGGGGAGTGCCACCCTGCTGCGACAGGAGATCACCCTCGCGAAGCTCGAGCTCGGCGATGCGGCGCGACACGTCGGCACGGGCACGGCGATGTTCGCCGTCGGCGGCGTGCTCGCACTGCTCGGGCTGCTCGCGCTGCTGACGGGTGTGATCCTGCTCATCGGCGATCAATGGCTGCCGCGGGATCGCTACTGGCTCGCGGCACTGCTCGTCATGCTCATCACGGGCGCGGTCGCCGTCCTGTTCGCGAAGAAGGGGCTCGCGCTCCTCGCGCCGCGGCAGCTCGCGCCCGATCAGACGGTCGAGACGCTCAAGGAGGACGGGGAATGGCTGAGACACCGGATGACGTCCGGCGCGACATCGAGCTGACGCGCGAACGGATGTCGACGACGCTCGATCAACTCGAGCGCAAGCTGAACGTGACGCAGCTCGTGCGCGACAATCCGTGGCCGGCGGTCGGGATCGCCGTCGCGGCGGGATTCATCCTCAGCGGCTCGCGGGCCGACGTGAAGGCGGCGGCGGCCACGGTGGCGGCGACGCGCGGGGCGCGTGGCCGGCTGGGGCCGGCGCTCGACGATCTCGTCTCGCAGGTCGTGTCGAACGTCTCGGAAGCCTTCGAGACGCGCGTGACGAGCTGGGTGGACGAGATCCGCGACGCGATCGGCACCGGCGCGCGCCACGACGGACGCGGCGGCCATCCGCGCCTCGCCCAGCGCGCGTCGCGCGAGCGCTCGTCGCGCTTCGCCGACATGAGCGATTCGGACACGACGGACTTCGGGTCGAGCCGCCTCCCCGCCGATCGCGCCGACGCGTCGCAGCGGACGGGGTACGGCACGGGGCCGATGGACGCCGAGCACCTGGGCCATCCGGCGACGCCCACCTCGAACCCGACCAACCCCGGCTTCGGCGGCGAGACGGGAACGGGACGGGCGGATTGAACGGCGGTGTGACGGCGAGGGCTGTCATCCCGAGCGAATGCGAGGGATCCGCCGTTGACAGCTCGATAGCTCGACAGCTCGACAGGAGTGCGAGAACGGCGTCGTCGGGAGAGAGCTCCTCCGACGACGCCGTTTCTCACCCCCGTCGAACTGTCAAGCTCACAAACCGTCAGACCGCCTCACGTATACCGCACCCACTTCGCCACCTCGCCGAAGCTCGGCCGCTTGCCGTACATCAGCATGCCGACGCGATAGATGCGCGCGGAGAGCCAGAGGGCGAGGGTGCAGCCGAGGGCGACCGAGAGGAGGGAGGCGGCGATCTCCCAGGCGGGGACGGTGACCAGCGCCATCCGCGTGGGCATGATGATCGGCGCCGAGAAGGGGATGAGCGACATCACCCGCGCGAGCGTGTCCGCGGGCTTGATGAGGATGATCTGCACGAACACGACCGACGAGATGAGCAGGATCGTCACCGGCATCGACGCCTGATTCACGTCCTCCTGGCTGCTCACCATCGACCCCACCGCGGCGTAGAGCGCCATGTAGAGCACGAGCCCCAGCACGAAGAAGAGCACCAGCGCGACGCCGACCATCGGGTCGATCGCGGGGAGCTGGAAGCCGCCCGCTCCCGGCGGGGCGCCGAAGCGCGCGAGGATCTGCGCGCGGTTGCTGTAAATGAGCGCTCCCATCGCCACCCACACGAGCACCTGCGTGAGCGCGACCGCGCTGATCCCCAGCACCTTGCCGAACAGCAGCGTCGTCGAGCGCGCGCTGGAGACGACCACCTCGGCGACGCGCGTCGACTTCTCCTCCATCACGCCGCGCAGCATCGTCTGCCCGTACACGGCCAGCACCATGTAGAGGAGGAAGAAGATCACGTACGCGAAGAGGAGGCTGGCCATCCCGCCCGCCCGTTCGCGCCCCTTGTCGGTGATCTTCTCCGTCTTGGCGTCGATGCGGACGTTGGTGAGGGTGGCCACGCGCTCGGCGCTGATCCCCTCGCGCTCGAGCCGCATCGTGAGCACCGTCCGTTGCACCGCGCGCTCGAGCACCTCGATGTCGATGATCGAGGTCGCGTTGCGGCCGGCGTAGCGCACCTCGGTGCCGGCGAGCGTCTTCCCGTCGAGCGCGAGGTAGCCCAGGTATTCGTTCGCCACCACCTGTGCCGTCGCGAGCGACTCGGCGACGGCGAGCGAGTCGGGGGCGACCGTCCGGACGACCGGCCGCGTCGTCCCCTTGGCCGACTGCGCGACCGCGTCCGCGACCCGGTCGCCGATCCCGGCGCCGGTCGCATCGAGCACGATGATGTTCGCGAGGTCGCGCGAGGTCCCGCTGCGGGCGGCCAGCAGCGGCGGCAGGATGGAGATCGCCGCGAAGAAGAGGGGGCCGAGCAGGGTGACGACGCGGAACCACTTGGAGCGCACCCGCTCCAGGTACTCGCGCTTGAAGACGACGACGAACTTGTTGGCTTCAGCCATGGCCGGACATCCCCTCCTCGACGTTGGTCGCGCCGACCTTCTGCAGGAAGATCTGGTGCAGCGACGGTTGCACGAGCTCGAAGCGGCGCACCGCGGCGCCGGCGTGCACGAGCCGCTGCAGCAGCGCCTGCGGATCGGCGCCGTGCGCGAGCTCCACCTCGAAGAAGCGGTTCTGGTCGTCGATGCGCGCGACGAGCGCCGGGTCGCGCAGCACCTCGGAGGCGCCGTTGCGCGCCTCGCCGTCCAGCGCGAGGGCGATGTTCCGCACCCCGTGCTCGGCCTTCACGTCGGAGACGTAGCCGTCGAGCACCTTGGTGCCGCGCGCGATGATGCACACCGCGTCGCACATCCGCTCCGCGTTGTCCATCAGGTGCGTGCTGAAGATGACCGTCTTCCCGCGCTGCTTCAGCTCGACGATGCTGTCCTTGAGCGCCTGCGCGTTGATCGGATCGAGGCCGCTGAACGGCTCGTCGAGGATCACGACGTCGGGGTCGTGCACGAGCGTGCCGATGAACTGCACCTTCTGCTGCATCCCGCGCGACAGCTCGTCCACCTTGGACTTCCCCCAGTCCTGCTCGGGCGTCCGGAGGGAGAGCCGCTCGAGCCACTCGTCGATCCGGCGATCGGCGGTGCGGCCGTCCACCCCCTTGAGCTCCGCGAGGAACCGGAGGACCCGGCGCACCTCCATCTTCTTGTACAGCCCCCGCTCCTCGGGGAGATAGCCGACGCGATCGAGCACGCCGGGCTCCCGGTTCGGGCGGCCGAACATCGCGATCGACCCCTGGTCGGGGGCGATGATGTCCAGGATCATGCGGATCGTCGTCGTCTTGCCGGCGCCGTTCGGACCCAGGAGCCCGTAGACGGTGCCGCGTGGTACCTGCAGCGTCAGATCGCGGACCGCGACGTGCTGCTCGTACCGTTTGACGACGCCACGAACGTCGATGGCGAGGTCGGACATGAGATACTCGGCTGGGGGCGGACCCTGCACGTCGCTCGGGGCGAACTGCCCTCTGCATCGCGGCACGGCGGCGGCCCGGGAAGGTGGAGGCAATATACGGCCACGGCGGGAATGCGCACGGCGATCGGCGCGGCGGCTTGCACATCGGCTACACCCCGGCCGATAGTTCCCGAGCCTCCCCCCCCTCAGCGATTCGTGATCCGCGCCCCTGTACGACGCACCTTCCTCTCCGTCCTCGCGCTCGCCCTCGCGGGCGCCTGCGCGCGAGAGGAGGCGCGATCCGCGGCGGCATCCGGCGGTGAGTCCATCGTCGTCTACGTCGCGGCGAGCCTCGCCGCGCCGGTCCGGGCGGCGGCGGCCGACTTCGAGCGCGCGACGGGGACGCGCGTCCAGCTGGAGAGCGGCGGCTCGCTCGACCACGCCCGCAAGATCACCGAGCTCGGTCGCATCCCCGACCTCCTCGTGCTCGCCGACCACGACGTCTTCCCGCAGCTCCTCGTCCCCGCGCACGTCGCGTGGTACGTGCCGTTCGCGCGCAACCGCATGGTCGTCGCGTACACGGCACGCTCGCGCGCCGCCGACGCGATGGACGCGGCGCGCTGGTACGAGGTGCTGGCGCGACCGGACGTGGAGGTGGGGCGCCCGGATCCGGCGCGCGCTCCCGCCGGGTATCGGGCGTTGTTGATGCTGCAGCTCGCGGAGCGCCACTACGCGCACCCCGGGCTCGCGCGCGCCGTGCTCGCGCGCGCCCCGTCGCGCAACGTCCGCCCCAACGCCGCCGAGCTGGCAGCGCTCCTCGAGCTGCGCGAGGTGGACTACGTCATCGAGTACGAGTCGCTCGCCCGCGCGCGCGGATTCCGCTTCGTCGCGCTCCCCCCCGAGATCGATCTGGGTGATCCCGGGCGCGCGGACGACTACGATCGCGCCGCGGTGCGCATCCCGGGCGGCCGCGTCGGCGACTCGATCACCGTCCGCGGCGCGCCGATCCTCTACGCGCTCGCGGTGCCGACGCGGGCGCCGCACCGCGCCGCCGGCGAGCGCTTCGCCGCCGCGCTCCTCGGCGCGGCGGGGGCGGCGCACTTCCGGACGGCGCACGTCGAGCTGCTCGACACGATGCGCGTCGTGGGGCGCGACGCGCCGGCGGCGCTCGACTCGGTGCTCGTCCCCCGCGGGCGATGAGCACGGGGGCGTCGCGACGGGCGAGCTCCAGCGCCGCGATCGTCGTCTCGGCGGTGGCGGGAAGCGCCCTGCTGCTCTTCCTCGCCGCGCCGGTCGCGGGGCTGCTCGGCCACTCGGGCGTCGAGGGGGCGCGGCGGCTCGGCATCGACCAGGAGCTGCGCGGCGCCCTCTGGCGCACCTTCTGGACGGCGACGACGGCGACGCTGCTCGCCGCGCTCGGCGGGACGCCGCTGGGCTATGTGCTCGCGCGCCGGCAGTTCCGCGGACGCGCGCTCGTGATGGCGATCCTCGACCTGCCGCTGCTCCTGCCGCATCCCGTGGCGGGGATCGCGCTGCTGCTCGTGCTGGGGCGGGAGAGCGCCGCCGGGCGAACGCTCCTCGAGCTGGGGATCCGCATCGCCGGCTCGCCGACGGGGATCGTGTGCGCGATGCTGTTCGTGTCCGCGCCGCTCTACGTGAGCGCGGCGCGCGAGGCGTTCGCGCGGGTGGACGTGCGCTACGAGTCGGTGGCCCGCACCCTCGGCGACGACGCCTGGCGCGCCGTGATGCGGGTGACGCTCCCGCTCGCGCGCCGCGGGCTGCTCGCCGCCGCGGTCGTGACGTGGGCGCGGGCGGTGAGCGAGTTCGGCGCGATCGT
>Ga0182741_1001787_pt1 | contig 26828 bp, 26 predicted proteins | sample eDN5th37CBELigOP_FD_128874 | JGI IMG/M metagenome (GOLD analysis project Ga0182741, IMG submission 128874) | Enriched Organic Plus compost microbial communities from Emeryville, California, USA - eDNA 5th pass 37_C BE-Lig OP (version 2) (version 2) ... | reverse complement strand
TGGCGGAGACGGAGGGATTCGAACCCTCGATACCCTTTTGGGGTATGCTCATTTAGCAAACGAGTGCCTTCAGCCTCTCGGCCACGTCTCCGTTCACGAGAAAGCAGGGCGCGACGCCCTGCTTCGCAGGTGGCGCAATAGACGCGAACAGGGGCCCTTCGTCAAGGCCAAAAAGCGGGGCCGCCCTGCAAATCCTCTCCCGGTCTGTGCCCTGGCTTCGCCCCGTGGTAGGAGGCGGCACGATTGAACAGATGGGAGCCCTCCATGGCAGAAATCAAGCGGATCGGCGTCGCCGCCCGATACAGCGACCTCGTGATCCACGGCAATACGGCCTATTTCTCCGGATATGTGCCGGAGACCAGCCTGGGCCAGTCGGTGACGGAGCAGACCAGGGACGTGCTGGGGCAGATCGAGCAGTCCCTGATCGAGATCGGAAGCGACAAGTCGAAACTCCTGCAAGCCACGATCTGGCTGACCGACATGGCCTCCTACGACGAGATGAACGCCGTGTGGGACGCCTGGGTGGTGCCGGGCCACACGCCGGCCCGGGCCTGCGTTCAGGCCCGCCTCGCCGACCCGGATTACGCCCTGGAAATCCAGGTGGTCGCGGCCGTCTGAGGATCAGGCGCGCTCGTTCCGGCTCGCCTTCGCAAGGGCGTTCAGGCGCTTCTTCTCGTAGTGCTTGGCCATGCGGAGATGCCGCCAGATCGCGTAGTTCATGGCGATCAGAAAGCCGTAGGTGCCCCTCAGGAGGTAAAGGCGCCCGAAATAGGCTTTGATGAAGGCGGCCGGGAACTCGAGATAGACCCGCCAGGTGGGGATCGAGACTCCCCTCGTCTCGAGATCCTGGGCAAGCTGGTCCGTATAGAAATTGAGCTTGGCGATCTGATCGCCGAGCGAACGGATGGACCGGTGATGCACGAGCCCCTTGAGCTTGCCGACCCGGGCTCCGGGCTTCAGATCCACCCGGTCGTGAACCGGGGACGCCGAATAGCGGCCCGCATCCTTCCGGTAGAGCCGGACGGGGGCCAGGCGATAGGCCAGGCGATGAGGCGCGGCCTCGCCCGGATAGGTCTCCGCGATGGGAATGCCGTATGCCTGGCAGGGAGGCTCGCCTGCGGCGAACAGGGCCCTGATCTCCTCACGAAGGGCGGGAGAAATCTCCTCGTCCGCATCGAGGTTGAGAATCCACTCGTGGCGGCACTGATCTTCGCCGAACCGCTTCTGCTGCCCGTAGCCCGGCCAGGGATTGAAGATCACCCGGGCGCCGAGTTCCTCCGCAACGGCCTGGGTGCCGTCTGTCGAGCCGGAATCGATGACGACCAGATCGTCCGTCAGATCGCGAACGGCCCGGATCGTCGCTCCGATCCGGTCGGCCTCGTTCTTGGCGATGATGAAGACGGACAATGGAAGCATGGCAACGGGTGCCTAGCCGCCCTCCGCCAGGAACGCAAGAGGCGCCAAGTGCTTAGCAGAGGTGTTTCGCGAAGGTGTTTCGCGAGGGGCTGTGCGCCCTTCCCTCTTCCTCATGGTGGATGGCCGGCTCAGACGGGATTTTGCCCGGATGGCAGGAGGTCGCCGTCGGATCGCCGCCTGCGATCAGCCCCGTCCGCCTTCGCGTGGCTGCGGACCCGCAGCTCGGCGAGAAGCGGGAAATGGTCGGAGGCCACGCGGGTCAGCGTATTCCGCACCGGAGCCGCATTCACCACCTCGACCGAGCGGGTGACGAACACGTGGTCGAGCCGCAGAACCGGGGCACGGGTATGAAAGGTCGGCTGCGGCTCGCCGTGGGAGTTCGAGAGCTGGGCGTCCCGCAGGCGGCCTGCGATCATGCGATAGGAGCGCGAATAGGGCGGCGCGTTGAAGTCGCCCAGAAGAATGGCCGGATCCGCGCAATCCGGGTGGCCCATCCAATCGGAGCCCACGAGAGCGGCGGCCTGGGTCCGTCTCTCGCCGGAGCGCAGGGAGAGATGGGCGTTGATGACATTGACCTTCTGCCCCTCGATCTCGGCGCAGACCCAGAGGGCGCTGCGCTTCTCGAAGGAAGGTTTCGTGGACTGGGTCGGGAGCCGGCCGGATTTCACGAGATGGGCCGGGTGCCTGGTCAGGATGGCGATGCCGTATTGCTCACCCAGGATGCGGATCGTGGGCTGGAAATAGAGATCCATGCCGAGCTTGTCCGCCACGACCGCGGCCTGGTCGACCTCCCCCGCCCGCGTACGGCCGGCCCGCACCTCCTGGAGCGCCACGATATCGGGCTCGCAGGCGGCGATGACCTCGGCAATCCGCGTCGGCGAAATCTTCCTGTCGGTCCCCAACCAGCGATGAACGTTGTAGGTGAGGATCCGAAAGGGACGCCCGTGGTGATCGCTGTGCTTCAAGGGTCGGTACCGGCTTGGACAAAGGTGGACATGAACCTGCACGGCCTTCGTGTCGAGCCATGCGGTGGCGGTGCTTCGCGACCTATGGCGCAAACGTGTCGGATCAATGACCCATCATCGGCCATAGTTCCGCTCCCATGCAACGGCGAAGGGGCCGCTTGACCTTCCCATCATTGGAAGGCTTACACCCGAGGACCATATGATGAATCAGGAGATTCAAGATGGCTACCGCCCGTCCCGCCCCCGTGAACAGCCTTGAGATCCCCGTGCAGGGGATGAGCTGCGCCTCCTGCGTCGGGCGCGTCGAGAAGGCCATCCGGTCCGTCGACGGGGTCACTGCCGCCAATGTGAATCTGGCGACGGAGCGCGCTCATGTGTCCTTCGCGCCGGATGGAGCCGACCCTCAGGCGGTCGCCGAGGCGATCCGGGCGGCAGGGTACGAGCCGACCGAGAGCCATGCGGATCTGAAGATCGAGGGCATGACCTGCGCCTCCTGCGTGTCGCGGGTGGAGAAGGCGCTCAAGCGCGTTCCGGGCGTGGTCGAGGCCCGGGTGAACCTCGCCACCGAGCGGGCTTCGGTCCGGTATCTCGGTGGTGCGGAGATGGTCGGCCGGTTGATCGAGGCCGTGGACGCGACCGGCTATACCGCCCGTGAAATCCGGCAGGACGCCGATCAGACGGACCGGGAGCGCGCTGCGCGCGATGCCGAGATCGCGGCCTTGAGACGCTCGCTCGCGCTGGCCGCCATCCTCACCCTGCCGGTCTTCGTGGTGGAGATGGGCTCGCATTTCATTCCCGCGATCCATGATTGGGTGATGAACACGCTGGGGCACCGGACGAGCTGGCATCTGCAATTCGCGCTGACCACCCTCGTGCTGTTCGGGCCGGGCCTGCGCTTCTTCAGGAAGGGCGTCCCCGCCCTCCTGCGCCGGGCCCCGGACATGAATTCCCTCGTGGTGCTCGGCACGAGCGCCGCCTATGCCTATTCCGTGGTCGCGACCTTCCTGCCCGGGCTTCTGCCCGCCGGCATGGCCAATGTCTATTACGAGGCGGCCGCCGTGATCGTCACGCTGATCCTGCTCGGCCGCTTCCTCGAGGCCAAGGCGAAGGGGCGCACCTCGGAGGCGATCAAGCGCCTGATCGGCCTCGCGCCGAAGACGGCGCGCGTGATCCGCAACGGCGAGGCGCAGGAGATCCCGCTCGAGCAGGTGCGGATCGGCGACATGGTCCAGGTGCGCCCCGGCGAGAAAGTGCCGGTCGATGGCGAGGTGGTGGAAGGCTCCTCCTTCGTCGACGAATCCATGATCACCGGCGAGCCGGTGCCCGTGCAGAAGGCGCAAGGCGCCGAAGTCGTCGGCGGCACGATCAACAGGACCGGCGGCTTCACCTTCCGCGCCACCCGCATCGGCGCGGATACGGTGCTGGCCCAGATCATCCGCATGGTCGAGCAGGCGCAGGGCTCGAAGCTGCCGATCCAGGCCATGGTGGACAGGATCACCGCATGGTTCGTGCCCGCGGTCATGGCGGCGGCAGCGCTCACCTTCCTGGTCTGGCTGGTCTTCGGCCCGGAGCCTGCGATGACCTTCGCGCTGGTCAATGCGGTCGCCGTGCTCATCATCGCCTGCCCCTGCGCCATGGGACTGGCGACGCCGACCTCGATCATGGTCGGGACCGGACGCGCAGCCGAGCTCGGCGTTCTCTTCCGCCAGGGCGAGGCGCTGCAGAGCCTGAAGGAGGTCGGCGTCGTCGCCCTCGACAAGACCGGCACCCTCACCCAGGGCCGCCCGGAGCTGACCGACTTCGTCACGGCGGAGGGATTTGCCGAGGCGGAGACCCTGCGCCTCGTCGCCGCCGTCGAGGCGCGCTCCGAGCACCCGATCGCCGAGGCGATCGTCGCGGCGGCCGAGCGGCGGGGCATCACGGCGCCGGCCACCGACAGCTTCGAGGCCGTTCCCGGTTTCGGCGTCTGCGCGACGGTGGAAGGCCGCAAGGTGGATGTGGGCGCGGATCGCTTCATGCAAAAGCTAGGGCTAGACGCCGCCGTGTTCGCCGAGACCGCGACGCGCCTTGGCTCGGAGGGCAAGAGCCCGCTCTATGCCGCCATCGACGGCAGGCTCGCGGCCATCGTCGCCGTGGCCGATCCGATCAAGGATTCGACCCCCGAGGCGATCGCGGCCCTGCACGGCCTCGGCCTCAAGGTGGCGATGATCACCGGCGACAACCGCCGGACGGCGGAAGCCATCGCACGCCGCATCGGCATCGACGAGGTGGTCGCGGAAGTGCTGCCCGAAGGCAAGGTGGAGGTGGTGAAGCGCCTGCGCCAGGCCCATGGCCGCATCGCCTTCGTCGGCGACGGCATCAACGATGCGCCCGCGCTCGCCGAAGCCGATATCGGCATCGCCATCGGAACGGGCACGGACATCGCCATCGAAAGCGCCGACGTGGTGCTCATGTCGGGCGACGTGCGCGGCGTGGTGAACGCGATCGCGCTCTCGAAGGCGACGATCCGCAATATCGGGGAGAACCTGTTCTGGGCCTTCGCCTACAACGTGGTGCTGATCCCGGTCGCGGCCGGCGCGCTGTATCCGGTGAACGGAACGCTCCTCTCGCCGATCGTGGCGGCGGCGGCGATGGCGCTCTCCAGCGTCTTCGTGGTCGGCAACGCGCTGCGTCTTCGCCGCTTCAAGGCTCCCATCATGGCAGCGCAGGAGAACACTCCTGCCGCTCGAACCGCAGAAGGTGTCGCATGAATATCGGACAGGCCGCTTCCGCCTCCGGCGTTTCCGCCAAGATGATCCGCTACTACGAGTCCATCGGGCTCATCCCCAAGACCGTGCGCACGGAAGCGGGCTACCGGGTCTATTCGGATCACGACGTGCATACGCTGCGCTTCATCCGGCGAGCCCGCGACCTCGGCTTCTCGGTGGAGCAGATCGCCGATCTCGTGTCCCTGTGGCGCGACCGGGAGCGCGCGAGCAAGGATGTGAAGGCGATTGCGCTCGGTCATGTGGCCGTGCTCGAACGCAAGATCCGCGAGCTGCAGGAGATGGCCTCGACGCTCAAGCATCTCGCCGACAATTGCTGCGGGGATTCGCGCCCCCATTGCCCGATCCTGGAGGAGCTCGCGAGCGACGATCCCCTGCCCGTCCACGCCAGGACGGAGGCGAAGTTCGGCGCTCTCGGCAAGGCGTGAAGGGACATACCGCGTCCGCCGGAAACGACAGCGGACGCGTGCCGCCTACGACTTGAAGGTCACATGCCCCTGGGCATCGATCGGCCAGGCGGGATTCCACGCGATTTCCCAGGCATGGTCGTCCGGATCGGCGACATAGCCGCGATAGCCGCCATGAGGCGGCGCGTCGGCCGGTCTCAGGATGCGCCCGCCGAACCGCGACAGGTGATCGATGACCGCCTCCACCTCCTCGCGGGAAGCGACGTTATGGGCCAGGGAATAGGCGCCGGGCGCGGCGAAGTCCGCGCGCCGCATGTCCTCCGCGAGGGCGTGCTGCAGCCATGTGCCGAAGACGAAGCCGTTCATCTGGTAGAAGATGATCTCCTCGTTCTCGAAGACGGGCTTCCAGCCGAAGCCGTCCGCATAGAAGCGGCGGGAGCGGGCCAGGTCACGGACGCCGAGCGTCACGACGGAAATCTGATGTTGCATGAGTCATGTCCCTACGTTGCCTGGAGCACCATGCGCCAGGTTCACGTCATGGGACTTGGTGCATTCGCACCAGCCAGAACTCCCCGCAGGAAGCGACCGGGCTAACCAAACCGGTCCGCCTTTTTCGACACTCGAAGAATACGCTCCGCGCCCGCCCGGTCAAGACGACGCGGCGCGGCCTCAGCGGGCCATGTCCACCTCGCGGCCCCGGCCGAGCTCGCGCATCCATCGGGCGAGCTCCGGCTGACGCTGGAGCTGGCGCGCGTAATGGCGGCTCAGGCCGTCGACGAGACGTCCCCGACGGGCGAGAAGATCGTCGGCGAAGGCGACCATCAGCGAGTTCGGCCAGGCCTGGGGCCTGATGGCGACGAGGCGCTCGAAAAGCCTGTCCTCGTCCTCAGTCGGATCGGTCTGCGCCATCAGCGTCAGCATCGCCGCCGTCGAGCGGGAAACGCCCATGTGGCAATGCACGAGGAGATGCCCCTCCGTGCGCCCGGCGCTGCCTGCCGCCACCTCCTCGCCGAAGCGCAGCACGGCCTCCACATGCTCGGGCTGCGGCAGGATCATTCCGGGAATCGGATCGATGATGTCGTGGAAGCGAAGGATCGTGCGGTGATGGGGATCGTAGGCTCCGAACGCTTCGGGATCGGGATGATCCGGGTCGAGGATCGAGAGCACGTGCGTGACCGCCCTCTCCCTCTGCTCCGGCAATTCGGAGATGCCACAGATCGTCAGCATGGAGATGGAGTGCGGCTGCATATGGGAAACTCACGAGAAGCGGAGGCTCGAAGCCCCCTGGAAAGCTCCGGTCTTCTACCCATGCAGAGGGACAATATTCAACCCATCACACTATTGTGTCCTTTTGATCACAGCTTCGCCTGGCCACATTTCTGCCATCTCCGTAACACCTTCTGGACATCGGCGCCCTTATGAACTCCCATGAAAGAGTGCTGCCGCTTTAAGCAGCGGCGGCAAAAGCGAAAAACCAAAAATAGCGAGCCCTATTCCTCTGATGTTTGCTCTCACGGCCTCCCGCTTGTCCTCGCTGCAGACTCTGATCCGCGTCTGCGTCCTGGCCCTTGTGCCGATGGCTCTCGCCGCCTGTGTGTCGTCTCCCCCGTCGCAAGCCGTGCGCCAGATCGATCCCGCCTATCTCGCCATGTACGGCGACCGCCCCAACGAGGCGCATCCCCTGCCGGCCACCGACATTTCCGAGGTGGACCCACGGTTCCTGCGCCGGGAAGTGGCCTATTACGGCCGGGAGGAGCCCGGCACCATCGTGGTGGATACGCGGGCCCGTTATCTTTATCTCGTGCGTGAGGGCGGCCGCGCGATCCGCTATGGCATCGGCGTCGGCAAGGAGGGCATGGCCTGGTCGGGCCGCGCCGTGATCGGCCGCAAGGCCGAATGGCCGCGCTGGACCCCCACCGCCGCCATGATCAAGCGCGAGCCGGAGCGCAATGCGCGCTGGGCCGGCGGCATGGCGGGCGGCCTCAACAATCCGCTTGGTGCGCGCGCGCTCTATCTCTACAGCAACGGCCGGGACACCATGTACCGCATCCACGGCACGACGGAGCCCTGGTCCATCGGCCAATCGGTCTCCTCAGGCTGCATCCGCCTGTTCAACCAGGACATCATCGATCTCTACAACCGGGTGCCGGTCGGCTCGCCCGTGGTGGTGCTGAACGGGCGAAGCCCCTTCGACGATGTCGAACAGGACGAGACCCGCGTGTCGTACTACTGATCGCGCATCCGTGATTGCCATGAAGGGCTGGCCGGTGGCCGGCCCTTTTTCATGTCCGGCTCCGTGCGCTGCGGCGTGCTCATCGGATCGGCCCGAGCTGCCCGTTAGAGCTTGAAAGACGGCGTTGCCGCCCAGGAGCGGCACCAGGCCGAAACGCCGACTCTGGTCCCGCTTCGGCACGAGGCGGTTGACGCAAACGACATCACCTTCTAGGACAGAAGTCACGGCCCGCCAGCCGCCGCCGCCCTTCCAGCGTCCGTCGGCTCCACAATCTGCCCATTTTCCCCGTTTCATCCGAAGGGATGAAGTGCGGTTTCGCACATCACGCTGCGACCGCCTTCGGCAGGTTTTGAATCCAAACAGAAGCAGCCCATTCAAGACGCCCTTTGCATGCCGCGACGGGCTGCCTGAAGCAGCGACTTGCAATCATGATGACTCTCGAAACAGGCCTCTTCTTCAGCCGGATTCCATTCGTGAGATTCGGCGCGGGTCCCAACCCCATCGTCGTCTTCAACGGAGGGCAGGCCTTCGTCAGACGTCCCACGCAGGAGCGGGCGGAGAGAGATGCCATGCGCATCGCCCGCCTTCTGCCTAAGAACCGGACGATCTATGTGATGGGCTACGATCTCGCCCCTCCGCCGGGCTATTGCCTCGACATGATCGTGGCCGACATGGCGCGGATCCTGCGCGAGAGCATCGGTCCGGCGAGCGTCGTGGGCATCTCCTTCGGCGGCTTCGTCGCCACCCGGCTCGCCGCCCAGCATCCGGACCTCGTGACGGACCTGATCGTCATGGTGAGCGCCCATCGCTTCTCGCCGGCCGGACGCCTCAGCATCGACCGCCAGATCGATTGCGCATGGAGGGGCGATTTCGAAGGCTTCCTCGATGAATTCGGCCTCGTCTTTCGCCGCCCCTGGCTCAACTGGCTGCTGCGCCTGCGCCTCCGGCAGGAACGGAACAGGCTGCGCGAGACGATGAACGACCCCGCCATCATCGTGCGCGGACTTCACGCCGTGGCGGGCGAGGATTTCGGCCACGATCCGAGCTGGCTGCAAGCCATCCGGGCCCGCACCCTCATCGTCGGCGGCACGCGCGATCCGTTCTTCGACGTGGAGGCCATGCAGGAAACCGCGCGCCTGATACCCGCAACGCAGCTCAAGCTGTTCGACGGCGAGACCCACATGCTCCCCGTCGAGCGGCCGCGCGATGTGGCGAAGGTGGTGAAGGAGTTTCTGTAGGACGAAAGGCTGCGGCGGGCGGCCAGAGCCGCTGCCGCAGCAATCAAAAATACCGCGCCAGATTTTTCCGGATGCGCTCGAGGACCGGCACGTTCACATCGGGCAGTTCGAAGGTCTGGCCGGTGATGCGCTCGAAGGCGTCGATATAGACCTTCGAGGTCTCGAGGATGACCTCGGCGGGGATCTCCGGGATCGGGTCCTTGTAGGGATCACAGCGCGCGACCACCCAGCTGCGCACGAAATCCTTGTCGAAGCTCTCAGGCCGCTCGCCCTTCTCGAAACGCTCGGGATAGCTCTCCGCGAACCAGTAGCGGCTGCTGTCGGGCGTGTGGATCTCGTCGGCGATCATGATCGTGCCGTTCTCGTCGATGCCGAATTCGTATTTCGTGTCGACGAGGATGAGCCCCCGCCGGGCCGCCAGCTCCCGGCCCCGGGCGAAGAGCGCAAGGGCGTAGTCGGAAACGGTCTTCCACTGCTCCGGCGTGAGGAGCTTGCGCTCCACGATCTCGGCCGATGTCAGCGGCTCGTCGTGGCCGCCATGGAACGCTTTCGTGGTGGGCGTGATGATGGTCTGCGGGAGCTTCTGGTTGTCGCGCATGCCGTCCGGCAGGGTGATGCCGTACATCTCCCGCTGGCCCTGCTTGTAGAGCGAGAGGATCGAGGTGCCCGTGGTCCCGGCGAGGTAATCGCGCACGACGATCTCGACGGGAAGGATCGTGAGCTTCCGGCACACCGCCACGTTGGGATCGGGATATTCGATGATGTGGTTCGGGCAGAGATCCGCCGTGTTCTCGAACCAGAAGCGCGCGGTCTGCGTGAGCACCTGTCCTTTCAGCGGAATGGAGGCGAGATTGATGTCGAAGGCGCTGATGCGGTCCGACGCGATGATGATGCGCCGCCCGTCCGGCAGATCGTAATTGTCGCGCACCTTGCCCCGGTAGTGGTTCGGAAGCTCCGGGATCGTCGCATCCTGAAGGACGTAACCGGCATATGCCTTGAGGGCTGCTTGATCGACCATGCTCACCTGCCACGGCTGTTCGGGTTTCTGCCGCCGAGTTCTAGACTGAATCCGTCCCCAGGCTAGGCCCAATCACGACAAACACAGGCCTTTCCACGGGTTCAGTTGGCGGCGCTCGCATTCTGGCGCTTGACCAGGTTGATGCCGGAGAGAACCACGGTGGTCTCGTATCCTTGTGAATCGAGGACGGTCCATTGCTTGAGCGCATTGGCCCGGCTGTCGAAGCGCAGGGTGATCTTCGAGGTGCCGCCCAGGGTCGCGCTGTCGTCGAAGCTCACGGTGATCACGCCGTCGCGGCCGACCTTCACGTCGCGCACCTTGGTGTCCCGCGCCAGGTTCACGTTGTCCTGGACGAGGAACTTCAGGGGCGTCTGGCTCACCGGATAGACGTCGTTGGTGCCGAGCTTCTTGTCGCGGATCGCCACGTTGCGCCCGTCGGAGACGATCTCCATCGTGCTCGGCGGCGCATAGGCGAAGTGCAGCTGGCCCGGACGGCGCACGGAGAGCGTGCCCTCCACCTGCTGCCCGTTGGGGTTCTTCTGCACGAAATAGGCGGACATCTGCTCCATGCCGTTGAAATAGGCGTTCACGCGCTCGAGAGCGGCCTCCGGCGACGGCGGGTTCGGCGGCGACACCGGAGTCGCGGGCGAGGCGGCCGCGGCGACGGGGGTCGGCGCGGGCGCAGAAGCCTGCGCGGGCGTCGCCTTCGCAGGCTTCGGAGGCGCGGCCACCTTTGCCGGGGCGGGCTTGGGAGCCGGAGCGGGCGTCTCGGCCTTGGGCTCGGGGGCCGCGGGAGCCGCCTGCTTCACCTCCGGCTCGGCGGGTGCGGCCTTGGGCTCCGGTGCCGGCGTCGCGACGGGCTGCGGCGCGGGCTGCGCGGCAGGCTTGGGCTGGGCCGCCTGCTGCCTTGCGGGAGCCTTCGGCTTGGGAGAAGCGGTCTTCGGCTTGGGCTTTGCCTGTTCCTGAGCGGCGGCGGCCGGTTCGGCCGCCTGCGACGCGGGCGCCGGCTGCTGCTCGGCCGCGGGAGCGCCCTGCCCCTGGTTCGGCTTGAAGATGCCGTCGAGGAAGCGGGTCAGCGGATCGGAAGGCCGCTGGGCGGCGGCAGGAAAGACCAGGGCCGTGGCGAGGGCAAGGCCCGGCAAGCAACGCAAAGACTTTTTGAGCATGACTCGACTGCAAACCCGAAAACAGCAAATGTCCGCCATCCGGCGGACCGCAAAAGCATGGAGGTCCGGCCTTATCGCTTCGATTAGAGGCTGAATGAAGGCAAGGGCTTGCAGGTACTTGCAGGCGAAAACGAGTCGCGTCCAGGGATCAGCCGGGCTTTGCACGGCTCAATCGCGCCGCATCAGGCGGCGCTCGCGAATTCGTCCTCCTCGTCGTCCATGGGCTGGACCGGAGCGGGCTTCGGCTTCGGCTTCGCCGTACGAGGACGGGACTGGCGCTTCTTCTTGGCCGGCTTCTTCGTCCGGCCAGCGCCCCACCAGCCGTGCCAGCCGAAGGCGCCGGGGCCGACGAGCGAATAGAACAGGAGCCCGGCCAGAACGCCGAGATTGGCGAGGAACAGGCCCTGCTCCCCTGCCCGGGTCAGGCCGCCATATTCCCAGAACCGGTGCAGGGCCCCCGTCGTGACCACGAGGGAGGCGATGAGCGCCGATGCGCTCAGGCGCGGGGCCAGCCCCAGGATGAGGGCGAGCGGCGCCACGATCTCGATGATCACGATGGCGGCCGCGACGACATCCCCATAGGGAACGCCCTTCATGGTCAGGGCCGCGGCAAAGCCGGAGATATTGGCGAGCCGACCGACGGCCGGCGGCAGGAAGCAGCCGGCGAGCAGAAGCCGGTTCAGGAGCAGGATCCCGTTCGTGGCGCCAGCATTCATGACAGGTCTCTCTCCTCTCGCGCATCGTGCGGAAAAGCGGGTTCCGCTCAAACGATGCGCTCTCTTGAAGGGAGCATCGGAAGAATCCCGAAAGTGCAGATCCACCATTGGGTCCGATGCTCCAGCCGCGCCGGGAATCGCCGCGCCGTCGGCCGGTATTAGAGGCGCAGGTTCTTAACCTGTTCTTAATGTGCCGGACGAGAGCGCACGATCACCGAAAATCAGATAAGCCTTTGGCCCGAAATGATTTTCATGCGCCCGCCGCATCGGCAGCCCTTGCCCGGAACGCTGCCTGAGCGTTCCGGTCAGAGTTTCAGATTCCGCTCCCGCAACATGGTCTCCCAGCGCAGGGTATGCTCCACGATGGTGGCGAGATCGTCGTAGCGGGGCTGCCACTGGAGCCGGGAGCGGATGCGGGTCGAATCCGCGACGATGGTGACCGGGTCGCCCTCGCGGCGGGGCGCGATGCGCGCCTCGACCGGGCGTCCCGAGACCCTGCGCACCGTGTCGATCACCTCGGAGACGGAATAACCGTGGCCATAGCCGCAATTCACGACGAGGCTCTCCCCGCCCCCGTGCAGGTGCTCGAGCGCCTGCAGATGCGCCGCGATGAGATCCGTCACATGGATGTAGTCCCGGATGCAGGTGCCGTCCGGCGTCAGGTAATCCGTGCCGTAGATCTCCATGAAGGGGCGCATGCCGAGCGCCGTCTGCACCGCCACCTTGATGAGGTGCGTGGCATTCGCCGTGGACTGGCCGTGCCGCATGGCGGGATCGGCTCCTGCCACGTTGAAATAGCGGATGATGGCAAAGCGCATGTCGTGCGCCGCGGCCACATCGCGCAGCATCACCTCCGTGAGCTGCTTGGAGCTGCCATAGGGCGAGAGCGGGGCCAGCGGCGCATCCTCCGCGAGCGGCTTCTCGGATGCGTTGCCATAGACGGCGGCGGTGGAGGAGAAGACGAAGGTCTTCACGCCCGCCGCGACCGCCGCCGCCAGGAGGGAGCGGCTCTTGACGGTGTTGTTGAGGTAATAGCCGAGCGGGTCGCGCACGGATTCGGGCACGACGAGCTTGGCGGCGAAATGCACGATGGCGTCGATGGAATGGCTTTTGAGCGTCTGCAGGACGAGTTCGTAATCGCCCACGTCGCCCACCACGAGAGGCACGTCCTCCGGCACCGACCAGCGAAAGCCCGTCGAAAGATTGTCGATCACGACGGGCCTGATGCCCGCATCGCGCAAGGCCAGCACCATGTGGCCGCCGATATAGCCGGCCCCTCCTGTCACCAATACGTTCACGGGATTCCTTTCAGCCTTCCTTTGTACCATCGTTGCGCGAATGCCGCTGGATTTCCAGGGCCTCCTGCTGGCAAATCGGGCGGAGTACCCTATCGGAAATAAGAGGCTGCAGCATGAATGAGCGCACAGAATACTGGTGGGTCCTCCACGAATCCGCGATCCAGCCGGCGGAAGTCGGTTTCGTCGGCGGTATTCCCGTGCATTTCCGCTTCATCGGCACGGCCGGTCGCGTTCAGGCCCAATCCGCCGAGCTGATCGAGCGCCTGCCCGCGCCGCCTACCCCCGTCTTCACGCCGCAGGCAGCGGCCGCTCCGGCTGCCCCGCCCAAGCCACGGACATCCGGCTCGTGGCTGTGGTTCATCGGCATCCTGCTGCTGATCTTCGTCGCCCAGTGCTCCGGCCCGATCTACGACGCGATCAAATAGGGACGCTCGAGCGCTCCCGGGGAAACGCAACCTGACCGAAGGTTCCCGGCACGGGCCGGGATTGGTGCACCGGAAACCGTGTGAATCCAGTGGACATCGGGGATAAGGCACCGTTCACGGTCACGGAGGATGACCGATTCGCGCCGAACAGCGTTTCACAATCAGTGACAATAAACCTATCGACCGGGGCGCGAGGATACGCGATGCGCTATCATTTTCACTGCACGGACGGTCAGGAGATGATCCTGGATCGCAGGGGACACGCGCTTCGCGCGGATGGCGACGCGCGAAGACAGGCCGAAGCCATCGCCCGGCGCCTCATGGCGGACCACATCATCGCCGCCGACTGGCGACGCTGGATCGTCTGCGTTCACAATGAATTCGGGGAGCAGATCGACGTTGTCCCGTTCCCGGCGGAGACCGCCCAGGTCAGGCCGGACTTCGATCCTATGCGAGGGGCCCTGCGTTCCTACCCTCAAGTGATCGCGCGGGGAGGCATGAATGACAACTCGGCCCGTTAAGCTTCTGGATCTCGCCCTCGATTCCTGCCGCTGGCCGATCGACAACGGGTCAGCCACCTTTTTCTGCGGCGACACGGCCGTCGCAGGCTGCTCCTACTGTGCGAAGCATAGGGCGTTCGCCTACACGACCGGACGGAGCTAGCTCCTGTCTGACGGCCTGAGTGTGCGCAGGTACTGCCGCATGAAAGCGAGCTTCACCATTGCTGAGAAGTTGACGGCAAGCTTCTCGTGCCGAGTGGCGATGGATCGGCATCCCTTCAGCCATCCAACACAGCGCTCAATCACGTTGCGTCTACGATAGAGATCAGGATCGAACGCTCGTGCGCAGCCCTTGCCCATGTTGCCGCCGGTCCGGGGTGGAATGACTGGCCGGATATGACGTCGCCGCAGATAAGCAAAGACCGGTCGGTAGCTGTAGGCCTTGTCGCCCGCCAGGTGCTTGGGTCTTGTGCGTGGACGGCCTCTTGGGCTGGGCAGGCGGACTGCCTTCAGGGTCTGTTCGAACACCGGCACCTCGTGCCGCTGCCCAGGTGTGAGCGTAAACCCGAGCGGCAGACCGGCACCATCGCTCACCAGGTGGATCTTGCTGCCGAAACCCCCACGCGAGAGGCCAAGCGCATGATCCTCGGGTTCCTGCGGATCCCCTTTTTACGCGCTCCGGCCGCCGAACGGCTGGCCCGTACGCTAGTGCTGTCGATGCACCACAGATCCAGATCAATCAGCCCTTCGGCATTCAGCTTGAGCCGGAGCCGATCCAGGATCCTGTCAAACAGCCCCTCACGGCGCCATCGGGTCAGGCGCTCATAGACGGTTTGCCAGGGGCCGTAACGCTCGGGCAGGTCACGCCACTGCGCCCCGGTACACAGCTTCCACATCAGCCCGTTCACCACCTGCCGGTGGTCGCGCCAACGCCCGCCACCGTGGCGGCCAGCCCTGGGCATGAGATCCGCAATCAGCTCCCATTGAGCATCGCTCAGTTCGTGCCGCCGCATCGCAGGTCTCCGCCTTGGTGAGCCCCACCAAGGCAACAGCCATATCCTCATCCAGGTTCACAGGCCGTCAGACAGGATCTAGGTCGGCATCTTCAAAAGCAGCCCGAACGCAGCCTTCCCGAGCCGCAATCTCTGACCGGATATGCGCAGATAGCCTCTCCCGGGCCATCACCGGCCTTGCGCTCTACGCATCGGGATGGCCGGGACAAGCCCAGCCATGACGGCGAAGGAAGCGACGCATCGGCCCGGCTCTCCAAGAGAGCGGAGCATCCGCTGGCCTCAACAGCCGAGCGCTCGGCGGCAACAATCCCGATTGGCAGCCTTAGGATGGGCTACCCGGCATGCCTGGAGATGACGATCTTGTCGAGTTGCCGCGGGTCCATCCGGAGGCGGCCGGCCCATTCCTCCAGGGCGGAGGCGTAAAGGCGGGCGAGGAACCGGGTGGGGCCTCCGACCGCCATGTTGAGGCGGGCGAGTTCGGATACGGCTTCCTTCAGCAGATTGAGGTCACGTTCATTCGTCATGGCGCATCCCCTTGCTTTCCCGAGATCCTAAAACGCCTAATTCACGTGGCAAGGGGTCAAAGGCCGAAAATCGCGACCAACCGGGCAATTTTTGCCCATCTCGGACCGGTTGCGATCCGTGTTCCGACCTCCGGCACATCGCCGGAGCGTCCTCACGTGGCCTCGTGCAGCGAGCTGGGATAGATCGCGTCCGGCTTCTCCAGCTCCGTGACAAGGAACTCGATGAAATCCGTGGTCGCCCGGGTGAGGGTTCGGCCGAGCATGGTCTGGATCTGGAGGTTCCGCTCGAGCATGCGGGACTCGCTGAAGGGAATGATGGCGAGCGTTCCGTCCCGAATCGCCATCCGAACCGAAATGTAAGCAGAGAACGTTACAGCCCCGCCGAGCCTGCAGAGGGTCAGGAGACTTGCGATGTTCGTCGAGGTTGCGACGGGCTCGAGCGAGACCCCTTTGCTCGCGCAGTACATGTCGAGCACCCGCCGAATGGTCGCCGCATCGTCGAGAATGGCGACCGGGAAATCGAGAAGATCGGCGACCTCCACCCTTCCCCGTTTCGTCAGGGGATGGTCCGGGCTCGCGACAGCAAAGGACGGCATCGACCGCTGCCACTGGATCTTCACCCCGCCCTCCGGGGTCACCGAGAAGGTGACGCCGATATCGACCTCGCCCTCCTGAACGGCCCTGACCACGCCAGCGGGAGAGAAAACCTTGATGTCGAAGAGGAGCTGCGGGCGCCCCTGCCGGAAGGCATGGACCATTTCCGGAATGAAGCTGACGGCGAGTCCTTCCGTAATCCCGAGCCGGATCCGGCCGCGCCCGGCGCTGTTGAGTTCCCGGATCTCGCTCACGATCTGGTCGCTCTCCAGGGCCGTGCGCTGCGCATAGGATGCGAGCAATTGCCCTGCCTGCGTCGGAACCATGCCGCGCGGGCGCCGCTCGAAGAGCGGCGTTCCCACCTCCTCTTCAAGCTTCGCGACCTGCCGGCTGACGGCTGAGGCCGCGACCCGCAGACGTTCGGCTGCTGCGTTCACCGAGCCGGTTCGAGCCACTTCCAGGAAGTAGCGCAGGGCTGATGGATTCACGCGAGACACCTCCGTTGCCGTTACGGCAACGATCCTTTCGAATCATTCTTATGGAAGCAAGGGGAAAGTGTTGGCAAATTCATAACGCATTCAGACCCGCGGCCGATCGAATCGGAACAGCGGTCCGAATTCTTGCGCAACAAAGCAACAATCCCAGTTCCAGAGGACCGACATGACCCTTCTTCGAAAGGCTGCCACCTTAAGCCTTGTCTCCACGGCGCTGCTGGCCGGCGTGCTCGGGGGCACTGCCCTCGCGGGCAAGGCCGACAATACCATCCGTTTCGCCTATGACCAGGCTCCGGAGAGCGTCGACCCGTTCTTCAACAACGTGCGCATCGGCGTCATCATCGGCCAGCACGTCTGGGACACGCTCGTCTACCGGGATCCCAACACCAACGAGTACAAGGGTCAGCTGGCGACCGCATGGCGCCAGATCGACGACCGGACGCTCGAATTCGACCTGCGTCAGGGCGTGAAGTTTCACAATGGCGAAGAGTTCGACGCGGACGACGTCGTCTACACGATGAACTTCATCTCCAAGCCGGAGAACAAGGTCGTCACGCAGGCCAATGTCAGCTGGATCGAGAAGGCCGAGAAGCTCGACAAGTACAAGGTCCGCATCACGACGAAGAAGCCCTTCCCGGCCGCGATCGAGTATCTCTCGGGCCCCGTGGTGATCCACCCGAACGAGTATTACGAAAAGGTCGGCCCGAAGGGACAGAACGACAAGCCGGTCGGCTCCGGTCCCTACAAGGTGACGAACTACGTGCCGGGCAAGTCGATCACCCTCGAGAAGAACCCCGACTACTTCAAGGATTCGCCGAAGCCGCAGCCCACGATCGCGAAGATCGACATCCGCTTCATCCCGGATCGTCAGACCCAGATGGCGGAAGTCATCTCGGGCGGCGTCGACTTCATCATGCACGTGCCGAAGGACCAGGCCGAGCAGCTCGAGGCTGTTCCGACCCTCCAGGTGGTCTCCGGCGAGACGATGCGCATCGTCTTCATGCAGATGAACATTCTCGACGGCACTCCGGCACCGGCCCTCAAGGATGAGCGCGTGCGCAAGGCCATCATCCATGCCATCGACCGCGAAGGCATGGTGAAGTCCATCGTCGGCGAGGGCTCGCGCGTCCTGCACACCATCTGCTTCCCGTCCCAGTTCGGCTGCACCGACGAAGGCGCCACCAAGTATCCGTATGATCCGGCCAAGGCGAAGCAGCTTCTGGCGGAAGCCGGCTACCCGAACGGCCTCGAGATGGACATCGTGGCATACCGCGAGCGCAACCAGACCGAGGCGCTGATCGGCTACCTTCAGGCTGTCGGAATCAAGACGAACCTGCGCTTCCTGCAATACGCCGCGATGCGCGAGAGCATCGCAGGCGGCAAGGCCATGCTCACCCACCAGACCTGGGGCTCGTTCTCGGTCAACGACACCTCCGCCGCGACGTCGAACTATTTCGGCTTCCGCTCGGAAGACATCACCCGCGACCCTGAGGTGCGCGATCTCCTGAACACGGGCGACACGTCGGTCGATCCCGAAGTCCGCAAGAAGTCGTATCGGGAAGCCCTGAAGCTCATCGCCGACAAGGCCTACGCCGTGCCGCTCTACTCGCTGCCGGTCTACTACGTCGCCACGTCGGATCTGACGTTCAAGGCTTACCCGGACGAAATGCCGCGTTTCTGGGAAATGACCTGGAAGTAAGACAATGCGCTGGAACGGCCCCTCGCGGGCCGTTCCACAGCAGACACTTTCCTGACGATGGGCGAGCGTTTTTTCCGCATCGAGATGCGCAACGCCGGCCCGCATGAAGCCATGCCGACGTCCCGGCTGCCGCCGCGCGTTTCGGATCGGTGCGACCTGTCATTCAGGCAACACGGAGCAATGCCTTGATCGGCTACATTCTCAAACGCTTGGGCCTGGCGCTTCTCGTGGCTCTCGCCGTCTCGGCCATCGCCTTCTTCCTCCTGCGCCTTTCGGGCGACATCGCCATGGCCATCGCCGGAGAAGGCGCCCGCGAGGAAGATCTTGCGATCATTCGCGAGACCTACGGCCTCAACCGGCCTCTGATCGTGCAATATCTCGACTGGCTCTGGCAGACGATCAGGGGAGATTTCGGCACGTCGATCTATTTCAAGACCGACGTCAGCAAGCTCGTCCTCGACAAGCTGCCCACCACCATCCTTCTCGGCATCCTGGCGCTCGGTTTCGCGCTCCTGGTTTCGATTCCCCTCGGCGTGCTGGCCGCGGTCTACACCAACACCTGGATCGACCGTCTGGCGCTCGCCATCGCGGTCGTCGGGCAGGCGCTCCCGAACTTCTTCTTCGCGCTGATCCTGGTGATGCTGTTTTCGATCACGCTGCGCTGGCTTCCCGTTTCGGGTTCGGCCACCTGGCTCCATTTCGTGATGCCGACCATCGCTCTCGGATATTACGTGGCCCCCGCCTTCATGCGCCTCATCCGGGCCGGCATGATCGAGGTGCTGTCCGCGGATTACATCCGCACCGCGCGCGCCAAGGGGCTTCCTGCGCGCAAGATCATCTTCAAGCACGCGCTGCGCAACGCCGTCGTGCCCGTGGTGGCGCTGACGGCCGTGCAGCTCGGCTTCCTCCTCGGCGGCTCCGTCGTCATCGAAACCATCTTCGCGCTCGATGGCCTCGGCTACCTCGCCTACCAGAGCATCACCTACAAGGACTTCCCGGTGATGCAGATCATCGTTCTGCTCCTGTCGGTCGTCTATGTGCTGCTGACGCTCGCTGCCGACATTGCCAACGCGTGGCTCGATCCGCGCATCCGGGTGGCCTGATATGACCGACATCGCTCTCTCCGTTCCCAACGTTCCGGAACGATCTCCCGCCATGCGGCTCGTCCGCCGCTTCCTTGGACAGAAGGCCTTCGTCATCGGCGCCGGCATTCTGGCGGTGATCGTCGCGCTGGCGCTGCTGGCTCCCCTGCTCGCCCCGCACGATCCCTATGCCCAGAACCTCGCCCTGCGAAACGTGCCGCCCGTCTGGTACGCGAAGGGATCGTGGCTGCACCCGCTCGGCACCGATCAGCTGGGCCGCGACTATCTCTCCCGCGTCCTCTACGGCGCCCGGATCTCGCTCCTCATCGGCGTGAGCGTGGTGCTGATCTCGGGGATCATCGGCACGACGATGGGCCTTCTCGCGGGCTATTTCGGCGGCAAGGTCGATCTGGCGATGACCTTCCTGGTCACGACCCGCCTGTCGATGCCGGTCATTCTCGTGGCGCTCGCGGTCGTGGCCATGGTCGGCGGCTCCCTGTGGGTCGTGATCCTCGTCCTCGGCTTCCTCAAATGGGACCGCTTCGCCGTGGTGATGCGAAGCGCGACGCAACAGGTCCGCTCGCTCGACTACGTGGCCGCGGCGGAAGCGGCCGGCGCCTCGACCTCCCGCATCATCATGCGCGAGGTCCTGCCGAACATCGTCCCGCACCTGATCGTCGTCGCGACCCTGGAAGCGGCGAGCGCCATCCTGCTCGAAGCGGCCCTGTCGTTCTTGGGACTCGGCGTGCAGCCTCCCCTGCCCTCGTGGGGCCTCATGATCTCGGAGGCGAAGGCGTACATGTTCTTCGCGTTCTGGCTCATCGCCATTCCCGGATCGGCGCTCGCGCTGCTGATCTTTGCCATCAATCTCGCGGGCGACGGCCTGCGCGACGTGATCTCCCCGGAAGGACGGGCCTGATCCATGAATGACACGATCCTCGAGGTCGACGGCCTGAACGTCGACATCTCCACCGCCCGCGGCACTCTGCACGCGGTCCGCGACATCTCCTTCTCGGTCAAGCGCGGCGAGACGCTCTGCCTCGTCGGCGAATCCGGCTGCGGAAAATCCATGACGTCGCTCGCGATCATGGATCTCCTGCCGAAGGCCGCGAAGCGCAATGCGCGCCGCCTCGCCTTCCAGGGAGAGGACCTGTCCAAGGCCTCCAAGCGGCAGATCAACGCGCTGCGCGGCAACCGCATGGCGATGATCTTCCAGGAGCCGATGACGGCGCTGAACCCGGCCTATACGATCGGCAACCAGCTCGTGGAGGCCTACCGCCTGCACAAGAACGCGAGCGAGGCGGAGGCCCGCGAGCGCGCCGTCTATCTGCTCGACAAGGTCGGCATCGCCTCCGCCGCGGAGCGCCTCGGGCAATATCCGCACCAGCTCTCGGGCGGCCTGCGCCAGCGCGTCATGATCGCCATGGCGCTGATGTGCGGTCCGGAACTCCTGATCGCTGACGAGCCGACGACGGCCCTCGACGTCACCATCCAGGCGCAGATCCTGCGCCTTCTCGCGGACCTGCAGAAGGAACTCGGCATCGCGATGCTGCTGATCACGCACGATCTCGGCATCGTCGCGCGGATCGCGGACCGTGTCGCCGTGATGTATGCGGGCCAGATCGTCGAGGAAGGTCCGACCTCATCGCTGTTCCAGAGCCCGAAGCATCCCTACACGCGGGGGCTGATCGACTGCATTCCCGTGCCAGGACGCACGGTGCCGGGCGGACGCCTCGGCGTCATCCCGGGCGTCGTGCCTTCCCTCGTCGGCGACATCCGGGGCTGCAGCTTCCGCGACCGCTGCAGCCGCACCCAACCCATCTGCACCCAAGCACCACCGGTCCATGAGACCCAAGACGGCCAGCGGTGGCGCTGCATTCTGGAGGACGCAGCATGACCGCGCTTCTCGAAGCCCAAGGTCTCACCCGCTCCTTCGGCGTCAGCCAGGGCATGTTCAAGGCCAAGCGCACGCTGCATGCCGTCAACGGGATCAACCTCGACATCCGCAAGGGCGAAGTGCTCGGCATCGTGGGGGAATCGGGCTGCGGAAAATCGACGCTCGCCCGCATGCTGCTCGGCCTCCTGCCGCCGACGCAAGGCAGGATCACCCTCGACGGCCAGGATATCGGCACGCTCGGCCGCAAGGGCATGGCCCGGCGCGTCCAGCCGATCTTCCAGGATCCCTATTCGTCGCTCAATCCCCGCCGCACCATCGCATCCATCGTGTCCCTGCCTCTCGAGGTGCATGGCATCGGCACCGCCGCGGAGCGGCGCAAGATGACGCTCGACATCCTCGACAAGGTCGGCCTGCCCCAGCGCTTCGCCGACCGCTATCCGCGCGAGCTGTCCGGCGGCCAGCGGCAGCGCGTTGCGATTGCCCGCGCCCTCGTGATGAAGCCGGAACTCGTCGTCTGCGACGAGCCGACCTCGGCCCTCGACGTCTCGGTTCAGTCGCAGATCCTGAACCTGCTGATGGACCTGCGGCGCGAGCTCGGCCTCACCTATGTCTTCATCAGCCACAACCTCGCCGTGGTCGAGCACATCGCGACGCGCGTGGCCGTCATGTATCTCGGCCGCGTGGTGGAGCTTGCCGAAACGGAGGCCCTCTTCAGGGCGCCGCGCCATCCCTACACCAAGGCCCTGCTGACCTCGGTCCTGACGCCGGAGCCCGGCGCCGGCATTCCGGAGACGGGGCTCGGCCTCGCCTTCCCGGACCCGCTCAATCCGCCGCCCGGATGCCCGTTTCATCCGCGCTGCCCCGAGCGGCTGCCCCAATGCAGCACGCTCGCGCCCCGGTTCACGCAGCATGGCCGCGACGCCGTCGCGTGCCACCTCCACGATCCCGAGCAGACCGCCACTGCACGTACGATGTGAGCCACCCGCAGGCTCTCCCGCCGCTTTCCCTCAGCACAAGGAAAATCACCAGATGTCTCGCGAAGCAGCCATCGCCAAGGCAGAAGCCTATTTCGAATCCGGAGGGCTCAAGACCGATCTCGCCCGCCTGATCGCCATGCCGACCGAAAGCCAGAACCCGGAACGCGCGGACGTACTCACGGCCTATATCGAGACCGAGATGCGCCCGCTGCTCGAAAGCCTCGGCTTCACGTGCAAGACGCTGCACCATCCCAAGGCGAAGGGGCCCTTCCTGTTCGCGGAGCGCATCGAGGACCCGTCCCTGCCCACCATTCTCGGCTATGGCCATGGCGACGTCATTCGCGGCCTCGACAAGGATTGGAACGAAGGCCTCTCCCCCTGGACGCTGACGGAAGTCGGCGACCGCTGGTACGGCCGCGGCGTGGTGGACAACAAGGGACAGCACGTCATCAACATCGCCGGCCTGAAGGCCGTGCTAGAGACGCGCGGCAAGCTCGGCTTCAACGCCAAATATCTCATCGAGATGGGCGAGGAGATGGGCTCGCCGGGCCTGCGCGAGCTGTGCGAGGAGCAGAAGGAGCTGCTCAAGGCGGACGTGCTCATCGCCTCGGACGGCCCTCGCCTCAACGCGGAGCGCCCGACGGTCTTCCTCGGCTCGCGCGGCGGCGTGACCTTCGACATGTCGATCAATGCCCGCGACAGCGGTCACCATTCCGGCAACTGGGGCGGCATTCTCTCGGATCCGGCGATTCAGCTCGCCCATGCGATCGCGACGATCGTGTCTCCGACCGGCCAGATCCGCATCCATGAATGGGTGCCGAAGGAAGTGCCCGCCTCCGTCCGCCGGGCCCTCGCCGATTGCGAGGTCGACGGCGGCCCCGACGGACCGACCATCGACCCGGAATGGGGCGAGCCCGGCCTGACGCCCGCCGAGCAGGTTTTCGGCTGGTGCTCGTTCGACGTGCTGGCGATGAAGGCCGGCAATCCCGAAACCCCGGTGAACGCCGTTCCGCCGAGCGCCTGGGCGCGCTGCCAGCTGCGCTACGTCGTCGGCGTGGACCCGTACGAGGTCATTCCCGCGGTGCGCCGTCATCTCGACCGTCATGGCTTCACCATGGTCGAGGTTTCCAAGAGCCGTGACGAGATCTTCCATGCCACCCGCCTCGACCCGGAAGATCCGTGGGTGCATTGGGCCGTGACCTCGCTCGCCAAGACGACCGGCAAGAAGCCGGCCATCCTGCCCAATCTCGGCGGCTCGCTGCCGAACGACATCTTCTCGGAGATCCTTGGGCTGCGGACGATCTGGGTGCCCCATTCCTATCCGGGCTGCTCCCAGCATGCTCCCAACGAGCACCTGCCGGTCGCCATCGCCCGCGAGGCTCTGGCCGTGATGGCGGGGCTCTACTGGGATCTCGGCACCGGCGACATCCCCTCGGTCGACAAGGCCTGACGATCACAACGGGCGGGTGCCGAGACTTCGGCATCCGCCTCTTGCTTTTGCACGGACCGGTCGCCGCGTCGCGGAGGCGACCGCTGGAACATTTTTTGGCGAAGTGGATCCGGTTCGCCGGCAAAAATGCTTTAAGCCAAAGAGGAGAGCTGATTCCACGACACTGGAAATAGCTCTAAGGGTATTTCATGACCTCACTCATCAAGCGGGAATGGTTCACCATCGCGATTTTCGGGATGGTCGTGCTCGCATCCATCCTGCCGATCAGTGGTGAACCTGCGCAGGCCTTTTCCGTCGGCACCCAGGCGGCCGTGACGCTCCTGTTCTTCCTGCATGGCGCGCGTTTGTCTCGCGACGTGGTGCTGGCGGGCGTCACTCACTGGCGGCTGCATCTCTTCGTGCTCGCCAGCACCTTCATCGTCTTCCCGATCCTCGGATTGATCATCATCGCCATCCCCGGCCTGACGACACCGGCCATCGGCACGGGAATCCTGTTTCTCTGCGTTCTGCCTTCGACCATTCAATCGTCGATCGCCTTCACATCCATCGCGGGCGGCAACGTTCCGGCGGCGATCTGCTCCGCCTCCGCCTCGAACATCCTGGGCATGTTCCTGACCCCGCTTCTGGTCGGATTGCTGTTTCACACGCAAGGCAACAGCAGCATTTCCATCGAAGCGGTCGAGAGCATTCTCCTGATGCTTCTTGCTCCCTTCATCCTCGGGCAGCTCGTTCAGCCGCTGGTCGGACAATGGCTCAGGCGGCACAGGCCCCTGACGCAGATCGTGGACCGGGGCTCCATCCTGATGGTCGTCTACGGCGCCTTCAGCGAAGCGACGATCAGCGGGTTGTGGCAGAGCCTCTCCATCGGCGATCTTTCCGCCATCGTCGGGATCGACATCGTGCTGCTCGTCGCCGTGCTGTGCTTCACCTACTATGTCAGCGGCTGGCTCGGATTCAACCGCGCGGACCGGATCGCCATCACGTTCTGCGGCTCCAAGAAGAGCCTCGCCTCCGGCGCGCCGATGGCGAGCGTGATCTTCGCCGGGCAGAATATCGGCTCCATCGTTCTTCCGCTGATGCTCTTCCACCAGATCCAGCTGATGGCCTGCGCCGTTCTTGCCCGCCGTTTCGCCACCTGCGGCCCGGAACCGGAGCGTGAACTCGTGAAGGCCAGCTGACGGCTGCTTGAGGTCACGTTCAACGTAAGCCGACATCCGCCCTTGTTTCGATGTCCCAAAGATGGAGCGAATAGCGTCATGGACACTCAGGATCCGCATGCGATCACCCGCTGGCTCGGCGAGCAGCAGGAGGCGATGGTTGACCTTCTCGCTGAACTGGTCAACATCGATTCCGGCTCCTACGACAAGGCCGGCGTGGATGCGGTCGGCGCTCGGCTCACGCAGTTCTTCTCCGAGCACGGGATCGAGGTGTCGGTGACGCCCAACGCTGCATTCGGCGACATTCTGCGCGCGGAAATCGGCGATGTCCGCCGCGGCGAGCAGCGGCACAACATCCTGCTGCTGGGCCATCGCGACACGGTCTTCCCGAAGGGCGAGGCCTCCCGCCGCCCGTTCCACATTCAGGATGGCCGCGCCTACGGTCCGGGCGTCGCCGACATGAAGGCCGGCCTCGTGATGAACGCCTTCGTCATGGCGGCGTTCAAGCGCTTCGCGCCCCACGTGCCGCTGGTCGCGATGATGACGGGCGATGAGGAGATCGGCTCCAACGCATCGCAGGATCTCATCTTCCAGGAAGCCAGGAGCGCCAGGGCGGTGTTCAATGCCGAACCCGGACGGGCCTCGGGCAACATCGTCACCGGCCGCAAGGGCGGCATCAGCTATCGTCTCGAGATCACCGGCAAGGCGGCCCATTCCGGCGTCAACTTCACCGAGGGCGTGAACGCCATCGCCGAACTCGGGCACAAGATCGTCGCCCTGCACGATCTGACCAACGTCGCAGAAGGCATCACGGTGAATGTCGGCCTCGTCTCGGGCGGCCAATCCGTGAACACGACCGCGCCTCACGCAAGCGCCCAGTTCGAAGCGCGCTTCGTCACGAACGAGCAGCGCGACGCTCTCGTGACGGCCATCGAGGCCATCGTAGCAAAACCGGATGTCCCTGGCGCGACGATCGAACTGATCCGCAGAAGCCATTTCCTCGCCCTCGTCCCGACGCCCGAAAGCGAAAAGCTCGCGGCATCCTATTTCCAGACGGCGCGCGACTTCGATGCCCATGTGGAGGGTGAATATACGGGCGGCTGCGCCGATTCAGGCTTTACCGCGAGCGCCGGCGCCCCGACGATCTGCGGCGTCGGTCCGGTCGGCGGCAAGGCGCATACGGCCGAGGAATATATCGAGCTGCCCACGCTCTCCCAGCGCGCCCAGATCCTGGCGGGAACGATCGCGAAGGTCTTCGGCGGTTCGTAGGCGCAGGACTCAGGTTCCCTCCCCGCCGCAAGTCGGGAACGCCCGACTTGCGACTGACGGAAGTCGATCTTGGCAACAGCCGAGACCGGTGGGAAGGGAGACGGCGCCATCTCCTGACGGCAATCCCGGCTCAGCTGGCGCTGTCCGGGATGCCCCCTCCACGTCATCACCGGCCCTGCGCCGGTGATCCCGATCATGTGAGGCGCGGCGCTTGTCCGGCCGTTCGCCGCCGCCTCTTCCACGTCATCACCGGCCTTGTGCCGGTGATCCGATCCGTGAGGCGCGGCGCTCATCCGGTCGTTCGTCGCCGCCTCTCCCACGTCATCACCTCCCACGTCATCACCTCCCACGTCATCACCGGGCTTGTCCCGGTGATCCCGATGGTGTGAGGCGCAGCGCTTGTCCGATCGGGATGGCCGGGACAGGCCCGGCCATGACGTGGTGAGACTGGGACAGGAAGAGGCGAGCCTGTGGACAATGTTCCTCGTTTGTTCTTGACACGGATGCTCATCTGAACTATGTTGC
>Ga0182741_1001785_pt1 | contig 26837 bp, 21 predicted proteins | sample eDN5th37CBELigOP_FD_128874 | JGI IMG/M metagenome (GOLD analysis project Ga0182741, IMG submission 128874) | Enriched Organic Plus compost microbial communities from Emeryville, California, USA - eDNA 5th pass 37_C BE-Lig OP (version 2) (version 2) ... | reverse complement strand
TCCTTGAACACCGAGAGCCCGTGGCCGTAGATGATCACTGGGACCGGGCCGCGGGCGGCCGCGATGGGGACGGTCATCGTGAAGTCGAGCCAGGTGGGCACGGCAACGGGGTTCGTCCAGTCGATGGCTCCGGTTGCTGGGTCGCGAGCGTCGAGACTCAGCACCTGCCCACTGACGATGGTCGTGACGCCGGGAATGGCCAGGAAGTTGGGCATGGCCATCACGTTGCGCACGGGATGATCGGTCGCGCGCACCTCGGCGAGGAGCGCTTCGAGGGGGCCGCGCACGTTGTGCTCACTGCGGACCGTCCAGGTGGTGATGGCCCCAATGGCACCGAGGTCGACGCCGTGGGCCTCGACGAACGCGAGTGCGTGGCTCAGTTCCGCATCGGGCGTGGCGATCGCCGCCCGCACCGCATCGGTGGCGGCGCCGTCGATGATCGCCACGTGACGGTGTCCGAACGCGAGTCGGGCGCGCGGCCAGGCCGTGACGATCGTGCCCGGGTCGCCCCGGAGCGCGGCTTCGCGATCCCGCGCGGCGTTGATGGGCACCTCCACGCCGGTGGTCACGTCGAACACGCGCATCGTCGCAGGGTCCGCCGCCGTAAGGGTCTCGAGGACGATCGGCCCCGCAGCGGAGTACCCGTCGGCATCTGCGAATACGGCCTCAGGGGTGAGCGTGGTCGCGAGCTCGGCGCGGGCGGCCGCGCTGACCACGGCGTCGGGCATTGCGAGACGGACGCCCGTTGCCGTGGAGGCGTCGGGGATCTCCCACGCGTCGCTGGGGAACGGCAGCCCGCAGGTACGGACCGCAAGGGGGTGACAGCCCGCGGGCAAGGGCACCGGCGGCCCTGGTTCGGTCGGTGGAGACCCCACGGTCGCGCATCCGCTCGCGACCATGGTCAGCACCACCAGGAACGCCCCGACGATCCGTCGCATCGTGCTCCCCCCAGAGCCGCCCGTCCTGACCCGAGAGTAACTCGCCCGAAGTCGCCCGAACTCGGCGGCCCATCGCAAATCACCCAGCCGGGCGCGTCACCAAACCGATCGCGAGAAGCCGCGGTTCCGGCCGACGGAACGAGTAGTACGAGTGCCGATGGAGCGAGCGTCAAGGGGAGCGTCGTGGCGACCGAAGGCAATCGAATGACCAATGCAGTCGGGTGGTTTCGTACCGCAGTGATCGAGGCGCGTGATCCCAAGGCGCTCGCCGAGTTCTGGACCCAGCTTCTCGGGCTCGAGATCCGGGTCGATTGGCCCGACTGGATTGAGACCGACCCCGGGCACGGCGGCGTGCTCCTCGCATTCAAGCCGGCCGCCGACGACACCCGTATCGGTGTCAGCGCGATCTCCCTCGACGTAGAGGTGCAGGACCTCGATGTGGCGCAGACAGCGGCGGAGGCACTCGGCGCGACACTCGTCGAGATCGAGCACTACACCCCCGAAGAAGAGCACCGGATCATGGCGGACCCCGAGGGCAATCGGTTCACCCTCGTGCTGCCGTTCCCCCCGGGCTGGCCAGAAAGCGCCGCGAAGTGAACACTCGGGGGACGATGGACGATCTCACCGACGACGATGTGCGGACGTTCACCGGTGCACTTGTAGGTGCGCTGACGGTGGGTGGGACGCACCCGCTGAACGAAACGCAAGAAGAGCTGATCGACGCCGTGGTGCACGGCGTCTTCGGCAAACCGTTTCGCTGGAGTGATATCGAGCTCGTGACGCCAGCCGACGCGGCGGCGGCATTTCCCGATGAGGTGATGCGGTCGCGGATGGTCCAGATGATGGTCACGTTCGAACTCGTGCTGCACCCGCTCCCACAAGACGTGGAGCAGTCGGTCGCGCACTACGCATCGGCGCTCGCGGTGGACGAGCCGATGATCGCGGTGGCGCGGCAGTACGCGAACGAACACATGGCGCTCATGTACGCCGACATCCAACGGCACTCCTGGTACACGCAAGAAATGGCGCGCGAGTCGCGCCACGGCCGGCTGTGGGAGTTGCTGCGTTCCAAGATCGCCTACACGGGGATCGTGCCCGACCATCGCATCGAGAAGCACTGGGCGGCGTTGGGTGAGCTCCCGAAGAACACATGGGGCCGACAGGTCTACGAGTTCTACGGGGAGCACGGCTTTCCGCTTCCCGGTTCGCGTCACGGCATCGGCGAGGTGAGTGCCCGCCACGACTGGGTGCACGTGTTGACCGACTATCCACCCACGCCCGAAGGCGAGATCGACGTGTTCACGTTCATCGCGGCCGCGATGGACGACCCGCGGGGGTTCTCGTTGCTCGTGACCACGCTGGCCCTGTTCCAGGACTACAGCATTCGTCACGTCGCGCTGAAGCGAATCGCCATCGCTCGCTCCGACACCTTGGCCGATCCGGGCGCACCGGAACGATTCGCCGACGCGATGTACCGAGGGCTGCACTGCACCGTCGACCCGATGCAGATCGACCAGTTCGCGTACGCGGCCCGCGACCTCGATGAGCTACGGGCTGAGTGGAACATTCCACCGAAGTCCGATGGCGGACCCAGCGACAACCAGTTCGACCCCGAAGAACACCCGTTCAAGTCGAGTCACCACATCTGAGCCGCGCGCATCGAGCACACGCGCTCACGAACGAGGTGCCGCGCCTCGTTCCAGGGCAGAACGACGCAACGCGAACGGAATCGTGAGCAGGCAGATCGCGCCGATCGTGATCATCGTGGGGCGCAACGCGTGCAGGAATGCCGACTCCGGCTCGTCGAACGCGTTGAACACCGCACCCGCAATCGCGAGCCCGACCAACGTGCCCACTTGACGTACGCCGTTGATCGCGCCCGAAGCGACGCCGACCTGGCTGTCGGGTACTGCCGCGAGTGATGCGATGTTCGACACGTTGAAGGCGAGCGCCTGACCGATACCAGCCAGGATCAGACCGGCGATGACGAGCAGGAGCCCGGTGCGCGCGCCGATGAGTGCGAACGCGGCGAACGACGCCACGAGGAACGTGCAGCCGACGGTCATCAACACCCGCGCGCCAATCACCGGGACGGCGCGGCCCACGTAGGGCGACATCACCGCCAACGGAATCGTCAGGGCGAGGAAGACGATGCCGGTTTCGATCGGGCTGAGGTGACGCTCGTTCTGGAGGTAGAGCGTCATGTACAGCATCGTCACGCCGAACGCGGCGTTGGCCACGAACGCAACGGTGGCGGGGGAGAGGAACTGAGGTCGCTCGAAGAGCTTCAGGTTCACCAGTGGTACTGCTGCTCGTCGCTCGGCGACGACGAACAAGACCAGCAGGACCACACCCACGAACAGTGACGACAGCACCAACTGGTCGGCCCAGCCCGCGTCGGGCCCGCGCACGAGCCCGAACACCACACCTGCGAGTCCGAAGGTGATGGTGACGGTTCCGGCGAGGTCGAAGGTGCGCGCCGCGGTGGTGTCGCGGGACTCTTCGACCCACGCGGCAGTGACCACGGCGCACACCAGTACGAACGGAACGGCGAGCACGAAGAACCATCGCCACGACAGCACTTCGGTGACGAGTCCGCCGAGCAACGGCCCGATGGCCGATCCCACCGCCCCCACACTGGACCACACGCCGATCGCGAACGATCGGCGCTCGGGTGGGAACGACGAATCCACGATGGCCAGCGCCGTGGCCGTGATCATCGCCGCGCCGAGACCGGTGACGCCGCGACTCACGAACAACACGCCGAGCGATTCCGACGCGGCACTGGCGGCGGATCCGGCGGCGAACACCACGAGTCCGATGAGACACACCGTGCGTCGGCCGACGAGGTCGCCGATGCGTCCGGCCGCGACAAGGGGCGCGGCGAGTGCGAGCAAGTAGATGTTGGCAATCCACTGCAACGACTGGGTGTCACCGCCGAGCTCCTTGCCGATGCTCGGGAGCGCGGTGTTGAGACCGAAGAAGTCGAGCGTGACGAGCACGTTGGCGGCCGCCATCGCGGCGAGCGCGAACCATGGATTCGTCCGACGTTGCACGAGGGCACGCTAAACGGGACGGGCCACCCCGTTGAGCATCAGTGTCAGGACGCGGTCGCGGTAACCATCACGATGAGGGTGAACGTGTCGTCGACGACCCGCTCGCCGGTGGCTTTGTCGATCCACGTGGTGGTGCGCACGTAGAACTCCATGCGCGATCCGTCGGACCGTTCCTTCTCATAGACATCCGAGATGACGCTGGTTCCCACCAACGTGTCGCCGACGCGGGGCCACGAGTGGTATTCGAAGGCTTGGTCGCCGTGGAGCACGAGACCCCGTGCGCGGAGACGATCCATAGGGAGTCCGGCACCGCCGCCCACGCCTGCGGATCCCCAGAACGGGAACACGAACGGGAACGTGGGCGGCACTGGGGCATCCGGTGCGTCGTACACCGGGTTGCCGTCGGTGAGCGAACGAGCGAACGCCCGCACCGGACCCCGTTCGATCTGGACCTCGACCGGGTCCAGCACCAGTCCTTTCAACTCGTCCAGTGCCATCGGGTGAGCTTCGCGTGCGGGGGCGGGGTCGGACGGTACCGCCGACTGTTCATCACGCCTGGCACACGCGACTGATGCCCGTGCGAGGTGAGATGGGGCAAATGCCGGAATCCTTCGGATTTCTGGGGGATGAGCGCCTGCGGACCCGGACATTCCGGCCGATTGAAGTGCCGTGCCCGTGGAGAAGATGAGGTGAGTCCAGGGATCGCTCCGGCTCGATGGCCGATGGCACTCGCGGCGACCATCGTGGTCGTCGGTCTCGTCGCGTCCGGAATCGCGGCGTCAGCCGCCGATCACTCGCGTCGCGCCCAGATCCAAGAGACGTTCGATGCGACGACGACGGAGATCGCCCAACGAGTGACGCTCGAACTCTCTCGTTATGAACTCGCGGCGACGGCGTTGGGATCCTTCGTTTCGAGCGGGGACGACACGATCGTGAGCGAGCGCGCGATCGGTGCGCGCAGCACGGCGGCAGCATCGGTCGATGCGAACGGGACGATCGAAACCGACATCGTCGACGAGCCAAGCGCAGCCGAAGCCGCCGACGCACTCGACCGACGACTCCAGCGGTTCATGCGGCCCATCGTGGAGCGGATGCAGGAGCGGGTGTTTCCCGCGATCTGGGGTATCGCGTACCTCGAGCTCACGGACGCGGCTTCGGTGCAGGCGGTCCGCGAGCGTTTCGAAGCGAACGGACGGACCTTGGACGTCGACGCCACCAAGCGGGCCGAGTATGCGTTCGTTCAGTACGTCTATCCCGAGAACTCGATGTTTCCGGTTGGGTTCGATGCGTTCAACGTGCAGACGCTGACGGTGGCGCTGCTCATGGCGAAAACCAAGAACGACAGCGTGTTGGCCGCATTGCCGGTGGAGGTCTCGATCGACGAAGAGGGTGGAATCGTCGCCGACGACGGTGTGACGCGCACCGAGGTGGATGTCACCGACGAGGCGATCGAATCGGTTCCGTCTCCCACCAGCGGGTCGAAGGCAGCCGCGATCGTGAAACCGGTCTACGCGGCGGTCCCGGAGGATCCGAAGATTCTGAAGGATCCGGCGTTGCGAGGACGCTTGATCGGCTGGGCAGTTGCGTTCGTCAACGTGGCGGCGGTGATCGAGGAGTCGATCGACGCCAACGCGGCCATCGCCGTGTCTGCGGGTGCCGCGGGCGGGGCCGAGCGGCTGGGCACCGTGGGTGAGCCGGATCCGAAGGAGCCGAGCGATGTGCGCATCATCACGATCTTCGGCGACGACTTCCGATTGGAGTTCGCCGGGGAACGTGGCTTCTCCGATCGTGCTGCCGAGGGGCAGAACCCACTGACGATCTTCGTGGTCGGGTCATTGATCACATTCCTGATCGCGATCGGTCTGTGGTTCATCACCTCCTCGCTGGAGCGGCGGCGCCGTATCCGAGCGATCCGCCACGTCGCCACCCACGATGGGCTCACCGATCTGCCGAACCGCGATCTACTGCTCGATCGGCTCGATGCAATGGTTCCCCGGAGTCGCAAGTCTGAGGACGCGGTCGCGGTGTGCTGTATCGACGTCGATCGCTTCAAGATCGTCAACGACACGCTGGGTCACGACGCGGGCGACGCGGTCCTCATCGAGGTGGCCGCGCGTCTGCGCGCGCTGGCTGGTCCCAACGACGTGGTCGCTCGTCTCGGTGGCGATGAGTTCGCAGTGGTCGCGCCGTACCGGATTGGTGCGGTGGAGGGACTCGTCGATGCCCGCCAGCTCGGACAACTCGTGATCGCCGAACTCAGCCGACCGATTCAGACGTCGGGCGGTGCGGTCAAGATCGACGTCAGCGTCGGTATCGCGGTGGCGCCGGTCGACTCGCGCGATGCCGAGGAACTGGTGCGGTTCGCGGAATCGGCCGTGCAGCACGCCAAGCAGTCCGACAGCGGGCGAGCCGTACGTTTCGACGAGACCGTGCGCCAACGCGTGGTCGCCCGGCGCGACACCGAAGCCGCCCTCGTGCACGCGGTGGCCGACAACCAGCTCGAAGCGTTCTTCCAGCCGTTCCATTCGTTGGACGACGGGCGAGTGGTCGCGTACGAGGCGCTGGTTCGGTGGATCCACCCCGAACGAGGCCTTCTCACGCCGGGCGAGTTCCTGCCCGACGCCGAAGCGAACGGCACGATCGTCGATATCGACCGGTGGATGTGCCGTGAGTCGGTGCGACGGGCGGCGTTGTGGAACAGCGACGGGTACGGACGGGTCACGGTGTGGGTCAACGCTTCGGTGCGCAGCCTCGTGCAGGCCGACTTCGCCGCCACCGTGCGCGACGCCCTCGAAGATTTCGACCTCGACGCCACGCGCCTCGGGATCGAGGTGGACGAGACCGTGCTCGACATCGACCCCGAGATCGCCGCGCGGGCGCTCGGTCCGATTCGCGAGATGGGTGTGCGAGTCGCGCTCGACGACTTCGGCGGCGGAAGCTCCTCGCTCACCGTCCTGCGTCGATTCCCCATCGACCTGTTGAAGCTGGACCGATCGCTCGTCGAGCCGTTGGGTACGGGCGATGAAGCCGAACAGCTCGTGCAGACGGTGGTGGGGATGGCCCATTCCCTCGGGATCACCGTGATCGCCGAGGGAATCGAGACCATCGAGCAACGCGACGTTGCCGCGCGCTGCGGCTGTGACCTCGCGCAGGGCTACCTGTATGCCCGGCCGGGGTCGATCGAAGACATCAACCGCACGCGGCGCCGGGGTGGGACCTTCGTCGAGCACCACCCCTGAGCGCCACGCGTGTGGTGCATGGAGTGCTCAGCCGAGGCCGAGGTCCATCGGCGGGAGGCCGGGGCCGTCTTCGCCGAACATCTCTCCCGAGTTCTTCTTCTCGATGAGCTCTTCGATGGTCCAGCGGGCGTCGCCGCGCTTGAGGTCGGTGCCGTACTTCCAGCCGTCCATCACCCACACGTGGTCGGCCCACACGAGGAACACCTGACCGGTGACGTCGGCAGCTTCGTCGGACGCGAGGAAGCCCACAACCGGAGACACATTGGCGGGGCTCCAGGCGTCGAATTCGCCTTCCTTCGGGGCCATGAACTCGCCCATACCCGCGATGGTCTCGGTGAGGCGGGTGCGGGCACGGGGCGCAATGGCGTTGGAGGTGACGCCGTAGTTCGCGAGCTCGCGGGCGAGCACGATCGTCATCGACGCAATGCCGGCCTTGGCCGCGGCGTAGTTGGTTTGTCCCGCGTTTCCGAAGAGGCCCGATTCACTCGACGTGTTGATGATGCGACCGGCGACCGGTTCGCCCGCCTTGGCCTTGGACCGCCAGTACTTCGCGGCGAAGTGCGTGGGTGCGAAGTGCCCCTTGAGGTGCACCTGGATGACGGCATCCCATTCGGCTTCGGTCAGGTTGAACGACATGCCGTCGCGCAGGATGCCTGCGTTGTTGACCAGGATGTTGAGCACACCGTAGGTGTCGATCGCCTGATTGATGAGCGCCTCGGCCCCATCCCACGTGGCGACGTTGTCGTGGTTCGCGATGGCCTCGCCACCCGCAGCCACGATCTCCGCGGCCACTTGCTCGGCCGGCGTTGCGTCCTCGCCTTCGCCGGTGCTGGCGACGCCGAGGTCGTTGACGATGACCTTCGCGCCCTCGCCGGCGAGCAGCAGCGCGTGCTCTCGGCCGAGCCCGCGCCCGGCGCCGGTGACGATCGCGACCTTGCCATCCAAGTTGCCCATGCGGCTCACCCTTCTCGTCTCATCGATCTGATCCTGGCGGGGACTCTACGTTCCCGCCAGGCCCGGATCGGCGCTGGAGTGAGGGAGATACACGGTCTCGACGAGCGTCGGTAGGGTCCTCGCCGCATGCATCCTGATCTGGAACTCGCCCTCGAACTGGCCGATGTGGCCGACGCGATCACCACCGCCCGATTCCGGGCCTCCGACTTGTTGGTGGAGACCAAGCCTGACCTGACCCCCGTTTCGGAGGCCGACCGGGCGGCGGAAGTCGCGATCCGGGACGTCCTCGCGCGCGCCCGACCCGACGACGCCGTCCTCGGAGAGGAAGAAGGACACGTGGGGGAGAGTGATCGCTGCTGGGTCCTCGACCCCATCGACGGCACCAAGAACTACGTGCGCGGGGTGCCGGTGTGGGCGTCGCTCATTGCGCTCGAAGAGCGGGGCCAGCCGGTCGTGGGATTGGTGTCCGCGCCCGCGCTCGGTTTCCGCTGGTGGAGCGCGGTGGGCGAAGGCGCATTTCGCAACGGCGACCCGATCCAGGTGTCGAAGGTGCGATCCATCAACGACGCGATGGTGTCGTACGGCGATCACGAACTCATGGCCGAGCTCGGCCGCGGTGCGCAATTCGCCGCGTTGCTCGCGGCCTCGTGGCGAAGTCGGGGCTACGGCGACTTCTGGAGCCACATGCTCGTAGCGGAAGGTGCGGTCGACGTCGGCCTCGACCCGGTCGCCGCACACTGGGACATGGCCGCGATCCGAGCGATCGTCGAAGCGGCGGGAGGGCAGTTCTCGAGCATCGATGGCGACCCTTCACCGGCCGCGGGGAGCGGGGTGTCCTCCAACGGTCTGGTTCACGAGGCGGTCCTGCAGGTGCTCTCCACCTGATGTCCGGTGTCCGATTCCGGGCATTCATCACATCTGGGTGGTCGGTGTGACGTATGTCATGCCGTGGAACGCTCGATTCGCGGTCGCGTTCGTCCGATGAACGGTCAGGCGCACTGACGCACCGAGACGACATCAGACAAGGGCGGGACGCTCGTGCGACTCCCTCGCATCGGCAACGGATTGCTGATTGCACTGGTGGTGCTCACCACTGGTGGCTTCGTCGCGATCGGATCCACCGCCATCAGCCCGCACCCTGCTGCCGCGGACTCGTCGAAAAAGGGCCACACGGTTCACACGGTCGAGTCAGGAAATGCGTGGGCGAACATCGAGAACATCGGCACCGTCGACGACACCACGTACGCGACCCAGTCGCTGATCAAGAACGCAGTCGCCTCGACGAAGTTCTCGAACTTTGGGTTCGACGCCGTGATCCCCCCGGGCTCGACGATCACCAACGCGGTCGCGACCGTGCGGTACCGCATCAGCAACTGTTCAGGTTTCGAAACCTGCAACACGTGGTTCAAGATCGACATGTGGTCTGGTGCCACGTCGAAGATCAGCGCACAATGGCAGCACAACGCGTCGACGAACAACACGCTCTACAGCCGATCGGTCACCTCGAACTCGATCACCCGGGCCGAGTTACTCGACAACCAGTTCGCAATCGAGCTCAGAGCCGCCCGAGAGAACAACGGTTCGACAGCGACGCTCTCAGTGGACTCGCTCTCGGTGACGGTCAACTTCATCCCGCCCGCGAACACCGCACCCTTGGTCTCGACGCCTACGAACGACTGCTCGGACGTGATGCACCCCGGTGAGGAGTGCACATTCACGTTCACGACCACCGATGCCGAGGGACTCACCCACGAGGGAGGCGTGGGGTTCTGCCTCTACCAGACCCCGGACGACACATGCGGTGCGCAACGGGACACGTGGCTCATGGAGGCCGACGACGAGGGGGGCACGGACACTCGTTACGACGGCATCGGCGACCCCAGCTTCGACGTCCTGTCGTTCTCGTTCTCGGGAACGTGGTCGCAGACCGATCCCCTCACCTGGACCGTGAAGGTCAAAGCGCACAGCGACGCGGCCGTGGGTGACTGGGAGTTCGTGGTCGTCGCGATCGACGGATACGACTTCGGCGTCGCCGCAGCAGCGTTCGCGATCGAGAACAGCGCGCCGGTCATCAGCAACCCGAGTAGCGAATGCGGGGCGTGGACCCGAGAGGAGCCGTGCTCGGTCGTCTTCACCGTCACCGATCCGGGCGGCCTCGGACCGTCTGGCGAGTTGGAGCTCTGCCTTCGGCGCAGCGTGTGGGGAACGCCGTGCGACACCGAGGCGAAAGCCGAGTCGTTCTTCCTCACTCCGGATGGCTCTGACGTCGTGGCCACGGTAGATGGGGTTGACGGGCCCTTTACGTACACCATCACCACCGTGGGTGATGCGTGGGCCGACAGCGTCGTGCAGTGGCGAATCGAGTTCCGTCCCGGCGCACTGACGGAACTCGGAGGCGACTGGTACCTCGACGTGGCCGCTCGAGATTCATCGGCGCTCGAGGGAACCGTGCTCGGTGGTCCCTTCACGATCGGTGCGAGACCGACGCTGCTCAATCCCGCCGACTCCTGTGCTGGCGAGTGGATCCCGGGAGAGGAGTGCACCTTCTCCTTCCGTACGTTCGACCCTGATCCGCAGGGGCTGGGGAGTTCGGTGGGCGCGCAGATCACCTTGTGCTTCTGGGAGGGTGAGGTCTCCGGTGACCTCAAGCAAGACGTCGAGGGTGCGTGCGTCACACCCGATGGCGTGACGAGCGCAGTCTGGGCCGTCTTCCCGACGAGTGACACGACGGAGCTGATCTTGTCGGCCGATGACGTCGGAATGGGTTCGAACCAATCGTGGGCAGTCGCTGGCATCTCTCGGAGTGCCGCCTGGACGAGCCAGACGATCGACTGGACGGTCACGGTGCGGATCGGCGCGATCGCGAAAGCGTCGAGTGAATGGAACCTGTCCGCTGTCGCATGGGACCACGCAGGCCGTGACGCGGTGATGAATTTCGCGGCCAACACGGTGGCAACCACCACCGTGGTGACGGTGGCCGAGTCTTTGGACTTCGGTGAGCTCGCGGTGGGCGCGAACAGCGATGTCCAGGAGCGTAGTGTGAGCGTCCGCTGCAACGTGCAGTGTGTGTTGCAAGCCTCCACCCACGATTGGACACACACGGGAACCGGACGTTCGATCACACCGTCGACCAACTGGGCGGTTGATCCGGGAACCGATGAGTTCGCGCTCCTGTGCCGCAACACATCGCAGCTGAATTTCGACTCGGGGATCAGTCTCTTCGATGAGGACGACGGCCAACGAGTTGGGACGGGTTGGGTGAGCCTCGCCTACCTGCCCGATCACGGCTACGACTTTTCCGACGATCCGATGGTGCTGGAAACGCAGGGCGACATCGTGCTCGAGTGCGCAGTGAAGAACGGAAGCACCCAACCCGGCACCTACACGGGCACCGTGTCGTACCGCGCCGTTCCGTCGGACTCCTGAGTTCCCTCCGACCGCATCCCGCCTTCATCTCTCATCGAGCGTGCCGATGAAAGCGGGAAGGAGCTTGCGATGCTGCGCCGTTTGATGACGAGTCTGACTGTCGCCGCGGTCTGTTTCGCCGCGGGCGCGAGCGGACTGGCGTCATCGGCCGGGGCCCAAGCAGCCGAAGGCACGCTGGCCGGCGGTGGCACGCTGAGCAACCGCACGATCGAGCTACCCCAAGGCGGATCACTCGGCCCGCTCTACTCGGTGTACGTGGTGAACAAGACCGCCACGCCGGTGCCGATCGAGTTCACGAGCGACGCGCCGGTCGGGGTGCGGGTCACACCGGAGCGATCAGCGTTCTCGGTTGCCCCGGGTGCCACCGAGCGGGTGCCGTTCTCGCTCACCGTGGACAAGGGTGTCGCGCCAGGAAAGCACAAGATCTCGGTTGGCCTGGCTCGCACCGCCGATCAGACCGCGGGAAAGATCACGCTGGTTCCGGCGTTCGCGAGCAACTTCACGCTCTCGGTGGTCGGTGCGCGCGCCACGCTGGAGGTGCGAGCGCGCGACATCATGACCGGGGCACCCGCCACCGGTGGCTTGGCACTCGCGCGGATCAACGGCAGTTCGAAGGTGGACATTGCTCGCACAGAAGCCTCGGTGCTCTCCGCGGTGGTCGCTCCGGGCGAGTACGAAGCCCGCTTCGAAGTAGGTGGTCGCGTCCTGGCGTCGAAGCGCATCTCGGTGAGCAAGGACCAGAACGGTGCAGTCGACCTCGACGTGAGCACAGTGCGCTTCGGTGCGGTGTCACTGCAACGCAACGAACGCGATGGCGAACTCCAGACGGTTGAGATCTCCACCTTGCTCGACAACTCACTCGAGCCGATCGCGGACGCGAAGACGAGTCTCGAAGTCAAGCGAGACGGTGTCATCGTCGAGACGGTGGCGTTGGCCAACTACAACCCGTTGAGTGTGGCGACCCACGAGGTGAGCACGCGCTACGCCCCCGCCAATGGTTGGGACGATGGCGAGTACTCGTTCACCTTGATGTTGTCGGGCAACAACAACTTCTTGTTGCGGGCCGCCGACGTGCCCACGACCCGGGTCGGTGCGGTGCCCGACAAGCCGGTGGCCCAAGGGACGACCGGGCCGATCGCGGGGTTCTCGTGGTGGTTCGTGGTGCTGGTGGCCCTCGGCGCAGGTGTGTTCGCCGCCGCGGTCGTGCTCATCTCTGGCGCCCTGCGTCGTCGTCGAGGGGGAGTGAGTGCCCCCAAGCCGCTCGCGACGCGGGCGGCGGCCACCGTGGTGCCGCCTCCGGCCCGCAAGGCCGCGCCGGCGCGGCGCCGGACTCGGCGGCGGGATCTCGACCGGACGTGAACGCGGTCACACTGGCCAACTTGGCTTCAGATCCCGAGCCCGCTGTCCGACGTTACTGAGCAGTAACACTCGCCGATGGCCAGGAGGGCCTGATGCGCGCACGGACCCGCAACCTCACCGCTGCACTCGGACTCGTTCTCGGTACATCCGTGCTCGCGGTTCCTGCAGGCGCGGCGGACACCGACGACTCCTTCACGAGTGAGAACTCGCCCCCGACGATCGAAATCGTGTCGGTGTCCGCGCTGGACTCCAACGGCGATCAGCAAGGCGACTCGGTGTGGTATCCGACGGTCACCGACGTCGAGGTGGTCTACACGGTGAGCGACGCCAACACACTCGCCGGATCTACGAGCACGATCTGCTTCACCAACGACGGTGTCTGTGTGGCTGGCATGAACGGATTCGACGAGGCCGGCTACTTCGTCAGCGAAGACACCAACACCACGGCGTCGCTCGCGAAGATCACGTCGGGAACCTGGGGAGCGACGACGCAGTCGATCTCCCAACTCGGCACGTGGGACTCCACGTCGGTCACGTTCACGTTGCGGGTCACCGTGGGAGCAATCGCTCGAGCCACCGCGCTGGGCGGTACGTGGTCGGTTCTCGCCATCGTGGACGACGGATCCGATTCCGACAGCGACATCTCGTCGGGTCACACGGTGGCGGACTACGTGACGATGTCGGGATCGATCCTCGACCGTGACTTCGGCACGATCGGGGCGGGCAGTGTGAGCAGCCCGATCTCTCGCACGTTGACGGGGATCAAGGCCAACACCAACTGGGACGTGAGCGTCGAGGTGGTCGACGACAAGTTCGTCGATGGTGATGTCTCTGAAGCGTTGCCCGACATCGCCCTCGACACCGACGGATCTCCGTCTGGGTATCGGTTCTCGCTGCGCTGCGACGGCACGGCGAGCCCGACGACGGCTGGCGTCTACGTCGGAACGTCGGCGACGCCAGTGTGGACGGACGGAGCTCCGTTCACGAGCGATGTGGCGGCCACCCAGGACATCGGCTGCGTGATCTACAACGGCCAGACGCCATCCGGTCGGTACCAGGGCGTGGTGCGAACCACGCTCAGCGTCGGCTCCTGACCGGTTGGCTCCCAATCCGATCGGGAGCGCCGACAACTGATCCGCCCGTTCGGAGCGCCGCGGAGCCGCGGCGCTCTGGGCGCGTGCGGGGCTCAGTTCTGGGCTCCTGATGCCGATGAACCGCCGTATGAGAATTCGTCGTCTTGTCGCGTTCGTCGGCCTGATCGCTGCGCTCGGAATGCTCAGCGCGATGGTCGCCGGCGCGCAGGCGCAACAGGACTCGGTTGCGGGTGGAGGCAGTCTCAACGGGCAGCTCGTGGAGCTGCCCCAGGGCGGTTCACTCGGTTCGGTGTACAGCGTGTACTACCGCAACGACACCGCCGAGACGTTGCCCGTCGAGTTCTTCAGCGACGCGCCGCCGGGAATCACGGTGGTGCCCGATGTGGAACGCGTCGAGATCGCACCCACGAAGACCGAACGGATCTTCTACCGCGTGCAGGTCGGTATCGAGACTGCGCCCGGCGACTATGAGGTCAAGACTGGATTGCGACCCCTCGTGGAGTCGAAGTCGGGCGTGGAGATCACCACCGCGTTCGCGACCTCGTTTCCGCTGCGCGTCACGGGAGCTGGGAGCGAGCTGACCGTTCGAGCGCGCGACGTGTCCCGAGGCGCGCCCGCCGTCGGTCAAGTCTCGATTGCTCGCCTCGGAAGCGGAAACGCATCGATGGTGCTGGCCAAAGTGGATGGGTCCGAACTCACGAGTCGGGTCTCGCCTGGCGACTACGAAGTGCGGTTCGACCTCGGTGGCAAGACCCTGGCAAAGCGTTCCGTCACCGTGGTCGCGGACCAGCCACAGACCGTGGACCTCGACGTCCAGACGGTGACCTTCGACGATGTGCGCCTCGTCCGCAACGACGTGAACGGATCACTCCAGACGGTCGACGTGTTCGGCATCATCGACAACGACCTCGGGGTGATCCCGCGCGTCGAGACACGGTTGTTGGTGACCCACAACGGCGAGGCGCTCGACGCGGTGGCGCTGAAGTCGTTCGCGCCGCTGCCGGAGGGATTGCAGGAAGTCAGCGGTCGCTATGTGCCGGCCAAGGGTTGGGTGGAAGGGGAGTACGCCTTCACGCTCGAACTCTTTGGTGACGACCTCGCAGTGCGCTCCCAGCAACCAGTCACCTTGGTGATCGGTGGCGTCGCGGCCGCGAGCGGCTCGGATTCGGCGTTGCCGGATGGCGTCGAGCTCTGGATGCTCGCCGCCGGTGGGGCGGTTCTCGTGCTCCTGGTACTGCTGCTCGTGATTCGGTCACGGCGGCGGCGAGGCGTGACGGCCGCGGCGTCCACCCCGTCGAGTGCGGCGCGTGCGAAGAAGTCCACACGCGACGAATCCGAGAGACGCACGAAGAAGAAAAAGGCCCCCTCGCGGCGGGCGGTGCGTCGAGCAACCCGTCGCGCATCCGATGTGCCGCCGGACGATGAACCCGCGGAGACGGTGACCCCGGCAGCCGTCCCGGCCGACACGCCCGCGGCGACAACGGCAACAACCGTGGAACCCCCGGCGCGGGTCTCGGTCCCAAATGACCCGCCCTTGCCGGTTCCCGCGGAAGCGCCAGCTCTTGAGACGCCGATGCCGAGCCCGCTCACGGACGCTGGACCCGTGCCCGCCGCGACCCCGAGCCGGGCGACCCCGTCGCCCGCGGTTCCGGTGAGCGCTCCGAGTCGACCTTCGACCACCCGACCCCGTTGGGCTGCTGCCGTCGAGGTGAGCGAACCCCCGGCCGCGCCGACGCCTCCGGAGCCGGTGCGACGCGCCGAGCGGCGCGCCAAGGCCAGCCCGCCTGACCGGCGTCCCCGCTGGGCCCAAGAGGACGGACCCCCGGCACAACCTCGGGTGTAGGGAGGTGACGAATGTCACTCCAATTCCTGGGAGTAACGGTTCAGATGCGTCGGGCCGAGGCCGAGATTACTCATGAGTAACAAGGGATCTTCCATGGAGGGGGAATCCAAAATGAGCCTCGCAACCCGACTCCGCATTCCGGCAGTCCTCATGGGCGTCTCGATCTTCACCTTTGCGCTCTTCGTGGGCCCGGTGGCGGCGCAGACGATCGACACCGAGGACACGTTCGAGACGACGGACGCGCCGCTATCGGCGGAGATCAGTTCGGTCGTTGACATCTCGCACGACCCCGGCGAGGACGACGACATCTGGACGCCGGGAACCTCGGTCCTTCGGGTCACGGTCGACCTGGCTGATGCCAACGGTCTCGCCGGTGTGTGGTTCGGCGTATGCATCGAGTACGAGAACGGCGGGATGGACTGCGTCGACGGAACTGGTGCACCTTCGGAGTGGGGTGGATACCTCGCCACGGTGACCCAGAACGTTGGCAACACCTGGTCGGTCAATGAAGTCCCCGGGCTTGACAGCTGGTCGTCGGACGGTGCGCAGTTCGTGAGTGGTGGGTTCGACACCACCGCCGCCACGGTGCAGGTCGACGTTGCCGTCGGCAAGATCGCTCGCAAGACCACGACCGACCGCTGGCGAGTGGTGATCAACGCTCGAAATGACAACGAGACCGATGTGATCGACTACACGGACTGGGACTACCAGATCGAAGGGTACGTCGAGGCGTTCTCCGGTGTTGCCAACCGCGACCTCGGTGAAGTGGCGACGGGTGCGTGGGGCTCGACGATCGTGTCGCAGTCGCTCACGAACATCGTGGCCAACGCCGGATGGAAGATCCAAGTCGAGTCGGTGGACGCGGCGTGGGAGAACGGCGGCGGCGGTGCGGATGCTGCCTTGGTGACCTCAGCCACCCCGGGTGCGAACCAGTTCGCCCTCCGCTGTGCGAGTGGTGTGGACCCCGACGGTGTCAACGGTGTGTTCATCGACTCGGGTACGCCGGTCGACATCGCCAACGCCACGGGTTCGGCGCTGACCTCCACGGCGTCGCCCGGTTCGGCGAACCTGCGGTGTCGAGTCCGCAACGGTACGACTGCGGCTGGCAACTACACCGGAACGGTGCAGACCACGCTGACGCTGCAATAACACAGTCTCTGCTCTGACTTGCCCCCACTGACCTGGCGCATCGGCGCCAGGTCAGTGCGCGTTCGGGGGCAGGTCGGCGTGCATTCGGGAATTGTCAGCTCGGGATGCGGCCCATCTTCCCGGCGTTGAAGTCGTCGACTGCGTCAATGAGCTCTTGACGCGTGTTCATCACGAACGGTCCGTAGTGCGCGATGGGCTCGCGGATTGGTTCGCCACCGAGCACCAGAACCTCGAGTTCGTCGGTGTCGCTGCGCTGGGTGGATGCGGCGCGAATGATCAGTCCGTCACCCTCGCCGAAGATCGCGGCTTGGTGTGCGTCGAGCGGTGTGCGCTCGGGGCCGACCTCAGCTTGGCCGTCGAGCACGTAGGCGATCGCGTTGAAGGTCTCGGGCCAGGGCATCTCGATTGTCGCTCCTGGCGCGAGCGACACGTGCGCGTACGTGATGGGCGTGTAGGTGGATCCCGGGCCGTGGTGTTCGCCCAGGTCACCCGCGATGAGTCGCACGATCGCGCCTCCGTCGGGAGAGCCGATCAGCGCGACCTGGTCGTGGGTGAGGAGTTGGTAGCGGGGTTCGACCAACTTGTCGTGTGCGGGCAGGTTCACCCACAGCTGCACGCCGTGCATCCGACCGCCTTCGCGCATCATGCGATCGCTCGGAGTTTCGTCGTGCAGAACGCCCGCGCCGGCAGTCATCCACTGGGTGTCGCCTTCCGCGATCGTGCCGCCGCCTCCGTGGGAGTCGTGGTGCACCATCTCGCCGTCGATCACGTACGTCACGGTCTCGAAACCGCGATGCGGGTGCCACGGCGCCCCCCGGGCCTGTCCGGGTTCGTAGACCACGGGACCCATCTGGTCGAGCAGCAGGAACGGGTCGGTGTCGTGCATCGACACCATCCCTGGGAACGGACGATGGACGAGGAATCCGCCGCCTTCCGTCTGGGCGTGCGCAGTGAGCACGCGGGCGACCGGCCGACGGGCATCGGGATTCGTCTCTGGGGTCTTGACCGTGGGGAGGGCAGACCGATCTGCTACCTGTACTGCGGCCATGGGGCACCTCGATTCTGAGTGTCGCTCCCGAGAACATAGTTGCAGACACAAGTATTCCGAGGGCAGCATGGAAGTCTCGGTCGACCGTGAGAAGTGCATGGGATCGGGCAACTGCACGTACTGGGCGCCCCACGTCTTCGACCTCGACGACGAGGGTGTGGCGATCGTCATCGACCCGCGAGGCGACGAATCCGACAAGATCGCATTGGCGGCAGAGGGATGCCCAACCCAGGCGATCCAATTCGTTCCGTGAGTCACACCCGGACGGTGTTCGTGCGCTGAACCCAAGTGCCGTCGGCGCGCTGGTGGGTCGACGTGTTGGTGCATCCACCATCCGCGAACGACTGGTAGTGCGCACGGCCGCGGGTGACCGGCACGGATCTCGCCGGAGCCTCCGCACGGAAGTCGCTCCACTCCACTGACGCGGAAGGTGCATCGCACGGCGCGAACGATTCGGTCCAGACCATCGGGTCGGAGATACGGGTTCCGTTGGCGAAGAGTGTGCGAACAATCGTGTGGTGGTCGGACTCGACGTCGACAATGGTGCCTTGCCATCCGTCGGATACGCGTTCGATGCGCAATCGGTACGGGCGACCGTGCGTCCACGCGAAATCGCGCGTGTTGGGATTGCTGGTGGCGCTGGGGAGGGGCGAGGCGCTGCCTTGGAGCTCGCGACCGCTGGCCTCATATCCGCCCCAATTCACTGCGGTGTTCCCGGGATGTGCGGGGTGCCACTGGAGCCCAAGGTGTCCCGCACCGTAGCGACGGCCCCCTTCGCCCACGAAGGAGACTTGGAGGGCGAAGAAGTACAGCGCGGTTGCGGCGGGATACTGCGGGATGCGCAGTGTCGTCTCCGCCGCGTGGGCGTTGGTCGGCGATCCCTCCCAGAACACGTGCATCGATGACGCGCCGTTCGACGACGTGGGCCGTCCCCGGTCGCGTATCCCTGGGCGTCGCCACTTCTTGAACATCGCGGCGACCGTAGTCACGGTCCGCGGACTGATCGTGCCCGGACGCGGCGCGTCGAGTGCCAAGCTCTGTGGCCGAGAGAGGGGACACGTGGCCGACTCGATGAAGATCAACGACGCGCCAGTCGGTGCGACTGCACCGGTCGTGACGCACACGCTGACCCGAACCGACCTCGTGCGCTACGCCGGCGCGTCGGGCGACTTCAATCCACTGCACCACGACGAACTCGCGGCCCAGGCCGCAGGGCTCCCGAGCGTGTTCGGGCACGGCATGTTCACGATGGGTCTGCTGGGGCGGGCGCTCACCGGATTCGTTGGCGCAACCAGTCTCAAGACGTTTCGCGTGCGCTTCACCAATCAGACGTGGCCGGGGGAGGAACTCTCCACGCGGGTCACCGTGGTGGCTCGACGGCACGAGGGCATCGAAGAGCTGGTCGATCTCGAGCTCACCGTGACCAACGGGGAGGGCCAGGCGAAGGCCGTCGGCACGGCCACGGCCGTGGTCTCAGCCGAACGTTGATGTGGTCGCCCGGCGCGCGACGCCCGAGTCGGGCATAGCGTACAATTCGGGCATGTATCGGGTTGCGGCGCTGGACGAGCTGACGCAGGTGGTCCTCGCGCCGCCCAGTGAGCTGGCTCCGCAGCCCCTCGTGGACCGGCTGAAGGAACTCGCGACGGCCGTGCTGGCCCACGGGATCGCATTGGGATCCGACCAATCCGACCGCTCGGATCGACTCGACCGCTCGACGCAGGTGCGCGATGCGTTTGCCTTGACGAACGCGGGCCGAGCCATCGCGGACGTGGCCCAGGCGCTGCAAGGTGAACTCGACCGCGACGACCTCGCCCCGTTCCTCCGGCATGACACGGTCGAGACTTTGATGCGCGTGGTCGTCCCAGAAGGCCCGGGCGATCGGATTGCCGCCGAACTCGCGCAGCAGTCCGAAACACTACGGCTGGACCTCGGGCTCGCCATGGCGCGCGACGTGCTCCGGTACGACGGAGCGAGCATCGACGAAATCTTCGCGGCCTACGCCCCCGTGACGGAACGGTTCGACCCGACGAGCACGTCGGCACTCTCCGGTGATCATCGAGCGACCGCGGAAGTTCGCGTCGTGATCGACATCGCGGCGCAGCTTCTCCGCGAGGCCCGGGGACGTGAAGCTTCTGGCGACTACGTGCGGGCCGCCCGCGAAACGCTGCACCGGGTCAGCCCGACCACGGTCCTGTCGTTGGACAACCTCGGCGCATGGGGCGGGTTGTATGCCGCCGCGGTCGCGGGAGTCGATGCCCAGGTCGCCGGCACGTGGACCATTCCAGAGCTGCCAGACAGCACCGAGCCAGAAGTGCGGCACGCGGTCGCCTTGGTCGAAGCCGCTGTCGCTTGCGAGCGGAGCGACGCCGATCGGGCCACACGGGTCCTCGATGACCCCGCGTTCGACGGGATCCACCAAGCGATCCCGGCACGCCGTGCGATTCTCGAAGCCGAGATCTGGCGCGAAGCCGGTGGCGACGAGCGCGCGCGCAACATCGTCTCGGGACTTCGGCCGCGTTCGCCGGTGGATGCGCGAGAGATCATCGATTCCTCCACGGTGCTCGAACTCGGGGGTGAACGAGCTGTGCTCGCCGCGTTCGACCAGCGCATCACCCACGTCGCCGGGCGCTTCGCCCGGCTCGATGACTTCCGACGCCGCGACGAGCGTCGCATCGGAGTCTCGGAGCCGAGCCCGTTGGCGAGCGGCGAGCGGGCGGAGTTCGACCGACGACAACTCAGTGGGCTCCTCGACCGCGGCATCGAGTTGGCCCGGCGCGTGGGCGACACCGAGTTGGCGCTGCGGTGGACGATGCAGCGGGCGGCCGTGAGCCGGCTCGGACTCGAGCCCAACCGCACCAGCTTCGACCGCTGATCCGGGCGCGGCGGGCCTCATCCGGCTGACGCGGATTGTGTGCAACAGAATCCGCCCGAGCGGGATCAATCGGGCATGCTCAATCTCTCTGCGCCCGTTGAGGTGGGGTTCGGGGCCGCGGCTCCGCCGATGCCACGGGATCCGGATCCGTCATCGCTCGCGGAACTCTTTCACGAGCGCTACGACCAGATGGTCCGGGTGGCATTCCTGCTCACCGGCTCACAAGCCGTCGCGGAGGACATCGTCCAGGACGCCTTCGCGCAGATGCACCGGCGGTTCGATCGCATCGAGACGTCCGTCGCGTACTTGCGCACCTCAGTGGTCAACGGCACCAAGAAGCACCACCGCTCGAAGGCGCGGGAGGCCGCCAGATTGGCGTTGATGGCCCCCGACGCTTCCGTGGATCCGGAGGCACGTCTCCTCGTGGATGCAATCGCCAAGCTGCCGCACCCACAACGGGTCGCCATTGTCCTGCGCTACTACGGCGGCGAATCGACGCGGAGATCGCCGACGCCCTCGGTTGCAAACTCGCAACCGTGCGCTCACACGTGCACCGCGGGATCGCCGCGCTTCGGGAGGTGATCGAGCGATGACCTCGATGCTGGAAGAGAAGGTCACTGCGGCGCTGCACGCGTCGGCATCGGTCGTTGAACCGAGCGACGACGCCTGGGCCCAAATCATGGGACGGGCAACGGCAGACGAACACCGTTCCACTCGGTGGAAGTGGTTCTTGGGTGTACCGGGGGTTGGCGCACTGGCGGCGGCGTCAGTGGCTGCATTTATCGTGGTCAACGCGGGTGCCGATCACGCCACCGAGGAACTCCGTATGACCAACGGGGGAGTCGAGGTCGTGCTTCCGACGTTCGCTCAGGCACCCGCGGGCATGGTGCCGTCGTCGTCGCTCGCGTCGGAAGAGCAAGCCGAGCTGATGAACATGTTTCCGAGCGAACACGCGGTCTGTCTCGAGCGGGCGGCCGACGACCGGTGCCTGAACGCGGCTGGCTTCAAGTACCAGTACTTCAGCTCTCCCGACAAGTCGCGAGGAGTACAGCTGGCCACCGCCTTCAACGTCTACGAACTTTCGTCGGAAGCGATGGCTGCGCTCGAGGACTCCGCTGAAGAGCGAGTCATCGTGAACGGACGCTCCGTCGTGCTGGGAGCGGCCGATCCCAACGAATACTCCGGCGTGAGCTGGTTTGCAGTGTGGGACAACGTGGACGAAGACGTTGTCGCGTACCTGTCCGCCTTCGGCGAGTTCTCTCGCGCCGAGATCTTGGATGTTCTCGATGAGATCGAGGTACGGCCCGTGGAGTTCGAGATTCGCGGTACCGCGGTGACTCGCCAAGTGGACACCCTCGACATGTACGCGCCGATCGTTTTCGGTCAAGGGTCGGAGACATGTCTCGAGCCGCTCATGGGCGTCATGATGCTGATGCAACCTGGATGTGGTCCTCATGATCAGGCGTTTCTCGCGACGGTCCTGGCCCTCCAAGACCTCGACGACGAAGATGAGCGTCAACTCGTGCGGGCAATGGGCCTGGCACCGGCATCGGCGAAGTCGGTGATCGTGTCCGACAACGGGGTCCAACGGGAAGCGAAGTTGTTGCCGAACCCTCTGGATGAGAAGACGGTTGTCTTTACCGTGGAATGGGCGAAGGCCCCGACGGAGGAGTTGAGCTCTGTGTTCGATGTGAAAGTACTGGGTTCTGACGGCACGGTGCTCGACGAATTTCGGACTCGTGGCGAGGCCCATGAAGCGGTACATGGGTTTGGTGCACGGCTCGTTGGATCGCCGATCGAGCTGCCGTTCACCAATTCCGCCGGGGAGTTCCTACGGATCCAGCGACTCGAGCGAGGCGTGCACGTTGTCAACCGGCGCAGTTCGTTCGGGTACGAACTCGAATCCATCCTTGCGTTGACCGATGAGGCGGTGCTCCTCGAGCACACGGAGATCATGGATCCAGACCCAAATCTCCGAACGGTGGTGCTGATAGGGCTCGTACCGACGGATGCAGAGCGAGTCGAGTTCGTGCTCGACGGGAACGTCTACACCGGTTACATCGAGCCCACTGAGCTCTGGTCTGGTTGGCGGGCATTCGCGATCGGCGCGGACGGGGTGTCACCGTCGGGGATGGCCAAGGGGGAGCTCGTCGCCTACGACTCGTCGGACGGAGAGATCTCCCGAAGCGAGGAGCGAATCTTCGTACGGTAAGCGGCATCCGTGCGACGCGTGGATCTGAAGGTCCGGGGTAACCCACCTTGTCCTTCGTGCTGCCCATCGAGACTGACGACGCCCCTGGCACCGTCCTGAGCCGAACACCGCTCGTGCTCTGACCAGCCGCGCCGCGCCGCGCACGACCCTCCGGCGTTCGTGAACGGTGCACCGGTACCCTTTCCGTCCGTGACCACCGTTTCCGACCGTCCTGCGGTCGCGCCCGAACCCGAGCCGAAAACCCTCACGCATGACCCTGTCTGGCTGATCGCGCTCGTCGCGCTCTGCGTGGCTGCTGGCATCGTGCTCCGTTTCGTGACCACGAGCGCGTTGTGGCTCGACGAAGCGCTCACGGTCAACATCGCGACGGTTCCGCTCGACGAGCTCCGTAGTGCTCTCGAGCAGGACGGCGCGCCGCCGCTGTACTACATGCTCCTGCACTTCTGGACCGATTGGTTCGGAACCGGTGATGTCTCGGTGCGTTTCCTCTCGGGCGCGTTCGCGGTGGCGGCACTCATCCCCATGTGGTTCGCGGCCCGCCGTTTGGCCGGAGCGGACGATCCGGCCAACGGCCGTCGCATCGCGTGGATCGCAGTGGTGGTGCTCGCGTCGAACCCGTACGCGATTCGTTACGCCACCGAAACCCGCATGTACTCGCTGGTCATCTTCCTCGTGCTGTGCGGATACCTCGCGATCGCGCGAGCGATGGAGCGTCCCACGTTCACGCGCCTCGCCTTGGTGTCGTTCCTCGGCGCCGCGTTGATGTACACGCAGTACTGGTCGATGTACCTGCTCGCCGCAGTTGGTCTCTGGGCGTTGTGGCGCGCTCGTCCCGGATCCGAGAACGCTCGCCGCGCGCGTCTGCTGATTCTCGGACTCGTCGGCGTCGGCGTGTTGTTCTTGCCGTGGGTGCCCACGTTCCTCTCGCAGTTGGCCCACACCGGAACGCCCTGGGGCGTCGCGGTCGCACCACCTACGGGCATGGTCTACGCGCTGCTCGACTTCGCCGGGGGTGACCACACCGAGGGATGGACACTGTTCTTCCCGAGCTTCGCGCTGCTGCTCCTCGCGATCTTCGGACTGGGCGTCGCGACCCGCACGATCGAACTCGATCTACGCACGCGTCGCGCCGCTCGACCGGCGGCGTTGATCGCGTTCGGTACCTTGCTCATCGGGCTCGGCCTGTCGTTCGTCAGCGGGACGGCGTTCCAAAGTCGTTACGCGGCGGTTGCATTCCCGCTGTACTTGCTGCTCATCGCGCTCGGCTTTGCCCGCTTCGTCGACGCGCGCATTCGCATCGCGGCGGTCGCCGTGGTGGTCGCGCTCGGTTTTGCTGGTGGGGTTCGCAACGTGGTCGAGCAACGCACCCAAGCACCCGAAGTGGCCGACGCGATCAACCCCTCGATCAGCGCCGACGACCTCATCATCTACTGCCCCGACCAAGTCGGCCCGGATGTGTCACGGCTGCTTCCTGACGACGCGCGTGGCGTCACGTTCCCCAGCGGCGATGGCCCAATGCTCATCGACTGGGTCGACTACGCCGACGTCGTGAACGCGACCGACCCAGTCGAGTTCACTCGCGAGGTCATCGCCGACGTACCCGATGATGCGACCATCTGGGTCGTGTGGTCGCCGGGATACCGGCACTTCGAGGGTAAGTGTGAAGCGATCATCAGCGAGTTGCGCAGCGTCCGTCCCGGAGAAGAGCTGGTCGTGCCCGACGAGACGTTGTTCGAACGGCAAGGGCTCGTGCGCTTCCCCGCATCGTGACCGCGTCGAGCAGCCCCGTGAACGCAACGATCGTGCCCGCGAGCACACCCGATACGACCGCACCGCCGTGGCGTGACTCGCTGCGTGTCGCCCTCGCGCCGTGGTTGGTCGCGCGCGTGGTGGTGGTTACTGCGGTCTTCATCGGTCTCGCGATCGAACGATCGCGTCACGGTCTCGACCTGAGCTTCTGGGATCACGGCCTGCTGTCGTGGGACGCCGCGTACTACCGCGACATCGCCGACCACGGGTACGCCGGAGTGGAGGATGCCGGTGTTCGCTTCTTCCCACTGCTGCCGCTGATCGCCCGCGTTGTCGGGTTCGGACACGGCGCGTTTGGCGTCGTCCTCGTGGCCAACGTGACTGCATACGCGGTGGCGGTGCTGGTGCATCGACTCGTCGTGATCGAGGCGAGCGATACCGCGCTCGCGGCGCGAACGGTGTGGTTGACGATGTGTTTTCCGTCGGCGTTCGTCCTCGTGTTCGGATACGCCGAGTCGTTGCTCATGCTCGCCGCGGTCGTGACCTTCTTGGCGATTCGCAGCCGCCGATGGTGGGTGGCCGCGATCGCGGGGTTCGCGGCCGGTCTCACGCGCCCGACCGGCGTGCTGCTCTCGCTTCCCGCCGCGATCGAAGCGTGGCGTCGACGCGACGACTGGGAGCGCTCGCGCGCGCGGCTCATAGGCGTGATCGCCGCCGTCGCCGCACCGGTGGTTGGGCTCGGCGCATTCCTGGTCTGGGCCGCGACGGCATACGGCGATGCGCTCCGTCCGATGCGCATGTTCTCGTCGCCCGAGTTGCGGGGCGGATGGATCGATCCGATTCGCAGCATCGTCGGCGGGTTCGGCGATCTGCTGTCGGGCGACCGCGTGGGATCAGGTCTACACGCAGTGTGGGCGGTGATGTTCATCGCGCTGATCGTGGTGATGGCCCGACGGTTGCCGGTTTCGTACACGGCATGGACGGCGGCGACCATTGTGCTCGCGCTCAGTGCCGACAACCTTGACTCCTTCGAGCGGTACGCGCTCGTCGCTTTTCCACTGGCGTGGACGATCGCCACCGGTTGCACGCGTCGTTGGAACACCATTGGGGTCATCACTGCATCCGCGGCGTTGATGGCGAGCTACACGGTGCTCGCGGTCACGGGTACCGCGATCCCATGACCGCGGTCGAGGACCGACCAGCAGTGGGCGACTCCGTTCCGGTCGATGAGGGCCGAGCGTTTCGTCGCGCGCAGTGGATCGGCGGCCTGGCCGCGTTCGTCGTTGCGACGGTCGTCGCGCTCACGAACGGCCTGTGGACGTGGCAGCGCAGCGGCGACTTCTTCGAACTCCAAGCGCGCGCATGGCTCGACGGCCGGTGGGACGTCGACCCCGGTTCGTTGGGGTACGAGGCGTTCTTCACTGGAGACCGCGCGTACATGTACTTCGGGCCGACGCCGGCACTCATGCGCGTCCCGTTCGTCGCAGTGACCGACCGACTCGATGGACGGCTCACGCAGATCTCCATGCTCGCCGCGTTCGTCGTGGCGCTGGTGGCCGTCGGGTGGCTGCACCGTCTCGCTCGGCAGACGCGCACACACCAGGCGGCTACGACGATCGAAGCGATCGGTGCCGGAATCATCGTGTTCGTATGCGGCGCGGGATCGACGCTGTATCTCCAGGGGAAAGCCTGGGTGTACCACGAGGCGATCATGTGGGGCGTCGCGTTCACGTTGCTCGCGTTCGCCGCGCTGGTCTCTACGTTGCAGCAACCCACGATGCGTCGCATCGTGATGACCGGTGTGTGGGCGCTGCTCGCGCTCGGAGCCCGCCCTTCGATCGGGCTGGCACCGGTCATCGCCATCGGCATCGTCATCGGGGCGCGACTCGTTGCGGGCG
>Ga0182741_1001783_pt1 | contig 26853 bp, 27 predicted proteins | sample eDN5th37CBELigOP_FD_128874 | JGI IMG/M metagenome (GOLD analysis project Ga0182741, IMG submission 128874) | Enriched Organic Plus compost microbial communities from Emeryville, California, USA - eDNA 5th pass 37_C BE-Lig OP (version 2) (version 2) ... | reverse complement strand
TTTTACGACTTTCCCGCCGAGCATTGGCTTCATCTGCGAACAAGCAATCCGATTGAGAGCGTGTTCGCGACGGTCCGGCACCGCACCGTGCGCACCAAGGGCGCGCTGTCCTCAAAGACTGCACGCTTAATGGTATTCAAGCTGGTGATGGCGGCCGCGAAAGGCTGGCGCCGGCTGATGGGCGAAAACCAGTTGCCGAAGGTGATCGCCGGTGTCAGATTTAAGGACGGCACCGAAGTCATTCCGATGCCGGCAAACAGCGCCGCCTGATCGCCCCCGTCACCCAAAATCTGCTATAGCTCACCGCGGATCGCAATACGCCGCAAAGGTCTATCGCGATCGTCTCGCCACCCACGCCATGAAGGGTTCAATGGGCCGGCGCGGCAATCCATACGACAACGCCAAGGCCGAGAGCTTCATGAAGACTCTAAAAGTGGAGGCTGTCTATCCGATGGACTTCGAGACGTTCACCGATGTAGCCGAAAGCCTTCCCCGCTTCATCGAAGAGATCTACAATACCCGCAGGCTCCACTCGGCCCTCGGTTATCTCAGCCCGCAGCAGTTCGAGGATCAACACACCCGGCAGACGGTCAAATCAGCAGCCTGATGAATGTCCGCCCCAAAGGGCCCACTCCATCCTTTGAGCAAAGAATGTAATCCGCCCAGGAGGTTGTGTCCCATCAATGGCGGGGTTCAAGTTCAGAGCCGAATAACACTGACGCCTCGCGTCGGCACATCCTTTGTTGCCAAAGTAGGCACGAAGCGATCCGAGTCATAACAATGAGTTCTCACATGACAACTGAACATGAGCCCGCTACGCAGTCCCATGAAGGACCAAGGTCTCTTCTCCGCACCCTTAAGATCCTAGAGTACATAGCCGCGCACCCTGAAGCGGCGACGCTCGCTCGTGTTAGTCATGAGCTCCAGTCGCCGAAGAGCAGCCTGCTAGGTCTGCTGCGGGCTTTGGTCCAGCACGGCTACCTAACCAGCGAAGATAGCCGCTACTCACTCGGGCCGTCCGCCCACCGTCTTGCGATCGCCATCGTACCAGCCTTCCCATTATCGCAGATTGCTAAACCTATAATGCGAGACCTTGTTGCAAAGACTGGTGAGACCGCGCTTCTCGCCACCTTGGATCTTGAGATGCAGCGCGCGGTCTATGTTGACAAGGTCGAAAGCGTAAGCCCTATCCGATACACTGTGCCGATCGGTACCTCGCGCCCGCTTTATAGCACTGCAGCGGGACGTCTTCTGTTGGCGTATCAGCCTTCCGAGTGGATCGACGACTACCTCAAGAAACTAGCCACTGAACCACAAGCGGGCAGAATGACCCCTGATTCAGCGGCCTTACGCACAATTCTCGCTGAAATACGTAGAAGTGGTACCTCGCAGACGATCGGCGAATTTTCCCCCGACGTGGCGGGAGTTTCAGCTGCCGTATTCGACCATGAGCACAAGCTCATTGCTGCATTGACCCTCGGCGCGCCGGTTGAGAGGGCGAAGAAGAAACTTAGCCTTATGATGGAGGCGACCCATCGGGCCGCCCTCCGGATCTCGTCCGATCTCGGTTATGTTAACCCGCGGAACTCCCCCTCGGACCGGCGGAAAGTTTCCACGCGCGCAAAATGACGTTTGACTTCGGTCCAATATATGAACTACATTCGAATAATCGAACGAAAGCGCGTCTTAAGTGCTTGTCTAGGGAGGTGTTCATGCGGGCAATTGTTGTCAGGGAGCCCGGCGCAGCTGATGCGTTGCACCTAGAAGATGTGCCTCTGCCGCCGATTGGAACGCACGACGTCCTAATCGAAGTTGAGGCATGCGGCGTCTGCTTTCACGACGTCGTTGTGCGGAATGGCACTCTCAAGCGGGGCGTTCAAATTCCCGTAATCCCTGGTCATGAAGTCTCTGGTCGAGTTCGGCAGGTTGGCGCCGAAGTTCGCCTCTTTAAGACTGGAGATCGTGTGACAACTGTGCAGCGCAGCCACGTATGTGGCCAATGCCGCTACTGTCGTACTGATCGCGAGAGTGCATGCGCAGAGCGCGTGATGCTGGGCGACGTGGGCCTCAACGGAGGTTATTCCGAGTTTGTTGCTGTCGAAGAGGACAATATAGCTCTTGTACCGGATGAGGTGCCCCTCGACCATGCCGCGATTATTGCTTGTGCGATAGGCACCCAACTCAATGCAATTCGGGATGTAGCTGAGGTTCGTGCGGGCGATCGCGTGCTGATCACAGGGGCCGGCGGCGGGCTCGGCATACACGGCGTGCAGATTGCCCGTTTTGCCGGCGCGGAAGTCATCGCCGTCACAACATCTCCGCAGAAAGCCGAAGAGATTAAACGTGCCGGCGCGCATCACGTCATCGTGGCAGAACGCGGCGGAGACTTCTCTGCCGACGTACGTGCCATCACGGGGTCTGAGGGCGTAGACGTAGCTATCGACAACGTTGGCAGCGCAACATTTACTAGCACCCGACGCAGCCTCGGGATGGGCGGGCGCTGGATCATGGTGGGCCAGCTATCCGGCGAGTTCGTAAAACTAAATCCTGCGCAGATCTTCTTGCAGGATCTGACAATCCGCAGTGCTAAGGCGACATCGCGCCGGCAACTAGTCGATGCTATCGAACTTGTGCGGCGGGGGGCCGTGAAGCCAATAATATCCGCGTCACTGCCGCTTGATGAAGCGGCTCATGCTCATCGTTTGATGGAGAGTGCGGCACCAACCGGACGGATTCTCCTGAAGCCAAGTCTGAGGTCTTCAACACCGATCGCATAACAACCGGACGGATGCTGAGCCTAGACGACAAGCCGCCTTGCCCACTTCCTGACTAGTGTTTTCGGCTTGACACTAAATAGTTCATATATTCGAATGGCGTTCATTAAAATCCATCTCAGCTAAGGACAATTAGCGTGTCGATTGGTGCCAGCAAAATGACCGCAGATCACATACAAGATAATCGGCCTACCCCGGCAGATATTCTGCCGCTAGCTGGTCTTCGAGTCCTTGATCTTACTTGGCTGCTTCCGGGACCCTTCGGAACCCATCAACTCGCCGAGCTTGGCGCCGACGTTCTGAAAATTGAGCGTCCACACACCGGCGACTACATGCGCGAAATGTTCCCAGACCTTTTCGAGCTCGTGAATCGCAACAAACGGAGTATTGCGCTAGATCTAAAATCTGAACAAGGTCGTCAGGTTTTCCTCAAGCTTGCAGGCAAAGCTGACGTTGTAATTGAGAGCTTCCGACCGGGTGTGACCAAACGGCTGGGTATCGATTATGACAATCTCAAGGATCTGAAGTCCGATCTAATCTATGTTTCAATCTCAGGTTACGGCCAGGACGGGCCATACGCACATCGACCTGGACACGATGTGAACTACCTCGCCCTCGCCGGTGGCCTGAGTACGCCAGGGCAATGGGGCGAGGCGCCTTGCCGTAGCGGCCTGCCAGTGGCTGATCTAGCCGGGGCACTCTACGCTGTGACAAACATATTAGCAGCGCTGCGTAGCAGAGACATCACCGGACAAGGTGCATTTATCGATCTAGCAATTACAGACGCGGTACTTCATTGGGCCCAGGTTCGGTTCGGTAGTAGACCAACGTCGGAGGAATCCGAATGGCACCATCTCCATCCTACTAATGACGTTTTTCACACAGCCGATGATCGCGGAATATCGCTCGCACTAATTGAGGAAAAGTTCTGGAATAACTTCTGTCATGCGATTGGCCGTGTTGATTTGCTAGAGCGCTATCCGAGCATTGGAGAGGTTGCCCACGATCGAGTACACAGTTATGCCATCCGGAATGTCGTCGCAGAGGTGATCCGTTCTGAAGATCTACGACATTGGTGTGAGATATTCGAGGGTGCCGATATTCCTTTCGCCCCGGTGAATGGGCCAGACGAGGTCTTCGCGGATCCGCACTTTGCCGCCAGGGGAACTATCGTGAGAGATGACAGCGGTACCCCGACTGTCCTTCTTCCTGGCAGGCTGACCGTCCACCACGGTCGGGGCCATGCTCCCAACCTGGGAGAGAATACCGATGAGGTCCTTGCAGACATTGGACTGGGCGACGGCGAGATTGCCGAGCTTCGCCGAATAGCTGCTATCGCCTAGAGGAGATCAGGCCAATGCTCCCCCTCAGTGGTCTTCGCGTTCTAGACATAACCAAGTTCATTGCTGGCCCACTATGCACTCAATACCTTGGTGCCATGGGTGCCGAAGTCCTCAAAATTGAGGACCCTGACGGTGGCGACGGAACGCGGGGCATGCCGCCGTTCATCGGCAACGATGGAGCGACCTACCTCGCAATGAACTGCAACAAGCGAAGCCTAGCGATCGATCTGAAGACCGAGCAAGGTCGCCAGATAGTGTATGAAATTGCAGCGACATCAGACATCGTCGTGGAGAGCTTGGCGCCTGGTTCTGCTGACAAGCTCGGTGTCGGCTGGGAGGCCCTCGCTAAGATCAATCCGCGTATTATTTACTGCGCAATTTCTGGCTTCGGACGAAGCGGTCCACTTGGAAGTCAGCCGGGATACGAGGTGATGATGCAGGCCTTTACAGGCCTTATGTCGGTCACTGGCGAGCCTAACAGTGACCCGTTTAGGGTCGGCTTCTCACCACTAGATCAAACTACAGGTCTGCATGCCCTCACTGGCGTCCTCGCGGCGCTAAGAATGCGCGACACAACTGGCACAGGCAACTACATCGAGGTTTCATTGTATGAAACAGCGGCTGCCTTACTTGGATGGCATGCTCAAAGCTATTGGATTGATGGCAAACTGCCGGAGCGTTGCGGATCACGACATGCCTCACTCTGCCCATACCAAGCATTTGCTGCCAGCGACGGACTCATTGTGATTGCTGTTGGCAGCGAACACCTTTGGCGCCGATTCTGTGCTGCAACAGATCTTATGGATATGTGTGACGATCCTAGGTTCCGCACGAACGTTGACCGAGTATCTCATTACGAGGAAACTATCGACCGTATCCAGGCGCGTATTATCACACAGACTGTAGCACACTGGACAGCAACGCTGTCCGAATATCGAATACCAAACGCGCCGGTCAACACATTGGAGACGATGCTGCAGCATCCGCAGACCGAGGCGCGCGGCATCATACTCGATTTCGACCATCCCGTTGGCGGCCGAATGCATGCTGTTGCGCATCCTGTCGTGTTTGGGGGCAGAAGTCGGGAAGTGTCGCGGCCACCACCATTACTGGGAGAGCATACAGTCGAAGTGCTAGCCGAACTTGGGTATGGCACGGAGTCTATCTCCCAACTCAAGAACAACAATGTAATCCGCACGCAAGAAACGGGTTCGTTCTAATAAACCTTATGGAGGAAACAATGAAAGTGAAGCTACGCGCCTGCATCGCCGGAACCCTGGCGCTCTCAACCGCCGCGGGTGCTGCGAACGCAGCAGACACAATCCAGATTGGAGCACCGCTTGAATTGAGCGGCCGGTTCGTTGCCTTTGGAGCCGCCGGAAAGCGCGGTGCAGAAATGGCCTTGGAGACATTCAAGGGCGAAGTTAACGGGAAGAAGGTCGAGTTCTTATTCCGAGATATTCAGTCGGACCCTCAAGCTGCGGTTGCCAGCATCAACGAGTTAACTGAACAAACGAAGGTGAAGTACATCTTCGGCCCGATTGCGAGCGTGATGTTCGCCGCCGTAATCCCAGCCTGGCGTCAGCAGAAGCCCGTCTGGATCGGGCATGGGTCCGTGACCACCCGAACTGAAGAGGAAGTGGGAGGCGAGAGACGCTTCTTTCACACTTACCCTTACGCTTACCATTATCATCAAACTATGTCTGCCGGGCTAAAATCTACCATCGGCTCTGGCAAGAAGATTGTTATCGTTTATTCCGACGACGCCTACGGGCGAACAAGTCTTCCTTTTGCCCGCCAATTTTATAAGGAAGCTGGGTTCGAAATTGCCGGCGAAGAACTCGTACGGCAGGGTGCCGCAGACTACAATCCTATCCTTACAAAGATCCGCCGGCTCAGACCAGAGGTTCTCGTCACACTGGTCCAAACCTCCGACTTAGTTACGCTTGCGAAGCAAATAAAAATCGCTGGGATCAATATCCCATACTTGGTCGATGGCCTCGATGTCCTACTTGAGGAGTGGCAGAAGGCAGCCGGTGACGCGCAGGAGGGCTGGATTGGCCTATCTGGGTATATTCATGGAATGGAACGGCCCGCAAGCAAGGACAGACCGGACATATTCCCGTCGCTCTCCGATTGGGAGAAGCGCTTCCGTGACAAATATCAGGTCGAGCCGACCTACCTTGATGCCGGTGCGTACTCTGCAGCGTCACTCCTTCTGATGGCGCTCGAAAAGGCTGGCGACGACCCGGACAAGGTTGTCGAGGAACTCGAAAAATTAAATACTGAAACATTAGTTGGTCCGGGCCGGTTCACCAAGACGTCGACTGGGGGCACTGTCCACCAAGCGTTTGAGAACCTAATGATTGCGCAGCGACAGAACGGTAAGAGCATTATTTTGTATCCTCCGGAAGTAAAGACCGGCGAGATTAAGGCACGCACGGAGTAGTAGGTCTGCGAAGGACTGGCCGCACATTCTTGCTTCGCGGGGAATACAAATGATGATCCTGCAGCTGCTGATTGACTCAGCACTACTTGGGGGCCTGTACGCACTACTGGCGCTGGGGCTAGTGCTCAGCTTTGGCGTCACTAACATCCTGAACTTTGCCCATGGCGAAGCCATTATGTTAGGAGCGTATGGTGCTTTCTGGGCGTTCACCTTGTGGGGAATCGATCCGCTCCTGTCCATACCCATCATGCTCGTGGTCGGATTTGGAGCGGGCTTTGTCTGTTTCCGGTATGTCATCGAGCGTTCCCTCGATGCTCCTCACCTGAACCAAATTCTTCTCACCTTCGGAATCGGCCTCATCCTCCAAAATGCCGCTGTACTAGCGTGGACAGGCGATCTCCGTTCAGCGAACCCTTCCTACTCAATGGCAGCAATCAACTTAGGAGAAGTTTTCATTCCGGTGGGTAGGCTTTTGACCTTCACAGTGGCGGCCGCGCTCGCTGCTATTCTGTACATGTGGTTGACGCGAACCGAGTACGGTCGAGCCAGCCGTGCCATTGCCCAGAATGAAAGAGCGGCAAAACTTATGGGAATTGACACACGCTTCGTTTATTCCCTCGTCTTCGCTATCAGCATTGCCGTCGCAGCGGCAACCGGGGCTGCTCTCAGCTCCATTACTACTATAACTCCATTCATTGGCTTCCATCTTCTTGTCAAGGCATTCGCAATTATGGTCCTTGGCGGCGCTGGCAGCATCTCTGGTGCGGTGCTTGGTGGCGTCCTGCTTGGCCTGCTTGAAACAACCGTCGCTTACTACGTTCCAGAAGGAAGCGGCTGGGCGGAAGGCGTAGCCTTCGTTGCACTGTTCCTATTCCTCCTCATTCGACCGCAAGGTCTGCTCGGCACTCGAGTTCATGGGTGATCTATGCGCGTTCTCATGACATTATGTATCGGGGCCGGGGTTGCTGCACTTGGCTGCAGCTTCATCGGACTCGGGTTTTCCCTTGTAAACGATTTATTCTTTCGAGCCGGCCTCATGGTGATCCTGGCGGTGAGTTGGAATCTCATGGCGAGCACCGGACTAATTTCGCTCGGACATTCTGCGTTCTGGGGGCTCGGGAGTTACACCAGCATGCTTCTTGTCAATTCCTGGTCGATATCGTTTGGCACCAGCATTTTTGCCGCAATTCTTGCGGGGGCTGCTGCTGGCGCGCTCTTAGCGGTCGCCACGGGACGGCTCCGGGGCATTTACTTCGCAGTGGCAACGATTGCCTTCACTGAAGCTCTTCGGGTAGCTGCTATGATGCTGCCTGATATTACAGGTGGCTCTACTGGTGCCTATCTGAACCAAAGCGCTCGTTTGTCCCAGGAGTTTCTCTACGGCGCCGCCATTGTGGGGGCAGTAGCCTCCGTCACTCTCGTCTACTTGTTGATGAAAACCCGCCTTCGCTATGCCATGCGCGCCATGCTCAACAATGAGAGCGCAGCCCAGATGCTCGGGGTCAACCCATTACTCTATCGAACCTTCGTGTCCGCTGTCGCCGGGGGGTTGGCAGCTTCGGCGGGGGTTCTCAACACGTGGTACACTGGCTATCTCTCGCCCGAAATTGCATTTAGCTTGCACCAATCAGTCCTCGCACAGATCGCAACAATTATTGGCGGCGTTCACACCCAAGTTGGTCCAATCATTGGCGCATTTGTCATCCTCGGATTGTCCGAAATCACTCGCGTCTCGCTGACTGAGTTCGAAGGTACTAGTCAGCTGATCTACGGCCTCGTCCTAGTATCCTTCATCCTGTTCTTACCCGGTGGCATCTTCGGCGCTATGCGAAATCGCTGGCTGTCCTGGGCTATAGGAGCAAAGATTAGGCCGCTGCCAACGTTGAAGGCCCAGTCCTCAGTCATCGTTAGTGCAAAACGCGAACGGTCTCCTGCATCATGACAAGCTCTCCGCTGTTTCAGATCGAACATCTCAATGCTGGTTATGGGGAATCTATCGTCCTCAGCGATGTCTATCTTGATGTCCAACAGGGAGAGATTGTGTCTCTCCTTGGACCTAATGGCGCCGGTAAAACCACGACGATGATGGCTATCACCGGCCTACTATCAGCCTACGGCGGTACGATCAGGCTCGACGGCCACCCTATCACTGACAAGCCCGCACATAAACGGGTAGACCTTGGTGTGGCGCTGTCGCCTGAGGGACGCCAAGTCTTCCCCGACTTGAACGTGGAAGAGAACCTACTGCTTGGCTCTTTCGCAAGTAAAGCCCGCGCTAGTCGCCCTCGAAACCTGACGCGGGTCTACGACCTTTTTCCTCGCCTTGCAGAGCGAAAAAGACAGCTGGCAGGACTGATGTCAGGGGGTGAGCAGCAGATGCTCGCAATCGGCCGAGCCTTGATGTCTGAGCCACGCCTCTTGTTGCTCGACGAACCGTCGTTAGGGCTTTCTCCACTGATGACGGAACTCGTATACGATACCATTCCGGTGATTGCAGCCGAAGGCATCAGCATTCTGCTCGTCGAACAGAACACGGAAGCATCGCTCGCGGTTTCGAATCGTGCATATGTACTGAGTCACGGCAGGATAGTCGCAGCGGGAAAAGCTGAAGATCTCCGCGACAGCGCAGTCTTACGCGACGCTTTCTTTGGTGGGGCTCTCAGTGGCGCCGCACAATAACGGGAGCTTTTCGGTGTTATCAATTCAGAATGTAGCCAAGCGGTTCGGTGGTGTTCCAGCCATCGACGATTTCTCGTTCGATCTTGCTCAGCACGAGTTCTGTGGAGTCATTGGACCCAATGGCGCAGGAAAGACGACTCTGATGAACCTGATAACCGGTTATATTAGGCCGGATATAGGAGGCATCATGTTCGATGGCAGGAACATCTCCGGGCTACGGCCTTATCGAATTTCTCACCTTGGAATTGGGCGGACGTTCCAAGTAGTTCGACCGTTCCTCGAAATGACTGTTCGGGAAAACGTCCTCACAGGGGCGCTCTTTGTATCGCACCGTGCGCAACGCAGGCGTACGCCCGAACAACGCTGCTCAGAAGTTTTGGAGCTCGTTGGGCTGGCAGACAAGCGTGATGCTTTGGCGGCTTCGCTCACCCTCGGTGAGAAGAAGCGCCTAGAGTTGGCACGGAGCCTTGCCACGGAACCCCGCCTCCTGTTGCTCGACGAGGTGTTGGGCGGACTGTCCGAAGGTGAATTAGTCCTACTCGTCGAGGCGTTAAAGCGCGTCCATGCTAGTGGAACGACGATCCTAATGATTGAACACGTCATCCGTGCTTTGGTGCAACTCGTCGACCGGATCGTCGTCCTAAACTTTGGCCGCAAGATTGCGGAAGGCTCGCCGGAAGCTGTGCTGTCCAATCCCGACGTCGTAGAATCCTATCTCGGAAAACGGATCAACACGACGGGTATGCAGTCTCACAAAGAGAGTGCGTAGTGTGATGAAGGTTCTGCCAATCGCCTGAGCGGGGCGGTCATGGCAAGATAATGATCTTCGATGTGCCCCTCTTCGGGAGGAGCCCAGCAAGACCGGCTCCAAGGATAAACCCGCTGCCGCTGCCATCAAGGAGCTTCTGAGCCACAATCCAAACGGTCTGCGAGAAATCGAGCGCGCTGTCATGCAGGAGATGCTCGAGGCGGAGATGATGGATGCGCTCCAGGCCCAGAAGGGCGAACGCTCGGCCCTGAATAACTCACAACTTGTTGTGGCTGAAGGATTCTTCGTCTTTGCGAAGCATTGTAAAATACTGGTTCCTGGGGAGTGACCCACTCAAAACCGGTGTTTTGCCATGGGACCCAAGCCGACGGCGCCGAGCTCCGGCGATCTCTACCGCAGCCGTCTCGATCAGATCTTGGATCAGCGCCACGAGCTATTCCGCCTGGCCGGTCTGATCGACTGGGACAGGTTCGATCACGAGTTTGGCCGCTGCTATCGTCCGCTTGGACGGCCCGCCAAGCCGAACCGACTGATGGTCGGGCTATCCTATCTCCAGCACACCTTCAACCTCTCCGATGAGGCGGTGGTGCAGCGCTGGATCGAGAATCCCTATTGGCAATGGTGATCCTCCCTCGCATTGATGGACACCTCTGATACGCTCCTGTGGGAGCGGAAAGGTGTTCGATGACGAAGACGAGGCGAGACTTCACGCCGGAGTTCAAACGAGAGGCCGTAGCGCTCCTGGAGAGCAGCGGCCGGCCCCTGATGCAGATCGCGACAGAGTTGGGGATTTCTCCCTCCATGCTGCGCAACTGGCGGGCAGTTATGAATGGTGGCCCTCCTCGATCCAGGGCTGGGACCGGAGCCCCATCGCCCAGCGCGTCTCCCGTGGCCTCTCCGGCCGATCAGGCGGCGGAGATCGCGCGGCTGCGGCGTGAACTCGATCGCACGCGCATGGAGCGCGATGTTTTAAAAAAAGCCATCGGCATCGTCGCGGAGAGCTGACCCTGGGAGCATTGATCATGGCAATCCAGCGGCAGCGACCAGGCCCTGGTCTTCTTCATCATTCCGATAGGGGATCCCAATATGCGGCGGAGGCGTATGCCCGGCAGTTGGCTCTCATGAAGGCCAAGCCATCCATGAGCCGAACCGGCTGCTGCTATGATAATGCCCCGATGGAGTCGTTCTTCCATTCCTTGAAGGTGGAGCTGGTCCATCAGCGGCACTGGATGACGCGCGAGGCGGCGCGGCGGGATCTGTTCGGCTCCTTGAAGAATTCCTCGCTTTTCTGCAGTCCTTCATCGGTGAGGACGACGGACTTGGTCTTGTTAGCCGGGTCACAGATCAGACCCTTCTGGTAGAGCCGATTGGCCGCGGCACAATCGAAGCCTTTCCAACCTCGGCGGCCATCGTGCAGCGTCAGCCACATCCGTCGAGAACCGCCCCATCGATCTTGTCGTGGTCGATGCCCATGCACCCACTTTACCACGCTACGGTCCAAATTCCGCGGTTCTCGACGGACGTGTACTGAGAAGGTGTGAAAGGGCGGTATCATCACTCCACAGGTGGAACTGATCGCGGTGGGCATCGACTGGGACGGGCGGCACCAAATCTTACGTGTGGAGATGGTCGATCGCGACAGTCAGCCCGCTTGGCGCACCTTCCACCTAGGCTGGGGCGAGCGCGGACTCACGGGAATGGAGTTCGTGGCGGCGGATGATCGTACCGATCTGCGGGCGGCCATCCGCGAGGACTTGTCCGAGGTAGCCGACCAGCAGCGTTACGTGCGATCTTTCAGAAACGTCGTCCATCCCTGGCGGTGCAGGGCCGATGATGATTGCCTGCAGCAGTTGCGCTGGCCCTACGACCGCCGCGCGGTTGAGGAGGTCCGACAGGATCTGGAGAGTTGGCCTGTCAAGTGGGAGGCGCGCTACCCACGCCTGGTGGCCTAGGCGAGGAGACAATCGAGCAAAGGCTGACCTTCGACCTCTAGCCGCAGCAGCAGCTCAAACACCTTAAAAGCACCAACATGCTCGAGCGGCCGGTGGACGCCCACGCGAACTGGCTCGAGGCACACCGCAATCTCAAGAGGTTGGACTTAAAAGAACACAAGGGAGATCAGCTTCGCGAAGCCGCCTACAGCCATCCGTACAAGTAGCGGCGCTTCGCAGAACTTGACCCCCGCCATAAAAAATCACTTGACGTTCGAATAGATGAATGATGTTCTAATTTTCGAACTTGCCAAGCGGAGCAGTGGCGCAATGGATTTCGAGTTTAGCCCAGACCAGCGTGAGATCCGCGAGCAGATCCTTGCGCTGTGTGCACGGTTCGATGCGCAGTATTGGCTCGAACGAGACGAAAGAGGCGGATTTCCGGAAGAGTTCTACCGCGAGATCGCACGAAATGGATGGCTGGGCATTGCTATGCCGGAACTATACGGCGGCTCTGGCCTCGGCATCACCGAGGCTGCTGTCATGCTGCAGGCAATTGCGGAATCCGGCGGTTTGAGTGCCGCCTCGTCCGTTCACATGAATATCTTCGGTCTGCAGCCAGTTGTGGTATACGGCACGGACGAGCAGAAAGAGCGCATGCTGCCGCCGCTGATCCAAGGCGAGGCTAAGGCTTGCTTTGCGGTGACCGAACCCAGTACCGGACTCAATACGACAAAACTAAAGACCAAGGCAGAGCGCAAGGGCGACCATTATCTCATCTCCGGACAGAAGGTCTGGATATCGACCGCACAGGTCGCCGACTACATGCTGATCATCACGCGTACGACCCCCCTAGAAGAGGTCCAGCGGCCGACCGACGGGCTGACTGTTTTCTATACAAAACTCGATCGTAAATACGTGGATGTGCGCGAGATCCCAAAGATGGGCCGGAAGGCCGTTGATTCCAATGAGCTGTTCATCAACGAGCTACCGGTCCCAGTCGAGGACCGTATCGGAGAAGAGGGAAAGGGGTTCGAGTGTATCCTCCACGGCATGAACCCTGAGAGGGTGCTGGTCTCGGCTGAAGCGGTCGGCGTCGGACGTGCCGCACTGCAGCGGGCATCGCAGTATGCTCGAGAGCGCATAGTGTTCGACCGACCGATCGGAATGAACCAAGGTGTGCAGCACCCTCTGGCACGCTCCTGGGCTGAATTGGAGGCCGCGAATCTGATGACCTTCCGCGCCGCAGGACTGTACGATCGCAACCTTCCATGTGGTCCAGAGGCCAACGCCGCCAAACTCCTTGCCGCAGAAGCAGCATTCCGGGCTTGCGAGACAGCAATTCTGACCCATGGTGGGTTCGGATACGCGAAAGAGTACCACGTCGAGCGTTTGCTGCGTGAGATCATGATCCTACGCATTGCCCCGATCAGTCCTCAGCTCATCCTCTGCAACATCGCCGAAAAGAAACTCGGCCTTCCAAAGTCCTACTGATCATCCAGGGGCGAGACAGTCACATGACGATAATTCGATCCTTCCTCTTCGTGCCAGCCAACAGGCCAACTTGGATTGAGAAAATCCCCGGCTATGGAGCCGACGCCGTGATCCTCGACCTGGAGGACAGCGTTACGGAAACCGACAAGGGCGCAGCGCGAGACGTTGCGAACCGCAGTATTGCAGGACTCGCTGCATCGGGCCAGCGGGTATACGTCCGCATAAACCGCAGCGCGCACATGTTTAACTTCGAGGACATCGTCGCCGTAGTCCAGCCCGGGCTCGAGGGACTGATCCTGCCAAAACCGGAGAGTGCCGAAGATGTTGGTATCGCAGCCGCATTGGTGTCGGAGGCCGAAAGTCGTCGGGATATAAAGGCGGGTCAGACAGCATTAGTTCCCGTCCTGGAAACAGCCCGTTCCGTGGTTGAAGCGTATAATATTGCACAGCATCCGAGAGTTACTGCTGTAGTTGGCGCAAGTGCAAAGAACGGCGACGTCTCTCGATCCCTTGGTTTTCAATGGACCGAAAAGGGCCTTGAAACACTTTACATGCGGTCGAGCGTCGTCGCCGCAGCACGGGCAGCTGGAAAAGCTCCAATTGGAGGCTTGTGGCAGGAAGTACACGATCTTGAAGGCTTAGCACGCTGGGCGAAGTTCAATCGACAGCTGGGATTCAGTGGCGAGCTAGTCCTCCATCCGTCGAATGTCACCGTCGTGAACGACGCCTATACTCCGTCGGCCGATGAGGTCGCGTACTACATAGCAATGATTGATGCGTTCGACGTCGCACGGGCCGCTGGTCGCGGCGCTGTGACCTTTCAGGGCGAACACATCGACAATGCTCACGTGACAACGGCGAGGAGCATTGTCGCCCTCGCGCAATCTGTCCGTTCACAGTAAATCGCAATCCAGAGGACGCAATGTCGGAGAAAACATCTGGTCGCTACTTCGAGGAACTCGTCATTGGTGAGGTTTACCGCCATGCGATTACGCGTACGGTCACTGAGACAGACAATCTATTGTTCACAGCCCTAACGCACAACACGCAGCCGCTCCATCTTGACGAAGCTTTCTCACAAACGTCCATGTACGGCTCTCGGGTAGTCAACAGTATCTTTACGCTCGGGCTTGCTGTCGGTGTCGGTGTAACCGAGCTTACGCTCGGAACAACCCTGGGAAATCTCGGCTTCGGCAGCATCAGTTTCCCGAACCCCGTTCGCATTGGGGACACATTGCGTGCAGAGACTGAAGTTGTCGGGAAGCGAGACTCTAAATCGCGGCCCGACGCCGGAGTCGTTGAATTCGAAACGCGTGGTTTCAATCAAGAAGGAAAGTTGGTCGTCACGGCGCGCCGACTGGCGCTTATGAAAAAAGCGAATGATCCAGGCATAGCCTGAGATGTCGTGACCAGTGAGTTCCAATTCCAACGACTGCTTAGGAACACGAGCACAATGACTGATACGATCGTCTGGGAGCCACCGAAGGACCTCATTGAGGCAAGCAATCTCAAGGCATTCATGAACTCGCACGGGCTCTCTACCTATGAGAGTCTGCTCGCCCGTGCGGAAGCGGATCCAAACTGGTTCTGGGGTACAATTCTTGCCAACCTTCAATTTCACCACCCTTATGAGGAGCTGCTCGATCTCTCACGCGGGCCTGCATTCGCGCGATGGTGCGTCGGCGGACAGACAAATGCCGTTCTCAGTTGCATCGAGCGACATCGAAATACGCCAGTCTGGCAAAAGGAGTGTGTCGTCTGGGAGGGGGAGTCCGGCGAGATCCGCCGCCTGTCGTATGAGGAGGTCAGCCATCAAATAGACATGCTCGCCACAGGGCTACGCACCATCGGCATTGGGCGCGGGCACGTCGTTGGCCTTCATCTGCCGAATGTGCCTGAGGCGATCGTTGCCTTCTTTGCCGTCGCCAAAATCGGCGCTATAGCTCTGCCGCTATTCTCCGGTTTCGGTGTTTCCGCACTTGCGACGCGCTTGAATGACGCAGGAGCCTCTGCCGTGATCACGGCCGACGGAAGCCATCGACGGGGGACGCTTGTTCCGATGTACAGCGTTGTCGACGAAGCTGCGAAATCTGCTCCATCGCTGCAGCGGATCATTGTTCTGCGCCACGCTCACAACGAGGTGTCGCTCGTAGACGAACGAGATCATTGGCTGCATGAGCTGTCGTTGACAGTCAGCGGGGAGTGCCCAACTGAGGAAATGCAGGCTGATGACCCGCTGATGCTTATGTACACGTCGGGTACGACGGGTAAACCTAAAGGCACAGTTCACAGCCATTGCGGGTTTCCCGCCAAAATGGCCCTCGACCTTGGATTGATGCTCGACGTCAAGAGTTCCGATCGACTCTTGTGGATGAGCGACATGGGTTGGCTTGTCGGGCCGATCGTCGCTGTCGGTGCTACCCTTCTCGGTGCAACGGCCGTGTTGGCGGAAGGTGGTCCTGATTACCCTGACGTCAGCCGCATGTGGCGCCTGATCGAGGACCACCAAGTCACTTTCCTTGGGATCGCTCCTACGATCATCCGAAGCTTCATCAAGGCAGGTGGCGCAGGAGTGGACCAATGGAGTCTATCATCCCTCCGAATCTGTGCGTCGACGGGAGAAGTCTGGACTCCAGAAGCTTGGATGTGGACTTTCGAGAATGTATGCCGGAAGCGCGTACCGATCCTCAATTATACCGGTGGAACAGAGATCGGTGGCGCGATTCTGACAGGAACCGTTCTCCACCCGATGAAGCCGTGTGCCTTCACTGCCGTGATACCAGGTATGCAGGCCGACATCGTTGATGACGTAGGGCAGAGCGTCGCCCCCGGCACGGTCGGAGAACTTGTTCTACGCGGGCCTTCTATCGGATTGACACGTAGCCTCTGGCGCGATGATGAACGCTATCTGGAGAGCTACTGGAGCACGTTCCGCGGACTATGGCGTCAGGGGGACTGGGCTTACCGCGATGAGGACGGGTTCTGGTACATCCGCGGACGCTCCGATGATACACTAAAGATCGCCGGAAAGCGCACTGGCCCGTCTGAGATCGAAGGTCTTCTCACGGGCGGCGGTAAGGTTGCAGAGGCGGCTGTAGTGGGAGTGCCGGACCCCGTCAAAGGACAGGCTGTCGGCTGTATTGTGACACTCATGCCTGGCTTGGAATGGAACGAGGCGCTGAGATCAGAACTGGAGCGGTTGGTCGTAACTGGTTTGGGCCCTCCCTTCCGGCCAAAGTTCATCTTGCCAGTTTCGGAACTGCCGAAGACGCGAAATATGAAGGTCATGCGCAGGGTTGTCCGAGCCGCCTGCCTAGGCGAGGAACCGGGTGATCTGTCGTCTCTCGTTAATCCGGCAGCAGTCTCGGAAATCCGTACAGTCATCAATAGTATCAACCTCTGATGGTTGAGTTTGAAGGAGATGAGCATGATGCTGGATGTCCCAGCCACTACCATGGCTCGATTTAGCCCCCTCCAGGGCATCAAGGTAATCGACCTGTCTAAGGTTCTCGCGGGGCCGGTCTGCACGCAGTATCTTGGCGATCTTGGGGCCGAGGTGATCAAGGTGGAGCCATGCAACGTTGGGGACGACACGCGTTCGTGGCCACCATTCGTGGCGGGCAATGGCGCAGTATTTCTGAGCGCAAACAAGAATAAGCGCAGTCTCGCTATCGATTTGAAGGCCGATGCGGGTCGCAAGGTCCTGAAGCGACTAATCGCCCAGTCAGACGTCTTCGTGGAGAGCTTTCGATCAGGCGTAACCACGCGCCTCGGTGTAGACTATGCAGCCCTTGCTGCGATCAAGCCAGATCTTATCTATGCCAGTATTTCCGGGTTTGGGCGAAGCGGTCCTCTTGCCGATGCGCCAGGTTACGACGTAATGGCGCAGGCTTTCAGCGGCATCATGAGCATCACCGGCGAGAAAGGGGGAGCTCCGGCGCGTAGCGCATTTTCACCCTTAGACCAGACGACTGGCATCCACGCTGCGCTTGGTATCTTGGCTGCACTCCGTCACCGTGATCGAACAGGAGAGGGGCAATTCCTCGAGGTGTCCCTCTTCGAGACAGCACTCGCGTTCCTCGGCTATACAGCCCAGACTTTTTGGGCGACAGGCCGTACACCTGGGCGCTCAGGGTCCGGCCACGAGTCGCTCTGTCCTTATCAGGCCTTCCAGGCAGCGGACGGCCACATTCTTATCGCGGTCGGCAACGATAAGCTTTGGAAAGCATTCTGTGAAGCAGTCGGACTGAACGATATCTGTGATGATGTGCGCTTTGCAACCAATGCTGCTCGAGTTCAGAACTTTGATGAGACGGTCGCGCATGTGTCAGCTGCGATAGCAGGCAAGACGGTTCAGGATTGGATTTCGATCCTTACTCGGGGGGGAATCCCGCATTCCCCTATCCACACCGTCCCAGAGGCTCTCGCCCAGCCACAGGCGGCCGAGCGCGGGATGGTTGTGTCCTGTCCACATCCAATTTATGGAGCCCTGAACGCCGTATCGATGCCAGTGCTCTTCGGCGACCATGATCGCTCCCCACGTTCGGCCCCACCTCTTTTAGGCGAACATAGCGTCGAAATTTTGCGCGCGGCGGGCCTGCGGGAGGATGAAATTAGCAGTCTCATCTCAGAGGGCATCGTAACAACCCTCTCGCAGGCTACAGCCCCTCCGCGTTCAGCGGCATTAACGGCATGATCTTGGAGGAAACCTGTGGAAAAAGCTTACAACAACTACACCAATCTTACAGTCGATCGACCCGCCGAGCGCGTTCTTCGAATTACGCTTGACCGACAAGAGCGCCTAAACGCACTTGACGCAGTTGGGCACCGGGAACTCACGGAGATTTGGAGAGAGATTGACGCTGATCCCGAAGTTAATGCCGTGATCATTCGCGGAGCCGGCAAGGGCTTTTCCGCAGGTGGCGATTTCGCGATGATTCAAGACATTATCGACGATTACGATACGCGCGTCCGCGTCTGGCGGGAGGCGAAAGATTTAGTTTATAATATCATCAACTGTAGCAAGCCCATCGTATCCGCTATTCACGGTCCAGCAGTAGGGGCCGGGCTAGCAGCAGCTCTTTTGGCAGATGTTTCGATCGCCGCGAAAAGCGCTCGGATCGTTGACGGACACACCCGGCTCGGCGTCGCGGCTGGCGATCACGCTGTTATTCTTTGGCCTTTACTCTGTGGGCTCGCAAGAGCGAAATATCATCTCATGTTATGTGAGCCGATGAACGGAGAGCAAGCCGCAGAAGCCGGTCTAGTGTCGCTCTGTGTCGATGACATCGAACTTGAAGGTAAATCCCTAGAGGTGGCGAAGCGTCTTGCCGACGGCGCTCCAAGCGCTTTGCGCTGGACAAAATACGCACTCAACAACTGGCTCCGAATGTTCGGCCCCTCATTTGATACTTCGCTCGCGCTAGAGATGCTGGGCTTCACAGGACCAGAAGCACGTGAAGGGCTATCGTCGCTTCGTGAGAAACGTAAACCCGAATTTCCAACCCGATCGCCTGCTTGATAGCGCGATGAGTGCCACGCCGAATCTACGTGAACCGCCACGCTATTCTGTGCTGAGTAATCTTATTACTGGGTCACCGCTTCTACTGCGGAGTTTAGCGGGAACACCGCCGCCATCTATATGCGGAGGATAGTGGAAGTGCTGTCAGACCTTATGCCGCTGGTGTGGGCGAGATCGCAAACAGCAAAGCCGTCTGGGAGGTGGGCCGCTGGGGCAAGCGCAGGACGCGCCACGAGCTGGAAAGAGCACATTTCAGTAGCGAGATAATTGGGTGATGTACCGCCGATAGTGACTAATGGAGTGATAAATGGTGCGTGCGGAGAACAAAGGGAAAATATCCCTGGTTTCGATCGACAATCCTCCTGTCAATGCGCTGAGTGCCGACGTTCGCCAAGGCTTAGTGAAGGCTGTGCAAGCGGCTGCGGCTGATCCAAATGTGCAAGCGATTGTAATTGCATCGTCTGGAAAAGCCTTTACCGCCGGCGCCGATATTGCGGAGTTCGGGAAGCTCGCTCGGACCCCTTCCTTGCCTGAACTTATCGCCGCTTTGGAGAAGAGCCCGAAGCCGATTGTAGCTGCGATCAACGGCGTGGCTTTGGGTGGTGGCCTTGAGCTTGCTCTGGCGTGTCATTCCCGAGTAGCGTCGCCCGACGCGAAGTTGGGTTTGCCTGAGGTCAAACTTGGACTCATTCCAGGATCTGGCGGCACCCAGCGCCTTCCGCGCCTCATCGGGGCCGCAGCCGCCCTTCAGATAATGAGCAGTGGAGAGCCTGTTGATGCCAAGGCGGCACTCAATCTTGGGATTGTGGATGCTGTAGCCGAAGGCAATTTCGTGGAAACAGCAATGGCGCAGGCGCTTAATCTGGCCCGCAATGGCTCATGGCCCCTTGTCTCCGAGAGCGCCGACCGCTCGACCTCCGAAGCACGGGAAGCGTTTGAAGCAGCCGCCGTGGAAATATCCCGCCGCGCAGCTGAGATGCCGAATGTGGCTACCCTTGTAGAATTGGTACGTGCCACATTCGAGATGTCCTTCGAAGAAGGTCTTGCCCTCGAACGGGAGCAATTTTTGCGCTTAATTGCGGATGACCGTTCCAAGGCCCTGCGCTATGTGTTCTTCTCCGAACGTGAAACCGCTCGCGTTCCAGGTTTGTCGAGAGATACCTTACCGCGGCCTATCAACTGCGCTGCGGTGATCGGCGCAGGAACAATGGGAAGTGGCATCGCTATGTGCTTTGCCAACGCGGATATCCCCGTAACCGTGGTCGAGACAAGCGGGGCGGCGCTCTCCCGCGGGATGGAGCGAATTGAGGGCACGTACGACGTTTCAGTCAAGCGCGGCACCATCACGTCGGAGGAAAAGGAGCGACGCATTGCGCTCATCCGAGGGCAGGTCGGACTTGAAGCTGTCGGGGATGCAGACGTCGTGGTCGAGGCTGTCTTCGAGGACATGGGAGTCAAGAAGGCGATCTTCAGCGAGCTCGACCGCTTTTCACGACAAGGCGCTATTCTTGCTACGAATACCTCCTACCTCGACATCAATGAGATCGCGTCCGCCACGGCCCGGCCTGAAGACGTTGTTGGCCTCCATTTCTTCAGTCCCGCGAATGTGATGCGCCTCCTTGAGGTCGTGCGTACGGACAAGACGGCACCGGATGTAGTTGCGACTGCTCTTTCCCTAGGCCGCCGGCTGGGCAAGGTCCCGGTCGTGGTGGGCGTCTGCTTTGGCTTTGTGGGCAACCGCATGCTGGCCAGGCGCACGACCGCGGCCGAGCGTCTTCTGGTTGACGGTGCATTGCCGCATGAGGTCGATGCTGCGGTGACCCAGTTCGGCTTCCGGATGGGACCGTTCGCAATGGCTGACCTTGCCGGACTCGACATCGGGTGGCGGACACGTCGCTCCCTCGGCACGAAGGCAGCGGTTGCCGACGCTCTGTGTGAGGCGGGGCGTTTTGGGCAAAAGGCAGGCCGGGGCTACTACGCATACAAGGAAGGGGACCGGACTGCTCACCGCGACCCCGAAGTCGAACATTTGATTGAGGAGGTATCATACTCCCTGGCGGTTAAACGTCGAACTTTCACAGCGGATGAGATCATTGAACGGTTGATGTACCCTATGGTGAACGAGGGAGCTCGCATCCTTGACGAAAGGATTGCGGCACGGACGAGTGACATCGATGTCATCTGGCTGAACGGTTACAATTGGCCAGCCTGGCGTGGTGGTCCCATGTACTGGGCCGATAGGGTCGGGCTGAGAAGGATCGCTGCGAGGCTGGAGGTGCTCTCCGAGGAGAGCGGAGACGACAGCCTCGAGCCGGCGCGTTTGCTGCAACGCTTGGCCAGCGAAGAGCGCACCTTCGCAGACTTGGCTCGGGAGCGCGTCTAATGAGGCAGCAATCTCCATCCTGGCAGAAAGATATCCTGGGCACCTGGAATAGGTCGAGATTGCTTGAGATCTACGCCGTCCGGTATTCACTAGCCCTATCGAGAGAACAAGGTGACGACGCCTTGGCATTACTCGTCCGCGAGAGGACAGGTGCCGATCGCGGGATCAAAGCGATGATCGCCGGGACAACTGCCACACCCGGGGACCATGAGGTAGGACTACACGGCAATTATCCAGCGCTCCGCTTTGCTCTGGAGCCAAGGGTGCGCCAGATGCAATGGCGCATCGCAAACTTTCTCAAGCTCAGAAACGGATAACGATATGGATCTACGTTTCACCGAAGAGGAGAACGCCTTTCGTGATGAGGTGCGATCATTCTTCCGTACCGAAATTCCGGCTGAGATCCGGCGCAAGGTCTCGGAAGGGCGTAGCCTATCCCGTGAAGACTACGTCATCTCACAGCGAATTCTTAATGCGCGGGGTTGGGCAGTTCCCCATTGGCCGCTGGAGTGGGGTGGTCAACCTTGGACGCCGATCCAGCGGTACATCTTCACAGAGGAGCTTCTGCAAGCAGCTGTACCGCTTCCTCTCCAATTCAATTGTTATATGGTCGGACCGGTTATTGCGGCCTTTGGCTCAGAGGAGCAGAAGAAGCGCTTCTTGCCTCGAATTGCCAATCTGGATGATTGGTGGTGCCAGGGGTTCTCGGAGCCGGGCGCAGGATCGGACCTCGCCTCGCTCAAGACACGTGCCTTGCGTGAAGGCGACTTCTACGTCGTAGACGGACAGAAGACATGGACCACACTCGGACAATACGCCGATTGGATCTTCTGTCTCGTGCGGACAGATCCGACGGTCAAGAAGCAAGCCGGAATATCGTTCCTGCTCATCGACATGAAGACGCCTGGCATCACCGTAAGGCCGATCATTACTATCGACGGCAGGCATGAGGTTAATGAAATCTTCTTCGATAATGTCAGGGTCCCAATTGAGAACCTCGTAGGCGAAGAAAACAAGGGTTGGGACTACGCTAAGTTCCTGCTCGCAAACGAGCGCACTGGCATCGCCCGCATTGGATTGTCGAAGGAACGCATCGCACGCATCAAGCGCCTGGCTAAGGAAGTCCCAGTGGGTACCGGCACTCTTTGGGACAATCGAGATTTCCGCGCTCGGGTTGCATCCGTCGAGATCGAGTTGAAAGCACTTGAAATTACCCAGATGCGAGTGGTGGCGACGCAAAGCAAGACTGGATCGAGCAAGCCAGACCCCGCGTCGTCAATCCTCAAGATCAAAGGTTCGGAACTCCAGCAGACGACAACGGAGTTGCTGCTAGAGGCGGCCGGCCCCTACGCTCTGCTGACAGGTGACCAAATTGGAGCCGGTCCTAACGAGCCACCAGGTGGCTTCGGTTGGGTAGATGCAGCAGCGCCAACGTACTTCAACAACCGCAAGGTTACGATTTACGGCGGTTCGAACGAAATTCAGCGCAACGTCATCGCTAGAGCCATACTCGGCCTGTGAGGTTTTCAATATGAATTTCGATCTAACCCCCGAGCAGATGCTTCTCAAGGACAGCATCGATCGCCTTATCGCAAGCCGCTACAGTTCTCTGGAAAAGCGAGAAGCGTACCGGAAGGAGCCTCTCGGCTTCAGTGAGGCTATATGGGCCCAATTCGCCGAGCTTGGTCTCCTGGGCCTACCGTTTTCCGAGGAGGATGGTGGTTTCGGAGGAGGCCCTGTGGAGACGATGGTGGTGATGGAAGCTCTGGGACGCGGACTTTCCCTGGAGCCCTATCTTACGACTGTCGTTCTCGGCGGCGGCTTCCTTCGTCATGCTGGAAGCGCTGAGCAGAAGGCAGCCTATATTCCCGAAATCGTCGTGGGCAACCTGAAGCTAGCTTTGGCCCAAACCGAACGCCAAGCGCGGTATGATTTGGCTGACATAGCGACGACGGCGGAGAAAACCGACCGAGGCTATGTCATTGATGGCCAAAAGAGCCTCGTTCTAGCTGGTGACAGTGCAGATCTGTTCGTCGTGAGCGCGCGGACCTCCGGTGAACAACGTAGTCAGTACGGCGTCACCCTATTTCTAGTGGACGCAAACACGCCGGGTATCTCCCGCCGGACCTACAGTACCCAAGACGGGGGACGTGCAACCGAGATTGAATTCTCGGGTACGATCGTGTCGACTGACGCGATCCTTGGACCGGTCGACGGAGGATATCCTTTCCTAGAGCATGTCATCGGTGAAACAATCGCGGCTCTGTCCGCGGAGGCTGTCGGAGCCATGGAGGCCCTGCACCAGCTCACAGTCGAATACCTTAAGACTCGGAAGCAGTTCGGTGTCTCGATCGGAAGCTTCCAAACCTTGCAGCATCGTGCGGTTGATATGCTGATGGCGCTGGAGCAAGCCCGATCAATGGAAATGTACGCAGCCATGATGGTCGGAAGCGACAATGCCGATGAGAGGCGCTCCGCCATTTCCGCGGCGAAAGTGCAAATTAATCGCTCCGCCCGCTTCGTCGGTCAAGAGGCGGTGCAACTTCATGGAGGCATCGGGATGACGATGGAGTATATTGGAGCGCATTACTTTAAGCGGCTCACTATGATCGAAAGCCTGTTTGGCGACACGGCGCATCATCTTCATCAAGTTGCACGGGTGGGAGGTCTCGTAGCAGCAGCCTGAGAGCAAGTTTACTTTGAGATGAAGGACAGACGAATGAAGCTTCTTGTGTGCGTGAAGCGGGTGGTGGACTACAACGTGAAGATCCGGGTGAAGCCGGATGGGTCGGGCGTGGAGCTCGCCAACATCAAGATGTCCATGAACCCCTTCGACGAGATCGCCGTCGAGGAGGCCGTGCGCCTGAAGGAACAGGGCAAGGCCACCGAGATCGTCGCCGTCTCTATCGGCCCGCAGCAGGCCAGCGAGACCATCCGCACCGCCCTCGCCATGGGGGCCGACCGCGGCATCCTGGTCAAGACCGACGCCACCGTCGAGCCGCTGGCCGTCGCCAAGATCCTGGCCAAGGTGGTCGAGCAGGAAAAGCCCGATCTCATCATCATGGGCAAGCAGGCCATCGACGACGATGCCAACCAGACCGGCCAGATGCTGGCTGCCCTGCTCGGCTGGCCGCAGGGCACCTTCGCCTTCAAGGTCGCTGTGGGCGAGGGCTCCATCGACGTGACCCGCGAGGTCGACGGCGGCCTGCAGACGGTGGGCCTGAATCTGCCCGCCATCGTCACCACGGACTTGCGCCTTAACGAGCCGCGCTATGCCTCATTGCCCAACATCATGAAGGCCAAGAAGAAGCCGCTGGACGAGACCAGCCCTGAGACGCTGGGCGTCGACGTGGCACCCCGCCTGAAGGTGGTCAAGACGGCTGAGCCCGGCGGCCGCAAGGCCGGCGTCAAGGTCGGCTCGGTGGCCGAACTGGTCCAGAAGCTCAAAGTCGAAGCCGGCGTGCTCTAAGGGAGAACAAGAACAATGACCACCTTGCTGATTGCCGAGCACGACAACGCTCACCTCAAGGACGCCACCCACAAGGCGCTCTCCGCCGCCCAGGCTCTGGGCGCTCCCGTCCATGTGCTGGTCGCCGGCTCGAATGCCAAGGCGGCCGCCGAGGCGGCTTCCAAGCTCGCGGGCGTTGAGAAGGTGCTGCTGGCCGAGGGCGCCGCTTACGAGCACCAGCTCGCCGAGCCGAGTGCAGCGCTGATCGTGTCCCTGGCTGGTTCCTACGATGCCCTGGCGGCGCCCGCCACCAGCAAGGGCAAGAACATCATGCCGCGGGTCGCGGCCCTCCTCGATGTGATGCAGGTCTCCGACATCACCAAGGTGGTGGCGCCCGATACCTTCGAGCGGCCGATCTATGCCGGCAACGCGATCCAGACCGTGCAGGCCACCGATGCCAAGAAGGTGATCACGGTTCGCACCGCGGCCTTCCCGGCAGCCGGAGAAGGTGGCTCGGCCTCCATCGAGACGGTGAATGCGGCCGAAGATCCGGGTGTCTCCAGCTTCAAGGGCGAGGAGATTGCCCAAAACGACCGGCCCGAGCTGACCTCGGCCCGGATCATCATCTCGGGCGGCCGCTCCCTCGGGAGTTCCGAGAACTTCACCAAGTACATCGAGCCGATCGCCGATCAGCTCGGCGCGGCCATGGGCGCTTCCCGCGCGGCGGTGGATGCGGGCTATGCGCCCAACGACTGGCAGGTCGGCCAGACCGGCAAGGTGGTGGCGCCCGATCTCTACATTGCGGTGGGCATCTCGGGCGCCATTCAGCATCTGGCCGGCATGAAGGACTCCAAGGTGATCGTGGCGATCAACAAGGACGAGGAGGCTCCCATCTTCCAGGTGGCCGATTACGGCCTCGTCGGCGACCTCTTCACAATCCTTCCGGAACTGAAGGAGGAGTTGACCAATGGCTGAGGCTTCCATTTGTGCCTATGTGCGCACTCCTATCGGTCGCTATGGCAGTGTCTTGTCAAGCGTGCGTGCGGATGATCTCGCTGCAGTACCACTCAACGCACTTATGGAGCGGCATCCTAACGTCGACTTCGAGGCCGTTAACGACGTGATCTATGGCTGCGCCAACCAAGCTGGAGAGGATAACCGCAACGTTGCCCGTATGGCCGCGCTGCTGGCGGGAATGCCAAGTTCCATTCCTGGCACTACCATCAATCGTCTCTATGGATCCGGCTTGGATGCGGTCATCACGGCCGCCCGTGCTATCAAGGCAGGCGAAGCGGAGATCATGGTCGCTGGCGTCGAGTCCATGTCGCGCGCACCATTCGTTACGCCCAAGGCCGAGGCAGCTTATTCCCGTAGTGCAGAAATCTATGATACGACCATCGGCTGGCGCTTCATCAATCCACGAATGAAGCAGCAATATGGTGTCGACTCGATGCCCGAGACGGGTGAGAACGTCGCTCAAGATTTCGGTGTCTCCCGCGAGGACCAAGACGCCTTTGCGTTCCGCTCACAGAGGAAGACCGCTGCAGCACAGGCAAGTGGACGCTTGGCTTGTGAGATCGTTCCAGTCACGATACCGAAGCGGAAAGGCGACCCAGTCATCGTAGAAACAGATGAGCATCCCCGTGCGGACACAACGCTAGAGCAGTTGGCGAAGCTGCCGACCCCATTCCGGAAGGATGGCACTGTAACAGCAGGGAATGCGTCCGGTGTGAACGACGGCTCTGCCGCACTCATCATCGCCTCCGAGGGCGCGGTGCGAAAGTACGGACTCGAGCCTATCGCGCGCGTTATGGGCGGGGCGGCGGCGGGCGTGCCGCCGCGCGTCATGGGCATTGGACCCGTGTCCGCGACGCAGAAGCTGTGCGCCCTCCTCGGCCTGAATCCGGCGCACTTTGATGTAATAGAGCTGAACGAGGCGGGTTGCGTCGCAAATTGGGAGAGCAGACAAGGAAGCGACAGACGCTTGGTAGCGCGTTCAGGCAGCGAGCAATTCGAACTGCTCGGCCAATGAAGGCTGCGAAATGCGGGCGTACCTCGCCTG
>Ga0182741_1001782_pt1 | contig 26860 bp, 20 predicted proteins | sample eDN5th37CBELigOP_FD_128874 | JGI IMG/M metagenome (GOLD analysis project Ga0182741, IMG submission 128874) | Enriched Organic Plus compost microbial communities from Emeryville, California, USA - eDNA 5th pass 37_C BE-Lig OP (version 2) (version 2) ... | reverse complement strand
TGCGGTTGGGGAGCGCCTGTCGTACAAGGTGGACGCGAGCGGGATAGGTGGACGCGGAACGATGTCGGTGGACGGCCCCGTGGATGTGCGCGGCACCGAGACCTACCTGCTGCGTTTCGACGTGAAGGCGGGAGTGGGGCCCATCAAGGGGAAGAACCTCACGGAATCGTGGCTCGACCCCGAGCGCATGGCCGCTCTGCGGTTCCGAGCTTCCGAGCGCCGGCCCTTCTCGAAGCGCGACGAGGTGGTGGAGCTCTACCCCGAGGAGCGGCGCTGGGAGTCGGAGAACGGCAAGTCGGGCGACAGCCCCACGGACGCGCCGCTAGATGAGCTGTCGTTCATCTACTTCATCCGCTCGCTCCCGCTCGACGCCGAGTCGACGTACACCTTCAACCGCTACTACGACCCGCAGCGGAATCCGACCACGGTGCGCGTGCTCTCGCGCGACTCGCTGCAGACGGCGGCGGGCGAATTCCGAACGGTGCTCGTGGAGATGCGCGTGCGCGACCCGCGGAACTACAAGGGCGAGGGGACGCTCCGCTTCTACCTCAGCGACGATGCCTGCCGCATCCCGGTGCGCATCGAGAGCGCGATGCCGAACGTGGGGCTCGTGACTTTCATGCTCGAGTCGTACGAGCACCCGTCGGGGTCGTGCGCCGCGGAGGAGCCGTGAGCCCGCGCACTCCGTCGGAGTATCCCGCACAGCGGCGTCCGCGTGATGGCGCATCACGTTCCGTGGTGCGGCCGACAGCGACCGGCCCCGGCCCATCGCAGATTCGAACTCGAGCCGTGGGAATGATTCGGCTCGATCGAAGAACCTCAACGGAGCGATTCGAGATGCGTACCGCAAAGCTTCGCACCCTCATTTTCACACTGTCGCTCGGCCCCATCCTGGCCGCGTTCGCGACCGCCGCCCCCGTGCTAGAGCTGCAGCCGGGAAGCCGCCTCTGGGTGGAGGGAACCTCGAACGTCCGCCCCTTCGTGTGCGAGGCGAAGGAGCTGCACGTGCAGGTCGAGACGGAGGCCGGACCGGTGATCCAGCGCGTGGTGGCGGGAGAGAAGGCGGTGCGCTCGGTGGCGCTCACCGTACCGGCCGGAAGCCTCGACTGCGACAACAACAACAAGAAGATGAACGAGCACATGCTGAAGGCGATCAAGGCGGAGGAGCATCCGCAGATCGAGTTCCGCCTCCAGTCGTACGATCTCACCCGCGATGATGCCGGCGCCACGGCCGTGTTGAGCGGCACGCTGAAGCTCGGCGGTGTGGAGAAGCCGATCACCATGAACGCCGCCACGAAGCCGGCCTCCGATGGCGCCATGCAGGTGACGGGCGCTTACGAGCTGCGCATGAGCGACTACGGACTCAAGCCGCCGAAGCTCATGATGGGAGCGTTCAAGGTGAACGATCCGGTGAAAGTCAACTTCGACCTGCTGCTCCGGGAGTGAAGCAACAGCGCTCCTCGAACGAAATCCTCCGGACATGAAGGTCCGGAGGATGGGCAGACGAACATTTCCAAATAGAGCCTTCCATGAATACCACCCGCGTACTCGTTGCCCTCGCATCCACGGTCTTCGCTTCCACGGCGCTACTGGGCACGGCGCCCGTCCAGGCACAGCAGGGCGATGCGACAGATACGGTGAGCAGCACCGCACCGGGCAACGCCGCCGACTCGGCGGCGAGGGGAAAGCAACCCGCCGCACGCACCGAAGAAACGGTGAGCAGCCTCCCGCCGATCGTCCATCAGCACATCCGGCCGGTAGATCAGCGCGGCATCAACATGTTCGAGACTCCGAAGGAGGACACGGTCCCCTACACGGGATTCAAGCTCGGCTGGGGCGCCTCGTTCACCCAGCAGTTCCAGGACCTCCACCACAGCAACAGCGCGAGCCCCAGAGTGGTGGATGATGTGAACCAGAACCAGTTGATCGGGATTGGCGCGGGCTTCAACAACGCCGTGGCGAACCTCTACCTCAACGCGCAGATGGCGAAGGGGATCCGGGTCGCCGTGACCACCTACATGTCGTCGCGCCACCACGATGAAACGTGGGTGAAGGACGGCTACCTGCTGGTGGATGCTCTCCCATTCGACAACGACATGCTCGACCTGATCATGCACTTCGTGACCGTGAAGGCCGGGCACTTCGAGGTGAACTACGGCGACCAGCACTTCCGCCGCAGCGACAACGGGAACACCATCTACAACCCGTTCGTCGGCAACCTGATCATGGATGCCTTCACCACGGAGATCGGCGGCGAGGTCTACCTGCGCGGCGGCCCCATCCTCATGATGGGCGGCGTGACTGGTGGAGAGGTACACGGGCAGGTAACGGCACCCGACCGGCGCGCTCCCAGCTACATCGCGAAGCTCGGCTACGACAGCCAGGTGAATCCGGACGTGCGCGTGCGCCTCACCGGCTCGATGTACTACACGAAGAAGTCGGTGAACAACACGCTCTACAGCGGTGACCGCGCCGGCTCGCGCTACTACAGCGTCATGGAGAACACGCTGTCGGACGAGGGAGCGCAGGCATGGTCAGGCTCGATCCAGCCCGGCTTCCGCAGCAACGTGAGGGCCATGGTGCTGAACCCGTTCGTCAAGATTCGCGGCCTCGAGCTCTTCGGCAACATCGAGACTGCGCGTGGCGCGGCGGCGAACGAGCCGCGCAACCGGACGTGGAACCAGTACGCTGGCGATGTCGTGTACCGCTTCCTCCCGAGGGAGCAGCTCTACGTGGGCGCCAGGTACAACACCGCGAGCGGCCGGCTCGCCGGGATGGACGGCGATGTGAACGCGAAGCGCGTGCAGCTCGCTGGCGGCTGGTTCGTGATGCCGGGCGTGCTCACGAAGGTGGAGTACGTGCGCCAGACCTACGGCGGCTTTCCCACCTCCGACATCCGCCATGGCGGCAAGTTCGATGGGATAATGGTGGAGGGCGCGGTGGGCTTCTGACGGCGGACCGCACGCGGCTCCCCATTGGATGTGAGATCGCCGGGTCGTGTCGTACGACCCGGCGATCTCACATCCGGTGTTCTACGCTTCCGTTCTACGCCTCGCTCGGCGCCAACGCGGCCTCGTGAAGCTCGGTGCAGAGGGATTCCGGATTCACGCCGTCCCGCTGCGCGGCCTCCCGTACGCTCACGCTGGAGCCGCAGCAGAGATCGATCCCGTAGCGGTTGAACACCGCCGCGGTCGATGGATAACGTTCGAGAACCTGTCCTACGGTCCACTGGCAGTCCAGCTCCAGCTCTTCGGTCGCCATCTCGCTTTCCTTCCTCCTCGGGGTAGCTGATCGTTGCTTGCGTCTCGCACGCGCGAACGATACACCCTGCACGTTGCTAGAGTGTCAAGTGCCCGTGCAGTGCTGCCGCCCCGATCGGTCGCCGGTGAGAGTCTCGGTTCTCGCCGGCGACCGGCCGGCTGGCTCAGCTCCCGGCGATCTCCGCGTACACCGCCCGCGCCTTCGCGACTTCCGCCCGGAACGCATCGCGCTCGGCCGGTGTCCGCCACGGTCCGCGCTGTACGCGCGCGAGGAGCGCGTCCATGGTCTGCACGAAGAACGCCGCATCTTCCCTGGACGTGAAGCGCTTCCCGTCGCGCACCACGTACACGGGGCTGGTCTGGGCGAAGGCATAGCTGTCGGCCACGTAGCGCGACGACGGGCCGATCACGCGCGCCGCGACCCAGCCGCCCTGCGGCACGGGCACCTTCTTGTCGAAGGTTATCCTGCTCGAGTCCCTGGCGGTCGCGGTCCCCACGACCTTCCCGTTCACGATTATCTCGAGTCGAGCGATGGGGGTGATCGAGCTGGCCTCGGCGCGCACGCGGAGTGATGCGCCATCGCCCTTGCGAAGCTGGATCTCGTCTCCCGGCTCGTGGCCCGCGACATCCAGGAAGAGAAGGGGGCCGGTGGAGCCGAAGGTACGCTGCGCCTCGATGGCGGCGATCCAGCTCGCGAACGAGAGCGGTCCTTCCACGCGCGCATACGTCCTGTCGGAGCCCGGGGGTGGATCACGCCACACGTCGGAGAAGTTGTCGGTGCCCGCGGTGGCGGCGATGCGGAAGCCGCAGTTGAGCAGCCGGTAGTACAGCTCCGACGATGCCACCTCGTCCGACCAGATTGCTCCGATGTCGTAGAAGTCGCCCTTGCCGAGCGCGATGTCGACCGGGATCAGCGTGCTGGCCGCCTGCTCCGGTTTCGTGACGGCGGCGTAGTACGGATGGCCGAAACCGGCGATACCGCCCTGCGCACGCGCCTCGTCTATGTAGCGCGAGTCGAGCTCCGGCTGCGCGTACGGAGTGTTGCGCACTCCGCTGGTGAAGGGGAGGATGAAGCGCTCGATGCCCAGGATGGAGATGTGCCCCAGCGAGCCGCGGAACTCCTCGCCGTACTGGAGGATGTACTCCGGCGTTGACAGGGGGCTCGGTTTCCCGGTGAGGTCGCCCCATCGGCCCATGATCCGCGTGCCATCCATGTGGATGAGCGCGTTGGTGACGTGCAGGTCTTCGGCGCGGAGCTGATCGAAGAAAAACTCGTGCGTGAGACCGAAGCGGCCCTGGTGGAGATCGTGGATGTGCGTGTCGCCCGAATACCAGCCGCGCGCGGGAAGGTCGAGCAGCCGCTCGATGGTGATGGTGGTGTCGCGCACGCCGCCTTCGGGCACATCGAGGGCGATGGAGCGGGGTCGATACTCGAAGCCTTTCATGGCTTCGATGGTGGCGCGGCCGGCCGGAAGCTCCACCTCGAACTCGCCCGTGGTCTGGAAATAGTGCGTCTCGGTGACCGAGATGACGCGGTGGAAGCCGCGGTCCGGAGTATACGAGCGGCCGTCGCTGGCGCGGAGGTAGATCCTCGCCGCGACCGGCTCGCCGGCCGGGCCGAGTACGCGCACTCGCACGCGGCCCGTGGCGGCGCGGGCCCGGCGAGAGCTGAAGGTCACTTCCTTCCACGATGGGAAAGGGCCACCGCCGGTGTGAGCGGTGTAGAGCACCGTGGCGCCCGCCCTGTTGGACACGAAGGCGAAGCGGCTGCCGTCGGGGCTCGGTGACGGCGCGTACTCGTCGCCCGCGTCGGCGGTGATCTGCTGGGGATTGCCGCCGCGCGCGTCCACGAGCATCACGTCGTTCGAGCCGGCTTCGTCCGACACGTAGTACAGCGCGGTGCCGTCCGGCGTCCACACCGGCTTCATGCGGTACTCGGTTTCCTCGTACTGCACGAGGCGCGGCTCACCATCGGGGAGCGGCTTCACCCAGAGGCCGCCGCTCCCGAGCTTCCCGTTCACGCGATCCACGTACGCGAGCAGCTTGCCGTCGGGCGATATCGCCGGCTGGATGCCGCTCGCCACCTGCTCGTCCTTCCCGCTCTCGAGGTCGTGGCGAAAGATGTGGAAGCCGCGCTCCCCGCGTCCGCTCACGTAGTAGATGCTCCGGCCATCGGGGCTCCAGGTGGGCTCCACATCGACGCCGGCGTCGGTGGTGAGCCGCTGCACGTCGCCTCCATCGGCGCTCACGATGCCGATGTCGAGATTGCCATCGATGTCGATCGTGAGCGCGAGCCGCTTCCCGTCCGGGCTCCAGGCCGGCTCGAAGTGGTAGCGAGGCCCCTGCGTCAACGCGACTGCCTCGCCGCCGGCCGCGGGGACTTTCCAGATGTCGCCGCGCATCGAGAGCGCGATCCAGCGTCCATCGGGGCTCCAGGCGGGATCGAGCGGGCCGGTGGAGACGGCCGGCAGCATGTGGCGGTCGATCCGGTCGTTGTTGGTATAGCGATTGGGGCCGCCGTAGGCGACGACGGCTCCTGCGAGGAAGAGAGCACCTGCCGCTGTGGCCACGGTCAGAGTGGGTGCTTTCATACGGGTCCTGGCTCAGGGAGCGGGGAAGGGTCTGGTGATGCGCCCGGACGTGCGCGTGCGGGGAAACGTGTGGCGCGAAGCGCCGGGGGTATAGACGAGTACGGTATCCACGGATACAATATACCGACGCACCGCAGCCTGCCACCGCCGTCCAACCGCTGCCGCGGGCGGCGGTGTGCCTGGCGGATCGTCCGGCGGCCCGTCCGGCAGCCCGAACGTCCGCCAGCATCCCACAGTCGCACCCCGCACAGCCCGCCGTAGCCACGCCTCGATCCGTCCGCCGCAACCGTACACCGTCCGCCCGCCTCCACAGGCTCCGCCTCACTCTTCTCAGTGGTGAAAGAATGGTACCTGAGATACCGTCGCTAGCCCTACTCGCCTCCGCGCTGCTCGTCACCGCCGGCTGCACGGCCGGTCAGGCGGGCGACGGGCGCCCCGCCGTCCAGGAGCGCTACGCCACCCTGGGCGAGCCGGCCGGCACGGACATGGCCATGGAGGTGGACACGGCCATCGCCGGCGTCGTTCGCGACATCGACCCGGCGCAGATCCGGAGCACCGATTCCACCCTGGTCTCCTTCGGGACGCGCCACACTCTGAGCGATACGCTCAGCGACACGCGCGGCAACGGCGCCGCGAGGCGCTTCCTCCACGCGAAGCTCCAGGGCTACAGCGAGGAGTGCGGCGGCTGTCTGAAGGTGGAGTACGACGCCGCGATGATCGAGATCCGCCGCTTCCCGTCGCGGCCCGTGGCGAACGTGGTGAACGTCCTCGCCTGGCTGCCGGGGAAGGACGCGAAGCGAGTGGTGGTGATCACCGGCCACTACGACTCCTGCATCTGCCAGACGGACCACGAGGACGCCGTCTCCGACGCGCCCGGTGCCGACGATGATGCCTCCGGCACATCGGCGGTGGTGGAGCTCGCGCGCGTCTTCTCCAAGCGCTTCCCCAATGGACTCCAGGCCACGGTTCTCTTCGCGCTCGTGGGAGCCGAGGAGCAGGGGCTCCTGGGATCGCAGCACCTGGCGCAGCGGCTCCACGATGAGGGCTACACGGTAGTGGGCGACATGTCCGACGACATCGTCGGCAACGTCGAGTCGGACGATGGCCAGGTCGACTCCACGACGATGAGGATCTACAGCGCCGATCCGGACAACAGCCCGAGCCGGGAGCTGGCGCGCTACGCCGTGGCGCTCGGCGGCATGTACAATCCCGACTTCCGGATCTTGCACGTCCTGCGCATCGACCGGATCGGCCGTGGCACCGACCACGAGCCGTTCGTGGCGCTGGGCGATCCCGGCATCCGGACCACGGAGCGGATGGAGGCGCTCTCGCGGCAGCACAGCCCGCGCGACGTCTTCGAGGCCGTGAACTTCGGCTACGCGGCCAACATCGCGCGGCTGAACGCCGCGGTGATCGGCTCGCTCGGTCTCGCTCCACCGTCGCCCGACAGCGTTCGCGCGCGGCGCCGGCCGCCCTCGGGGCAGAGCTGGGATCTGTCGTGGAAGAAGTCGCCGGGGGCCGTCGGCTACGAGGTCCTCGTCCGCTCCACCACGTCGCCCGAGTGGGAGCGAGTGATCGCCGTCGGCGATACGACGGAGTTCGAGCTGGGCGCTCAGCTCGACGATCTGTGGGCCGCGGTGCGCAGCGTCGGAGCGGACGGCCACCGTTCGCTCGCGGTCGTGGTCCCGCCGAGCCGCGGACCGCGGCCACCGGCGGTCCGCGGCTCGGGCGAGCGCTCCGGCGGGCAGGGAGTGGGGGCTTCGCGTCCGGCGCGTGGGAGCCGCTCGTAGCCGATTGTAGCCGCTCGCTGCCGCTCGCAGCGCGCGCAGTGTTGCAGAGGTGTTTTCGAAGTCGCGGGGTTCCGCATCAATCACAATTCTTCGAGAGTGAAGGGGGAGTAAGCATGGGACATCGAATCAGGTCCGTCCTCTCACTCGTATGCATGATGGTATTTCTGCCCGCGTGGCTCGCGGCCCAGGAAGCAACCATCAGCGGACGAGTGAGCAGTGACGGAGGGCTGCCGCTGGCCAACGCGAGCGTCTTCATACAGGGGATGAACGTCGGTACGCTGACGCGCGAGGGCGGCACGTACTCGTTCACCGTGGCGCCCGGAAACGTGAATGGTCAGAAGGTGACCCTCACCGCCCGGCTGATCGGTTACAAGGCGGAGTCGGTCGAGATCACCCTTTCGCCGGGCGCGATCACCCACGACTTCGTCCTGGCGCAGAACGCGGTGCAGCTCGAGGGGATGGTGGTCACCGCGCTCGGCATCCAGCGCGAGAAGCGCTCGCTCGGCGTGGCGCAGCAGAGCGTCACGGCCGAAGAGCTGAGCTCCGCGAGGGAGAACAACCTCGTGAACTCCCTCGTGGGGAAGGTGGCTGGCGTCAACATCACGAACGCGGGGCCGACCGGCGGCTCTTCGCGCATGGTCATCCGCGGTGCCAACTCCATTGCCGGCAACAACCAGCCGCTCTGGGTCGTGGATGGCATCCCGATCGACAACTCCGATTCGGCGAGCACCACGGGCGGGGGCTACGACTACGGCAACACCGCACAGGACATCGATCCGAGCAACATCGAGTCGATCAGCATCCTGAAGGGTGCGAACGCCGCGGCGCTGTACGGTTCGCGCGCCGCCAACGGCGCGGTCGTGATCACCACGAAGAGCGGGAAGGGGAGCCGCGGTTTGGGCATCACGGCGAGCCAGAACCTGACCTTCGAGACGCCGCTCCGCCTCCCTGACTTCCAGAACAAGTATGGTCAGGGCTCGGGCGGGAAGTTCGAGTTCGTGGATGGGAAGGGTGGCGGCACGAGCGACAACGTGAACAGGAGCTGGGGGCCCCCGCTGGACGGACGGCTGATCAAGCAGTGGTTCAGCGATGGAGAGGCGGTGCCTTGGCTTCCGCACCCTGATCGCGTCCGCGACTTCTTCCAGACGGGTCGTACCTCCAACACCAACGCGTCCGTGTCCGCCGCGAGCGAGAAGGCCGACATCCGGCTCGGTATCAACAACCTCGATGCGCTCGGGATGCTTCCGACCAACACCATCAAGCGATTCAACAGCTCGTTGAACGCCGGCGCGAATCTGAACGAGAAGCTGAGCGTTCGCGCGTCGATGCAGTACGTGAAGTCGAGCGCGCACAACCGTCCCGGCACCGGCTACGACAACCGCAACGTGATGCAGAACGTCATCTGGAGCGGCCGGCAGCTCGACAACGCGACGCTCAAGAACTACAAGAATCCGGACGGTACGCAGAGAGCCCCGAGCTACACCACGGTGGACAATCCGTTCTGGGTGCTGTACATGAACTCCAACGACGATACGCGCGACCGCCTGATCGGCGTTGCCTCCGTCAATTACCAGTTCAACGACTGGCTCAGCGGAACCGTACGCTCCGGTACGGACTGGTATCGCGATTGGCGCAGGGAGCGTTACGCGGACGGCATGATCGGCATCGACTATGCCGGCGGAGCTTTCCAGGAGTCGGAGCGCTTCAGCCGCGAGACGAACACCGACTTCCTCCTCACCGCAGAGCGCGAAGTGACGAGCAAGCTCGGTGTCACGGTGAACGTGGGTGGCAACCAGCGCGTGAGCCGTTACAGTCTGTCTGGTCAGGGAACCGATCACCTCGTGATCCCGGGCACCTACAACATCGGCAACTCGGCGGTTACTCCCGAAGTGGTCCAGAGGGAGCGCAACCGGCAGACCAACAGCCTTTACGGACAGGCACAGTTCGCGTACAACAACTACCTCTTCGTCGACGTGACCGGCCGCAACGACTGGTCTTCGACGCTGCCCGCGGCCAACAACTCGTACTTCTACCCCTCGGTCTCGGGAAGCTTCGTCTTCACGGATGCCTTTCCTTCGCTCAACCTGGGCGGCTTCCTGACCTACGGTAAGCTGCGCGGAGGCTGGACGCAGGTGGGTAACGACGCCGACCCGTACCAGCTCGCGATCACCTATTCGCCCACCACTCCGTTCGGCAGCATCCCGCGCTTCGCGGTGCCGAACCAGGTGCCGAACCCCGATCTCAAGCCCGAGAAGACGCGCTCGTGGGAGACGGGTCTCGAGCTCCGCTTCCTGCACGACAGGGTCTCGCTCGACGCGACGTACTACGACAAGCTCACGAGCAACCAGATCATTCCGGCCCAGGTGTCCGGCGCGAGCGGCTACACCAGCGCGGTACTCAACGCCGGCTCGGTGAGCAACAAGGGCGTCGAGCTGCAGCTCGGCGCGACGCCGGTACGCACGGCGGGCGGCTTCAGTTGGGATGTGAACGTCAACTTCGCCAAGAACAACAGCAAGGTCGTGAGCCTGTACCCGGGGCTCGAGACCGTGGTGCTCGCCACCTACTGGAGCCTCACTGTGGAAGCGCGCGAGGGCGAGGCGTACGGAGCGCTGTACGGAACTCCCTTCCTCCGGGACGATCAGGGCCGCCTGATCACGGTGGATGGTTTCCCGCAGCCCGACCCGCAGAAGCGCGTGCTGGGGCACTACACACCAGATTGGACCGGCGGCATCCAGAACAGGTTCGGCTACCGGAACTTCGACTTCAGCTTCCTGTTCGATGCCAAGCAGGGCGGAGAGATCTTCAGCGCGTCGAACATGTTCGGCGACATGTCGGGCGTGCTCGCCTCGTCGCTCCGCGGTCGTGAGACGGCCCAGGCCATCGAGGATGGAGGCGGGCTCCTGGTGCCCGGCGTGAACAAGGACGGCACTCCGAACACCACCAAGGTGACGGCCCAGGCGTACTTCAACGGGCTCTTCCAGCTCCACGAGCCGTACGTCTACGACGCCAGCTTCGTGAAGCTCCGCGAAGTGAAGCTGGGCTACGCCGTGCCATCGTCGTTCAGTGGGAAGCTCGGCATCTCGTCGGCCTACGTGGCCCTGGTGGGACGCAACCTCTGGCTGCACACCAAGGTGCCGAACATCGATCCCGAGACCGCCTTCTCGTCCGGCAACGCCCAGGGAATCGAGAACGCGCAGTTCCCGTCGGCACGGAGCTTCGGCTTCATGATCAACGTCACGCCATGAGCAGCCCGCAATCTTCACATACAGGGACAAGCATGAGACACTTTACGATCTCCCGGATCGTCCCTCTGCTCGCGGTCGCGCTCGTGGCGACGTCCTGCGACAGCGGGTTGACCGGGCTGAACGAAAACCCGAACGCGCCTGGAAGCGTCTCGCCGCAATACCTCTTCCCCAACGGCGTGACCAGTGCCGTGGGGCGCGTGCGCGGCGGCGGCTTCGATCTGACCTTCACATCGCTCTGGGCGCAGCACATCGCGATGGACCGCTTCACGGATGAGGACCGCTACTCCGTCCGTCCGGCGACCATCGACGGCAACTGGTCCAACTTCTATTCCGGCGAGCTGGAAGACTTCGCGACGATCATCGAGCAGGCCGATCCGAGCGAGTCGCCCAACCTCGTGGGTCCGGCGCTGGTAATGAAGTCGTGGACCTTCGGAGTGATGACCGACATCTGGGGCGACATTCCCTACTCCGAGGCGAACCAGGGGACGGCGAACTTCACCCCGAAGTACGATCGCCAGCAGGACGTGTACAACGGCCTCTTCGCCGACCTCACGGCCGCCAGCGACATGCTCACGTCCGGCGGTACGGGCTACGGGAGCGCCGATCCGATCTACGGCGGCGATGCAGCGAAGTGGAAGCGCTTCGCCAACTCGCTGCGCCTCCGCTTCGCGCTCCGGCTCATCAAGGTCGATCCGGCGAAGGCCCAGAGCGAGGCCACCGCTGCCATCGCCGCGGGCATCTTCACGTCGAACGCCGACAACGCGCTCCTGCGCTGGCCCGGCGACGGCACGAACGACAACCCGTTCTTCAACACCTTCCGCACGCGCGACGACCAGCACGTGAGCCAGACGCTGGTCGACACGCTGAAGTCGCTCTACATCTCGATCGAGGCCGGCAACGACACGATCTTCGATCCGAGGCTCGCGGTGTACGCCGACCCGATCGTGTCGGCGCTGCCGGCGACGGTTTACGTGGGCGCGCCGAACGGCCTGCAGGACGACGATGCGATAGCGATCGGCATCACCAACACCTCGCGCGTCGGAGCCGCGTACCGGCAGCGCGATACGCCCTCCATCCTGATGACCTACTCGGAGGCCCTCTTCGGCGAAGCCGAGGCGGTCGCCCGTGGCTGGGTCGCCGGTGATGCCGGGGCGCTCTACAACGATGCCATCCGCGCCTCGATGCAGTACAACGGGATCGCGGACGGCGTGATCAACGCGTATCTCGCGAGCCCGAGGGTGGCTTACGACCCCGCCACCGGCCTCACGCAGATCGCGCTGCAGCGCTGGATCGCGCTCTACGCTCAGGGTGCGGACGCGTACGCCGAGTACCGGCGCAGCGGCGTTCCGAACCTCAAGCCGGGGCCCGCGGTGATCACCGATCCCAAGATCGTCGCGCGCCGGCTCCAGTACCCGCTCGCCGAGCAGTCGTTCAACAACGAGAACCTCCAGGCGGCCATAGCGGCGCAGGGTGGGGCATCGCTGAACGACAGGGTGTGGTGGGACGTGGCGGTACCCTGACGAAAAGGGCGAGCTCGTAGCACGCCGATGGCATGGCGCGGTGCCTGATGAGCCGGCCGCGCCAGCCTCGGCCCTCTACCCGACCGACCCCGCATGCGAGAACCGCTCTCGCATGCGGGGTCGGTTTTGCTAGCTTTCCACCATGACCCAGGACGATAAGGGAGGACTACATTGTCTCCTCGCCCGCCGTGGTGCTGGCTGCCGCCGCCACACGTACGAAGCGCATCCGCCTCACGAGCGCCGTGACGGTGCTCAGCTCCGACGATCCCGTGCGCGTCTTCCAGGACTTCGCCACGCTCGACCTGATCTCGGGCGGTCGTGCGGAGATCATGGCCGGCCGCGGGTCGTTCATCGAGAGCTTTCCGCTCTTCGGCTACGATCTCGATGACTACGGCGCGCTCCTGGTGGGGAGTCCGCAGGAAGTGATCGACAAGATGCTCTACGAGCACCGGCTCTTCGGCTACGATCGATTTCTGATGCAGATGACCGTAGGCACCATGCCGCACGCCAGCGTGATGCGCTCGATAGAGCTCTTCGGGACGATAGTGGCGCCGGCGGTGCGGCGCGCCGTGGGCGCGAGCGATGTCGCCGCGGAGGCGGCGAGCGCGGCGAGAAACACCAACCTCTGACACCCGGCGAAGGTCGGGAGGGGCACGACATGGCAGCGCAGTGCACGCATCTCGACCAGGTACGCGACGTGAATCCGCGCACGCCCGAAGGGTGTGAGGAATGTCTGAAGATGGGTTCTTCGTGGGTGCACCTTCGCCTCTGCCTGGAGTGCGGGCACGTGGGGTGTTGCGACAGCTCGCCGAACAAGCACGCCACCAAGCACTTTCACGCCACGCGCCACCCCATCATCCGGAGCTTCGAGCCGGGCGAGGACTGGGGGTGGTGCTACGTGGATGAAGTCGTGCTCGAGCCGGCGCCGGCGCCGCGAAGCTGAGGCGGGCCGTCGGGGCCGGCCCGCGCATCACCGGTGGCGCCGCGAGCTTTGCTCGCGCCGGTCGGCCATCGCCACCGTGAGGCGATTGGTCACGCCCCGCACGCCAGGTACATAGCGCACGACGCACTCGGCCGCGGAGCGCTCCACCTCGTGCGCAGCGGCGCCCGAGATGGTGAGCCACCCCTGCTCCACCGAGAGCTCCACGCGGAGCCCGGCCAGGAGATTCTCGCGCTCCAGCGCGCCCATCGCCTGCGAGGCGATGTGGTCATCGTCCCGGACCGTGGCGATGGATGGCGCTGGCAGGTCGGCCATCCGCGCCCGGTCGGCGCCACTCTCGTTCGTCAGCATGAAATCCTCCCTCGGGCGCGAGCTCCGCTAGCTCCCATGTCTTCGCCCATCCCTCATAGTAATCACGCGACGTGGCGCGCTGCGTCGGGATTTGCTGGAGACTGAGTAGGGGAATGCCGCTCACCTCGCGCGAGCCGTGCGCGGTACATTGGCAGCAGCGGTGAGCGTGCTCCGCAACTCACCGGTTCCGCAGGCGGACCATGGATCGGAGGCAACGATGGATCGGATGAGAGGAAAGGCCGCGCTCGTCACGGGCGCCGCGAAAGGGCTGGGTGAAGCGACGGCCGCGATGCTCGCGCGGGAGGGAGCGCGCGTCATGCTGACGGATGTGGACGAGAAGGGAGTGAAGGAGGCGGCTGAGAGGATCGGCGAGCGGGGCGCCGAGGTCGGCTTCCTGAAGCACGACGTCTCCAGCGAGGCCGACTGGCGGCGCGTGATGGACGAGACCATGCGCCGCTTCGGCCAGCTCGACGCGCTGGTCAACAACGCCGGCGTGGCGCTCGGCAAGGACGTGGAGAACACTACGCTCGAGCAGTGGCGCTGGCTGATGAGCATCAACCTGGACGGCGTCTTCCTCGGCACTCGCTTCGCGATCGAAGCGATGAAGCCGGCGCGCCGCGGCTCTATCATCAACCTGTCGTCCATAGAGGGGCTCGTGGGCGATCCGAACCTCGCGGCATACAACGCCAGCAAGGGTGGCGTGCGCATCTTCACCAAGTCCGCCGCGCTCCACTGCGCCCGGTCGGGTTACAACATTCGCGTGAACTCCGTTCACCCGGGCTACATACTGACGCCGATGGTGGAGGGGTACGCGGAGGCGAGCGGAGACGCATCGGCCGCCAAGAGCGCGCTCGCCGCGCTGCATCCGCTCGGCCACATCGGCGAGCCCGACGACATCGCGTACGGCATTCTCTACCTGGCATCCGACGAGTCGAAATTCGTGACGGGCGCGGAGCTCGTGATAGATGGCGGCTATACCGCTCAGTAGGCGGTCGGTAACCGACCGAAACGCTGCAAGCATATATGATAATCTACATTATTATATGCATGATAATACGCCTTACATCAATGCGTTAGGTTGCCAATATATGCCGCATTGTCGAGCTGCGACTGCTACCCCTTGACTCTCTACCATGGTGTAATCCTTACCTTGTACCCGAATCCATGATCGAGGGATCAGGCAATGACGATCGAGCTGGAAGAGGCACGGACGCTCACCATCGGTGAACTGGCGAGTACGGTAGGCGTCAACGTGCAGACGGTACGTTATTACGAACGGCGCGGACTTCTCCCCAAGCCGAAGCGGCGCGCGTCGGGCTATCGCGAGTATCTCGTGAGCGACGTTGCTCGCCTCGAGTTCATCCGCCGCGCGCAGGCGCTGGGCTTCACGCTCTCCGAGATAGAGCAGCTCCTCGCGCTGCGCGTGGACCCGCGCACCACGCCCGAGGACGTACACCGGGCCGTGGAGGAGAAGATCGGGGCGGTGGAGGCGAAGATCGAGGATCTGACGCGCATAAGCGGCGCGCTGCGGAAGATGGCCGCCTCCTGCCACGTGCATGGCCCGCTGGGCGACTGTCCCTTCCTGGAGGCGCTCGAGTCGCAGGACGAGACCGCGCTCGACCTCAAGAAGCGCCGCAACGGGACCCACTAGCCGGCGCGAACCCGGGAGAGGGCTCGGAGTTTGCCTTCGTGTGGGACTCCGCACATCATGCCAGGGTCATCCCACGCCGGCGGCACCGGCCGCGCCGGCTACGAACGGAGGTAGCACGTTTCATGAGCTCTTCTCAGGACCGACTGCGACCGCCGCCAGCGGAGCGTTTTGCTGGCCCGGAGCACAAGCTCGATTTCGACGCGGCGCGCGAGAAGCTTCGTCGCGAGCCGCGCCCGTTGAAAGATGGACACAACCAGGTCACGCTCTTTCACAGCGACACTCTTCGCCTCCTGCTCTTCGCCTTCGAGCCGGGCGGTAGTCTACCGCGTCACCACGCCCCGGGGGTGGTGATGATTCAGCCGCTGCGCGGCGAGATCCGGGTCACGACGCCGTCCGAGACGTACTCGCTGCACGAGGGCGAGGCGCTGGTGCTGCAGCCGGAGGTGCCGCACGATGTGGACTCGGAGAACGGCGCCGACATGCTCCTGAGCGTGGCGATGGCCGGACGGCGTCCGGGGTCCGCGGAGCCGAACTACGAAGAGTGAGGCCGTAGGGCGGCATCTGGCGTCAACTTCTCGATGGGCACGCCGGCGCTGTGTGAGGCGCCTGCCGCGCGTGCGGGAGGATTGTCGATGGTGGTGTGCAAGCGGGTGTACGAACCGTACGAGGAATCGGACGGCTACCGGGTTCTCATCGACCGGCTCTGGCCGCGCGGCATCTCGAAGGAAAAGGCGCACGTGGATGCCTGGCCCAAGGAGATCGCTCCATCGACGGAGCTTCGTAGCTGGTACGGCCACGATCCGGAGAAGTGGCCGGAGTTCCAGAAGCGCTTCAAGGAAGAGCTGAAGGCGCCCGAGGCGAAGGCGGTCCTCGACGATCTCGTCAAGCGCGGAAAGCGCGGACGAGTGACGCTCCTCTTCTCTTCGCACGCCGCCGACATCAGCAACGCCGCGGTGCTCGAGCCGCTGCTCAATCGGAGGATCCGGGCCGCGAAGGCGTGACGGACGTGCCGAGCGCCGTCAGGATTCGATCGGCGATCACACCGTAACGGCCGCCGAAGTGATGGCCGTCGGGCATCACCACCACCGTAGCAACCGAATCGGGGAGCGACTTGCAAGCCGCTTCCTTCTCCGTCACACCGTAGAAGCAGAGCGTTCGCGGATCGTGCAGCTTCAACACCTCGGGCACGGTCGGCAGGTCGTCGGCTCTGTGGTGGTTGGTCACCAGATCTATCAGATGGAACTTGAAGTTCGCGTTCGGCGCGAGCCCCAGCAGTGCGGTGAGCCTGACCTCCGATCGCAGGTCGGGAGGGAGCCGGTTCACGACGAAGGGGAGCATGTCGGCGCCGCGCGAATAGCCGATCAACACCACCTCGCTCCTGGCGAAGGAGCGACCGTAGTAGCGAATGATCCGTGCGACATCGCCGGCCACCTGCTCCGGCGTGCGCTTCGTGTGCAGGTACGCGCGCGAGTCGAGTGCCACGACCGGAATCCCGTGCCGCGCCAGAGAATCGGCGATCTCCTTGTCCAGCGCGGCCCAGCCGCCGTCGCCGGTGAGGATGATGGCGAGCTGCGCCGCGCTCGTTCCTGGCGCGGGCTGCACCACCTCGAGAGGGAGACCGGAGAGCGAGTCGGCGGCGCCCGCCAGACCACGGGCTGACCCTTTGGCCGGTGTGCCGGCGCACGCCGCCGCGGGCAGCGCTGCGGCCGCCATGGCGATCAGGCACAGCACCACAGTAGTTCGTCTCCGCCGGACCGTCCCGCTTTCCTTTCCGAACGTCGTGGACATGCTTTGCGGCCGCCTCCTCGATCGGCCCCGCCGAACCTCCCTGCGACGAACTACGCTCCAGCGCTCCTGCTCGGCACAAGCCGTGCCGATCGGAGGCGGCCAGGACGCTCGCGTGGCACCACCGGCGGATGCGGCCGGCCGCCCAGGAGCCTGAGCCCGTTGAGAACCACCACCAGGGTGCTACCCTCGTGGGCCACCACCGCCAGCGTGAGAGGGATCCCCACGCCCAGCGCGATCATCACGAGGAAGAGCATCCACCCCACACTGAAGAAAACGTTCTGCCGCACGACGCGACGCGCTCGTTTGCCAAGGTGGATCACGTAGTCGATCTTCTCCACGTCGTCGCTCATCAGCACCACGTCGGCGGTTTCGATGGCGACGTCGGTTCCCACCGCTCCCATCGCCACACCAAGGGTGGCGGCCGCCATCGCGGGTGCGTCGTTCACGCCGTCGCCCACCATCGCCACCCCGCGCGACCGCTCGGCGAGCGAGCGCACCGCCTCCACCTTCTCGTGCGGCAGGAGACCGGCGCGAACCTCGTCGGCACCGAGCTCCGACGCTATCGCGCGCACGGCGAGCGGGTGGTCGCCCGAGAGGATGGTGATCCAGCGGATCCCCTCGTACTTGAGGTGGCGCACCGTGGCGGCGGCGTTGCGCTTGAGCGTGTCTCCGAACGACATGGCGCCCAGCACGCGCTTCCCGTCGCCCACGTACACCACGGAGCGGGAGCGGCCGAGCTGCTCCGCGCTCCACCCCACCAGGGCAGGGGAGATGCGCGCGCCCATGCGCGCGGCGATCTTCTCGTTCCCCACCCATACGCGCCTGCCGTCCACCGTGCCGGCGACGCCCTCGCCGACGATCGCCTCGAAGCCGGTTGCCCGCGGAACCTCCGGAAGCCGCGCACGCGCCGCCTCCACGATGGCGCGCGCGGTATGGTGCTCTGCGGTCGACTCCACCGCGGCAGCCACGCGCAGGAGCTCCAGCTCCTCGGCGGAGGGCGACTCCCCCCACTCCCAGGATTCGGCACGCGAATCCACCGCGCTCTGCTCCGTGGCCATGGCCATGAGGCGCGGGCTGCCGATGGTCAACGTGCCCGTCTTGTCGAAGGCCACGGTGTCTATGGATCCCGCGAGATCGAGGTACGCGCCGCCCTTGAAGAGGATGCCATGGCGCGCGCCGTTCGCGATCCCCGACAGGATCGCGGAAGGGGTGGATATCACGAGCGCGCACGGGCTCGCGACCACGAGAAGCGTCATCGCGCGGTAGAACGCATCCCCCCACGTGGCGCCGAAGAGCCATGGCGGGATGACTGCTGCCAACACGGTGGCGATCACCACGCCGATCGTGTACGGGTGCGCGAAGCGGTCTATGAAGTGCTGCGCCGGAGCGCGCTGCTCCTGCGCCTCCTCCACCAGGCGCACGATGCGGGCGAGCATGGTCTCGTCGGCACGGCGCGTGACTTCGACGATCAGCGAGCCGCCCCGCGCTATGGTGCCCGCGAAGACATCATCGCCCGTGGTCTTCGTCACCGGTACGGACTCACCGGTTATCGCCGCCTGATCCACGTCGCTGCGGCCGGAGCGTACGATGCCATCGGCGGCGATGCGCTCTCCCGGGCGCACGAGCACCGCCTGCCCGGGTTCGAGATCGTCGACGGGGAGCCGGCCCACCTCCCGCCCTTCGTCATCCACCAGCGTTGCTTCGCGCGGGCGCAGGTCCATGAGCTTCGCGATGGCGCTGCGCGTTCGCCCCATGGCATAGTGCTCGAGGGTGTTCGAGAGGCTGAAGAGGAAGATGAGGACGGTACCCTCGAAGGGACTTCCCGCGATCGCGGAGCCGGCGGCGGCCGCGCCCATCAGGAAGTCGATCGAGAGCCGGCGTTCGTCGCGCAACTGCCGCCAGCTGTCGAGCGCGATGCGCCACCCGCCAGCCAGATAGGCGATACCGAGAGGGAGCCAGCGCCACGCGGAAGGCTCCGAGGGAGCCCACTGGAGGATGGCGCCCGCGATCATCCCCGCGGCGACGACGAGAGTCACACGCAGGTAGTAGCGGGCGTCGTCGCTGGCGGTTGCGGCCGCGGTACCGCGCTCAGGGAGCGGCGGGGCGTTGCTCGGCTTCATCGGAGCGGACGGCTGGAGCGCCGCGCGTCGCGCCAGCGCTCGAGTGCGAGGTAGAGCGACGGCAGCACGAAAAGCGTGAGAATAGTGCTAGTCACGAGACCGCCGATCACCACGCTCGCCAACGGCCGCTGGACTTCCGAACCCGGGCTCGTGGAGAGCGCCATCGGCACGAAGCCCAGGCTCGCGACCAGCGCGGTCATGAGCACCGGGCGGAGGCGGTCGGACGCTCCCGCGACCACCGCATCGCGCAGGTCGCGCATCTCGCCACGCAGCTCCTCGAGGTGCGTCACGAGCACGAGACCGTTCAGAACCGCGATACCGAAGAGCGCGATGAAACCGATGCTCGCCGATAGGCTGAGATTGAGCCCGCGAAGCCAGAGCACGGCCACTCCTCCAACGAGGGCAAAGGGAACGTTCGCGAGGACCAGGAGCGAGAGTGGAACCGAGCGAAACGAAGCGAAGAGTAGCAGGTAGATCAGCACGAGCGCCAGCGGAACGACTATCGTCAGGCGCCGCATCGCGCGCTGCTGATTTTCGTACTGCCCGCCCCATTCGAGGAACATCCCGGAGGGGAGGGTCACCTGCTCGGTGACTCGCGCACGCACGTCGCTGACGAAGCCGCCCAGGTCGCGTCCGCGGACGTTGCTGAATACCAGCGCGCGCCGCTGCGCATCTTCGTGTCCGATGAGCGCCGATCCGGTGCCGGAGACGAAGTCCACCACGGCGCCGAGGGGGACCAGCTCGCCGCCGTCCGACCGAACGGTCATCCGCGCCAGCAACGCCGGGTCGTTGCGCATGCTCTCGGCGAGGCGCACGACGACCTCGATGCGGCGCGGTCCGTCGATCATCTCCGTGGCAACCCGCGCTCCCGTCGACAGCTCGATGACATCCCGAACCGCTTCCACGGAGAGGCCGTAGCGTGCCAGCTCGTCGCGCTTCACCGACATCCTGATCTGCCCGGTACCCTCGCTCACTTCCACGCCCACGTCGGCCGCTCCGGGGGTGGCAGCCACCACACGCCTGATCCGTTCGGCGTGGAGCTGATTCTGCTCGATGTCGGGTCCCACCACCTTGATCCCGAGGTCGGTTCTGATCCCGCTCTCCGCCTCGTCGAGCCGCATGGCGAGCGGCTGCGTGAAGGAGACGCGAAGGCCGGGAACCACGCGCAACGCGGAGTCGAAGGCGCTCACCAGGCCTTCCCGGGTGCGCGCGGTGGTCCACTCCGCCTTCGGCCTGAGGATCACGTACATGTCGCCCTCGTACAGCCCCATCGCCTCCGTGGCGAGATCCGGGCGGCCTTCCTTGGTCACCACCGTCCCGACCTCCGGGAACGCGCGGACGATTCGCTCCGCTTCGCGCGACAGCCGTGTGGCGTCGTCGAGCGAGATCCCGGGCGAGCGCAGGGTGTTGATGAGGATCGATCCTTCGTCCAGCCGCGGCATGAACTCCGTACCGATGTGTGCGAGCCCCAGCAGCGCGAGCCCGAGCGCCAGCAGCGTGCCGCCCACCACTGGCGCCGTGCGTGCCAGCGTCCAGTGGAGCGCGCGAGCGTAGCGTGCGCGGAGCGCTTCCATCCATCGGTTCGGCCTCTCGCGTGTGTGACGCAGGAGGAGCGACGAGATCGACGGGACGTAGGTGAGCGCCAGGAGCAGTGAACCGAGGACCGCCACCACCACGGTGAACGCCATCGGGATGAACATCCGGCCCTCCATCCCGTCGAGGGTGAAGATGGGGATGTACACGGCCACGATGATGGCGATACCGAAGAGGATCGGTCGCGCCACCTCGAGCGCGGCGCGGTGGAAGACACCGGTGTCTCCGATTTCGGGATCGCTCTCCAATTTGCGGATGAAGTTCTCCACCAGTACCACGGACGCATCCACGATCAGCCCGAAGTCGAGCGCGCCCAGGCTCATGAGGTTCGCGGAGTGCCCGAAGGCGCGCATCGCCGCGAAGGCGAAGAGCATGGAGAGCGGGATCACCGAAGCCACTATCAGCGAGGCCCGCACGTCGCGCAGGAAGAGAAAGAGCACAGCCGTCACCAGCAATCCTCCCTCCACCAGGTTCTTGATGATGGTGTGGGTGGTGCGGCTCACCAGCTCGGTCTGGTCGTAGAAAGGGGTGATGTGTACGTGGCTCGGAAGCGAGCTCTCGATCTCCGCCATGCGTGCTTTCACGCGCTCGATCACGCGGCGGCTGTCGGCGCCCTTGAGCTTGAGCACCATGCCGCTCACCACCTCGCCCTCGCCATCCTGCGTCACGGCTCCTTCGCGTGGGAGCGCTCCGAGCCGCACGATGCCGACGTCGCCGATCAGTACGGGAATGCCGTCTCGAGCGGTGATCACAACGCTCGCTATGTCATTGGCCGAGGTGAAGCGGCCGAGCCCCTGGAGAGTGTAACGTTCGCCGGCGCGCTCGATGTAGCTCCCGCCAAAGCCGGCATTGTTGCGCCGCAGGGCATCATGGACGTCGTCGAGCGTGAGGCCGTACGAGGCGAGACGAACGGGATCGGCCTCCACCTGGAGCTGGTCGATGTATCCGCCCCACGAGTTCACCTCGGACACGCCCTCCACGGTTCGGAGCCGCGGGCGGATGGTGTAGTCGTGGAGCGTCTTCAGCTCCGCCAGCGAGAGTGAATCGCTCCTGATCGTGTATTGATACAGCTCGCCCATCGGTGTGGACACCGGTCCCATCACCGGCTCCACTCCAGCGGGGAGCGCCTGCGCCGCCTCGGCGAGCCGCTGCTGCACGAGCGTGCGCGCGAAGTAGATGTCCATGCCATCGGGGAAGGGCACGGTGACGATCGATAGTCCGTACTTGGAGACGGAGCGCACGCGTCCGGCGCCCTCGAGCCCCATGAGCGACCACTCCACCGGGTAGGTGACGAGCCGTTCCACTTCCTCGGGTGCCATCCCCGGCGCCGAGGTGATGACTTCGACGGTGGTGCCGGTGAGGTCCGGGTACGCGTCGAAGGCAAGCCGGCTCGTGGCCAGCGCCGCCACGACCACGAGCGTCAGCACGCCACCGAGCACGAACACGCGCTGCCGGAGCGCGAAGGAGATCAGTCCGTGGAGCATCTACCTATCCTCCACACCAGAAGCGCGGGACATCTCGGCTTTGGCGATGGCGGCGCCGGTCGTCACGACCAGCATCCCTTCGGTCGCTCCTTCGATTATCTCCGCCAGCAGCGCCGTGCGGCGACCTATGCGCACTGGCAGGGCCTCGATGTGCAGCCCCGAGCCGCGGGGCGCCGCTGCCATCACCACCGTGTCGCCCTCCAGCGCCTGCACGGCCGCGGACGGGACGACGAGCACCTCGCCCGCCGGCCGGCCCGCGAGCACGGCCGTCGCGAACATCTCCGGGTGCAGCTCGGCCGGGTGATTGGCCACCGCGGCTACCACCTCGAGCGTGCGGGTGCGCGAGTCGAGCGCCGGTGCGACGCGCGTGACGTAGGCGCTGAACTCACGTCCGGGATAGGCGCGCACGGTGAAATGCAGTTGCGTACCCGGCTCCACGCTTCCCACGGCCTCCTCCGGCGCCTGGATCACGAGCGCGAGAGAGCTCAACCTGCTGACGGTCACGAGCGGAGCTCCGGCGGTCACCACCTGACCGGGCCCCGCATCCCGGGTTACTACCGTTCCGTCGATGGGCGAGCGGATGGCTGCTTCCTGAATCGGAGCACTTCCATCCGAGCCGCCGAGCTGCGCGTACGCCGCGCGCGCGCGCTGCAGCTCGGCGCTGGCGCGGGAATGCGCGGCTTCGGCGGCCGTTGCCACGGCGCGCTCGCGCTCCATGTCGGCGAGCGAGGCTGCCTTTGCAGCGTACAGACGCTCGGTGCGCGCGGCGCTGGAGAGGGCGAAGCGCAGGTCGCTCTCCGCGCTCACCAGCGCTGCCTGAGCAGCGGTGAGCGCATGCCGGGCCTCGAGTAGCTGCGGCGAGTTGATCGTGACCAGGAGCTGACCAGTGTGCACCTGCTCTCCTGGGAGCACGAGTACGCGGCTGACCCGCCCTTCCACGAGGGAGCCTATCGCACGCGTGGCTTCCGGGTCGAGGGTGAGGCGCGCGGGCACTCTCCACTCATCGCGCCACACGGCACGCGCGACGCGTGCGGTGTCGAGGCCGGCGATGGCGACGGCCTGCGCGCCGAGGAGTGCGGTGTCGGGCACGGGCGCCGGTGCGCTCGGTTGGCTCGCCGCCGGTGTCGGCCTTTCGTTCTCCGTGCCCGTGCAGGCCAGTACCCCGAGCAGGACCGCGCCGGCGCCGGCCAGCGTGAGGCTTGCGTTCATAGCCCCTCCTCGATCGGCGCACCCAGCGCGCTGTTGACCTCCACGCGTGCGAGCGCCAGCTCCGCGGACCAGCGCGCGAGCGCCGCGCGGAGATCGGCGTGCGCGCGCTCCGCATCCAGCAGCTCGATCTGTGCGATCGCTCCCTCGCGGTATGCGGCCTCGGCGATCCGCGCCGCCTCGGCTCCTCCTTCCGCGATCGCGGTCGCGCCGGCCGGCCTCGCGATGAGAAGTTCGCGATAGGCACGCAGACTGCCGGCCGCTTCCGCAACCACCCGGTCGCGCACGGCACGGAGCTCGGCTTCCGCGACCTGCTGCTCGCCGCGCGCACGCTGCCGCGCACCGCTACCGCGATCGAAGATGGGAAGCCCGATCGAGATCGCCGCCACGCCGGTGTCGTAGCCGCCCGTGCGCTTGGCGCCGAGCTGCACTCCCACATCGGGCAGGGTCGCGCGCCATTCGGCGCTCACCATGCTCCGCGCGGCGGCGACGCGCCGCTCGGCCACGGCCAGCTCGGGGCGGCGCTCGGCGGCGATCACCACGGCCTGGTCCACCGTGGGGAGATGATCTGTGGGTGCCGGCCCGGTGGGAAGAGCTGCCGGCGCAGCGCCTTCGCCCGGCGCCATCCCCATCGCGCGTGCGAGAGAGGCCCGTGCGCGCTCGGCGTTGGCGCGAGCGGCCGCCAGCTCGAGCTGCGCACGATCGGACTCGACCTGCGCGCGAAGCGCTACACCTTCGGCCACCGCGCCTTCTCTGGAGCGGATGGCTTCGAACTCCGCCATCCCGCGCAGGGCGCGAGCGCGGTCGGCTGCTATGGATTCGAGCTCGTTGGCGAGCGCGGAGTGCAGGTATGCGATCGCCACGGAAGCATCGAGCTCGCGCGCGGTGACGGCGGAATCGGCCACCGTCGCCGCGGCCTCGGCGCGGCCGGCCGAGCGGAGCGCGCTCCGCCGAAGCGTCAGGTCCACGGGTATCGTGAAGGTGTAGTAGTCATCGTTCGCGAGGCGGCTGCCCCAGTGCTCGCGGCGGAGCTCGACCACAGGATTGGCGGGCGCCGCCATCTGCCGTGCCGAACCGGAGGCAGCGGCCACTCGCCCGGAAGCGGCCAGCAGCGATGGGGAATGCGCACGCGCGGCGGCGAGCGCTTCCCGCAGCGTCAGGGTGCTCGGCTGTGCGCCGGCCGGGGCAGCGATGGACAGGATGAGGAGTGCGAACGAAGCAGGTGCGTATGTCATGCGCGTCAATATGAGACCGCGAGATGAACGCACCGTGAACGCGGGCACCGGCCCGCGCCGACTCAGTCGGTCGCGTGCGCCGCGCTCGTTGCGACCGGCGGGAAGACCACTCGGAAGCAGCTCCCCGTGCCGGACGGCGCTGCCTCGATCTCGAGCCGCGCATCGTGCTCGCGGACGATGGCCTGGGCGATGGGGAGCCCCAGCCCGCTCCCATCGGGACGCATCGCCCGCGCATCGGTGCCGCGGTAGAAGCGCTCGAGGATGCGCGACCGCTCGTTCTCGGGAATTCCCACGCCCGTGTCGCACACCTCGAGCACCGCCTCGCCATTCGCTCGCCGCGTGACCAGCACGTAGACTCGCCCACCCGCCGGAGTATAGCGTATGGCGTTGTCAACCAGCACGTCGAGCAGGCGGCTCAGATGTTCGGTGTTGAAGCGGGCAGGGGCCTCATCGAGCACGGGAATGGCGATCTGCACGCCGAGCCGCGAGGCCGTTCCGAACCACGGCCGGATCGCCTCGGAGATGGCATCGTCCAGGTAGCCATCGGTGAGCGGTGGCATCGGTTCGCCGGCGTCGGCGCGCGCGAGCTGGAGGAGCTCACCCACGAGATTCCCCGTTCGGCGAAGATCATCTCTCAGAAGCAGAAGCGTCTCGCGAGAGCGCGAGCCGTCTGTGGAGGCTTCGTTCGTCACCCCGTCGTTCGCAGCCAGAAGCCCTTCGACCTCCACGAGCATCCGCGCCATGGGGGTTCGCAGCTCGTGCGCCGCCGCGGCGAGGAAGACTCTCTGCTGCGAGAGCGCCTCCTGTAGATTATCTACAAGACCGTTGAATCTCGTGGCGAGGCGGCCCAGCTCATCACGTGGGTTGGACACTGGGATGCGTCCACGCTCGGTTCCCGCGCTCAACGCTTCGGCAGCGGCGGCCATCGCACCCACCGGTCGCAGCGTTCGTCCGGTGAGCCACCATCCGGTGAGCGCAGCGAGAACGACCGATACGGGAATCACGAGGATGAGCGACTGGTCGATTCGGAAGAGTGATGCGTCGAGCCGCGCCCTGCTCGCTCTCGCACGCAGCCGCCATCCCGGGGCGAGCTCCGCGTCGAGGGGACGGACGGATGTGACGATCGGGCCGTTCAGCCGGTCTTCACGCGTGGTGGCCGACGCCGTTGCCGACGAGATGTACACCGCTCCGTCGGGCCGGATGAAGTCGAGTACCAGCTCGGGCGTGATGATCTCCGAGGCAATGTGCGCCACGGTACCCTCGATGGTCACGTACTCCGCCACCTCGGTCCGAAAGAAGCCGTGCACGAGATCCGCAGAGCGCGCCACGCCCCGCTCGAAGTCCTGCTCGATCGCGGAGCGCAGCGCCGCGCGGAGGAAGAGGCCCGTGACCAGGAAGAGCATCAGCACGCTGGCCGCGTACCAGATGGCGAGGCGAAGGCGGATGGTCATTGCTCGTGCGGCTCGCGCGGTTCCGAGAGCCTGTAGCCCGCTCCGCGCACCGTCTCGATGAGCGCCGGGCTTCCCGGTGCATCCACCTTCCGCCGCAGCCGGGCCACGTAGACATCGATGACGTTGCTGAAGGGGTCGTAGTTCGCGTCCCACGCGTGCTCGCTTATCTGCTCGCGCGTGAGCACGCGCCCCGCGTTGCGCATCATGTATTCCAGGACCATGAACTCCTTGGTGGTGAGGGCGATGCCGCGCCCACCACGGCGCGCGATCCGCGTTGCCGTATCCAGCTCGAGGTCCGCCACCCGGTGGACCGTGGCGAGCGTTGCATCCGGGCGGCGGAGCAGGGCCCTGAGTCTCGCGATCAGCTCCTGCACCGAGTACGGCTTGACGAGGTAGTCGTCCGCTCCCGTATCGAGGCCGGCGATCCGGTCGCCGACGCCGTCGCGTGCCGTGGCCATGATGATCCGCGCCACCGTGCCGCGCTCCCGGAGCTGGCGGCAGAGCTTCACCCCATCCATGTCAGGGAGCTGTAGATCCAGAACGATGGCGTCGTACGGCGAGATGGCGCTTTCGCGGAGCGCGTCTCCGCCGCGGGCGACGCTGTCCACGGCGAAGCCCGCCTGGCGGAGCTGGTT
>Ga0182741_1001780_pt1 | contig 26860 bp, 25 predicted proteins | sample eDN5th37CBELigOP_FD_128874 | JGI IMG/M metagenome (GOLD analysis project Ga0182741, IMG submission 128874) | Enriched Organic Plus compost microbial communities from Emeryville, California, USA - eDNA 5th pass 37_C BE-Lig OP (version 2) (version 2) ... | reverse complement strand
CCAGCGTCATGCGGCGCCTGATGTTCTTTCGCAGACCGGCGTGTCAGCTCCCCGGCAGGCCTTTCACGCTGTCGAAGAACAGATCGGTCCAGGCAGCCTGCGCCGCCTTGATGCGATCTGTCTTGGCGATGAACGTCGCCATGTTCATCGTCTGCGACGGGATGAACGTCATCTGCACGTCGGGATCGGAGATGATGGCCGTGAGCTCCTCGACCGTCTCCTTGGTGTTGGTGAGCCGCTTGTAGGTCTCGGCTGCGGCCCTCTTGTCGGCATTGATGATGTCGATCGCCTCCTTCAGCGCCGCGGCGAAGGCGGCGTAAGCCTTCGGATTGGCGTCATGGAACGTCTTGGTCGTATAGGCGACCGTGTTGCTCGCCGGCCCGCCCAGAATCTCGTAGCTGCTGATGATCTTGTGGACTTTCGGATCCTGCTTCTGCCGATACTGAAACGGCAGGGCCGAGAAGTGCGCGCTGATGACATTGCTGCCCGAAGCCAGCGTCGCCATCGCGTCCGGATGCGGCAGCGAGACGGTCAGGGAATCGAGCTTATCGAAATGTTCCGGACCCCACTCCTTCGCAGCCGCCATCTGCAACAGCAGCGCCTGGTTGGACACCTTGATCGTCGTAACCGCGATCTTGTCGGCATCGGTGAAGTCCCGGATTGTCTTCACCTTCGGGTTCACGGTGAGCAGTTCCATCGGCATGTTGACGATGCCCCCGACGCCGCGGACCTCCATCGCCGTGCCTTTGGTGCGGGCCCACAGGGTAACCAACGAAGGCACGCCGCCCGAGCCGAAATGAAGGTCGCCAGAAACCAGTGCTTCCGTCATGGCGCCGGGGCCGCCAAGACGAAGCCAGGTTACCTTGACGCCGTCGAGGCCCTGCGCCTTGGCATGCTTCTCGACGAGCTTCTGGTCCTCCATGATCATCAGAGGAAGGCTCGAGAGGCCGTATTGCTGCGCAGCGCGGATCTCATCCACTTCTGCGCGGGCCTGGGCTCCAGCGAACACAAGGGCCGCAGCGACCAAGGCCGGATACATCGCCTTCAACGTCATCGTTTCCTCTCTGCTATGGATCTGTGCCGGCAGCGCCGAGACGCCGCTTCTTGCCGTTAGAGGACGGTTTCACCGGCCTCGGGACTCAGGATCACCGCTGCATGCCCCAGCGTTGCACCGTGCGCGCCTCGATGGCGCGGAAGATCACGGATTCGACGAACAGGCCGATGACGATCACCGCCAACAGGCCGGAGAACACCCGCGGCGTGTCGAGTTCGGAACGCGCCTCGAAAATGTACCAGCCGAGGCCGCCGGAGCGGGACGACACGCCGAACACCAGCTCGGCGGCGATCAACGTCCGCCAGGCGAAGGCCCAGCCGATTTTCAGGCCCGCAAGGATTGCAGGGAACGCGGCCGGGATCAGGATCAGCAGCACGTAGCGCATGCCGTTCAGGCCATAATTGCGACCACTCATGCGCAGGGTCTCCGGCACCGAGCGGAAGCCGACGAGGGTGTTCAGCGATACCGCCCACAGCACGGAATGAACGATGACGAAGACAAGCGAGCCGGTGCCCAGCCCGAACCAGATCAGCGCGAGCGGCAGCAACGCAATCGCCGGCAGCGGATTGAACATCGACGTCAGCGTCGTCAGCAAATCCGTCCCGAAACGCGTCGACACGGCGAAGGTGGTGAACAGGCCGGCGAGGCCGAGTCCGGCGCCGTACCCGAGCAGCAGCGACCACACCGAGGTCGAAACGCGATCGGGGATGGTCCCGTCGATTACGTCGCCGGTGAATGTGGCAATCGTGTCGCTGAAGGAGGGAAACAGCAGCGGGTTCGAGAGCCAGCGCGCGTAGACTTCCCAGACGACGGCGAGGAACAGGAGGATGGCCGCCTTGCGCGCCGCGTCGTTGTTGACGAGGCGCTCCATCACGGACAGCGGCCGCTCCACCTCCCCGATCCCGCTGGCGTCGATCGGCTGGCGCTCGAATTCCGGACGAGCCGGCGTCATCTGTCGTGGCATGGCGTTCATGGTCACGCGTGGGCCTCGGTGGTCTGCGGAAGCTGCTCGACTTCGTGCTCGAACAGCAGGCCGTGAATGCGCTTCGACAGGACGCCGAATTCCGGCGCATTGACGGTGTCGTAGCTGAAGGAAGACGCGTCGAGCTCGGCACGGACGCGGCCGGGATGCGGCGACAGGACGAGGATGCGCGAACCGACGATAATCGCCTCCTCGATCGAGTGCGTCACGAACATCAGCGTGAACCGCACCTGCTCCCACAGATCGAGCAGTTCCTCCTGCATCTTGCGCCGGGTCAGTGCGTCCAGTGCGGCGAACGGCTCGTCCATCAGCAGGATGTCCGGCTCCATCGCCATGGCGCGCGCGATCGCCACGCGCATCTTCATGCCGCCGGACAGCATGTGCGGATAGACGTCGCGAAACTTGCTCAGCTTGACCTTCTCGATCACGGCAAGGGCGCGATCATGCGCATCCTTGCCCTTGAACCGGCCGGTCGCGCGCATCGGGAACAGAACGTTTTCGAGCACGGTCTTCCAGGGCATCAACTGCTCGAATTCCTGGAACACCATCATGCGGTCGGGCCCCGGCGCGGTGATCTCGCGATCGCGCAGGCGGATGCTGCCCTGCACCGGCTTCATGAAGCCGCCGACGGCCTTCAGCAAGGTCGACTTTCCGCAGCCGGACGGGCCGAGAATGACGTAGCGGTCCTGCTGATAGACGCTGAAATCGACCTGATAGGTTGCGGTCACGAGGTGCTGCGGCGTCTTGTACTGAAGGGTGAGACCTTCGACCCGGAGCAGCTCGGGTGTGGCATCGGCGCTCATGCCCGCGCCGAGCTGGGACTCTCGCACGGAGCCGCCGGCTCCCTGCGCTGTTGCGTACGGCATGCTCACTCCCTTCATCCCCACGGCGTTCTGGCGCTCTCTTGTGGTCGACCTATAGACTAATCATACCAGCCGTGTCAAACCTCGACGGCGTCTATGGGATTCATCCAAAGCGTTGAAAGGAAACAAGAATGTCTAAGAGCGACGGGTCGGTCGCCCGCGTTGGCGAAGCGGAGCTGAAGCGCTATTGCGTCGATGTGCTGGGCCATGTCGGCGTCTCGCAAGCGGATGCCGCCGTGATCATCGACAATCTCGTCGAAGCCGACCTGCGCGGCGTCGACTCGCACGGCGTCGTCCGCTTCCCGATCTATGTTGAGCGGCTCGCGGCCGGCGGCTCGAACCCGCGGCCGAACATCCGCTTCGTGCGCGAGACCCGAACCACCGGCGTGCTCGACGGCGACAACGGCCTTGGCCAGCTCGTCGGCGTGCGGGCGATGGAGGCCGCGATCGAAAAGGCGCGCGACGGCGACTGCGCGTTCGTCTCGGTGCGAAACAGCAATCATTACGGCGCAGCCGCCTACTACGCGGAGATGGCGACGCGCCACGACATGATCGGGCTCACGTTCACGATCGGCGGCATCAACCATATGACGCCGTGGGGCGGCGCCGAAGCGATGCTCGGCAACAACCCGTTCGCGGTGGCGTTCCCGACGGGCGGCGACTTCCCCGTCGTGCTCGACATGGCCTGCAGCGTCGCGGCGCGCGGCAAGATCATCGTCGCGGCGAAGGACGGCACGCCGATCCCAGCGGACTGGGCCAGCGGCCCCGACGGCGCGCCGACCACCGATCCGGTCGAGGCGCTGAAAGGCTTCGTGCTGCCAGTCGGCGGGCCGAAGGGCTATGCCCTGACGATGACCGTCGGCCTGCTCAGCTCGATGCTGTCCGGCGCCTATTTCGGCTCCGAGGTCACGCACATGTACGACGATCTCGAGACGCCGCAGAATATCGGCCACCTGTTCGGGGTGCTGCCGATCGCCTCGTTCGAGGATGTCGGCCGCTACAAGGAGCGGATGGCGAAGGCCGCGCGCGACATCTGCGGCGTGAAGAAGGCCCCGGGCGTGGAGCGCATCTACCTGCCGGGCGAGCGCGAATATCTGAAGATGCAGGATCGGCGCAAGTCCGGCATTCCGCTGAGCCGGGCGGTGTTCGCCGAACTGCGCGAACTCGGCCAGCGCTACGGCGTCGCGCTGGCGGAAGCCTGACATGAGCAAAGCGGCGGCACGCATCGTGCCGCCGCCCTCGCCGTTGTCAGGTCACCGCGAAAGACGCGCCTGCGCCTCCGGGAACAGCATCTCCTTTTTCCAGTCGGCAGGCGGATTCTTCAGCCGGCCGACCTTGCCCATGAAGGTCGTGAAGGCACCGAGATTGAGCACCTCGGTGGTGAGACGCGTGGTCTTGTGGTTGAGCATCATCAGCAGGTCTTCCCGCGACGACTTGTCGGAGCTGACCCGGCTGTAGATGTCGAGGCCCCAGTTCATGTCCTTCTTGAGGCGGTCGGTGGCCTCCTCCAGCGCGTCGAGGAAGGCCTTGTAGAGCTTCGGGTTGTCGGCACGGAACTTGGCCGTGGTGGCCATCACGTTGAACGAGATCGGACCGTTGAGGATGTCGTCCGAGGTGAGGATCGTGCGGACGTTGGGATCCTTCAGCTGGATGAACTCGAAGGGCGGCGAGGAAAAGTTGGCCACGATCTCCGACTTGCCGCCCAGCATCATCGCCGTCGCGTCGGGATGCGACAGGGACACGGTCAGGTGGTCGAGCTTGTCGAAATTCTCCTCGCCCCACTCCTTCGCCGCCGCCATCTGCAATGCGGTCGCCTGACCCGACACCTTGACCGCCGGCACGGCGATGCGGTGCGAGTCCTTGAAGTCGCGGATCGACTTGATCGACGGATCGCGCACGTTGAGCATCCAGGCCATGGCGTTGAGGCCACTCGCCGCGCGCACGTCGTAATTGCCGCGCGTCTTGGCCCAGATGGTGACGATGCCGGTGGCGCCAAGGCTGGCGAAGTCGAGATTTCCAGAGATCAGCGCATCGTTCATCACGTCGCTGGAGCGAAAGGTCGACCACTCGACCTTGATGTCGCCGAGGCCCGCCGCCTTGGCATGCTTTTCGACCAGCTTCTGATCTTCCATGATCATCAACTGGATGTAGCCAAGGCCGTATTGCTTGGCGACGCGTAGCGTCGTCGCCTCGGCATGGGCGGCGGTCGCCGAAAGGCAGCCGGCCGCGAAAACCGCAAGCGTCTTCAGAATCTTCACTTCGTCCTCCTGCAAATGCTCGCCCGCGGACTCTTTCGAACGCGGTCTTTGGGGCGTTTCCTGCGAAGGCGGCTTGAGTGCCGCTCTTGTTCTGATGGCGACGTCGCACGCCGTGCGAGCGAGGCTCTATTCGGCGGCGCGGCGTTCCGGCACGCGACCGAGCCCGGCGATGACGGCTTCCGCCACCGCCTTGGTTCCGTCGCGGCCGCCGATATCGAACGAACGCACCTGACCGGAGCCGAAAGCATGGTCCACCGCCTGCTCGATCTCCTGGGCCGCGACGCTGCAGGCCTCGCTGCCGTGACGTTCGCCGAGCCAGTCGAGCGCCATGGCGAGCGAGAGGATCATGCCGGTGGGATTGGCGATGCCGCGGCCGGCAATGTCGGGGGCCGTGCCGTGGCTCGGCTGGAACAGCGCATGCGCGTCGCCGATATCGGCCGACGGCGCGAAGCCCATGCCGCCGATCAGCCCGCCGCCGAGATCGGAGATGATGTCGCCGAACAGGTTCTCCATCGGCAGGACGTCGAAGTCCCACGGCCGGCGCACCAGATCGAGCGCCATCGCGTCGATGTAGTGATGGCGCGCGTCCACGTCGGGGAACTCGGCCGCGACCTCGTAGAACACCTTGCGCATGAAGGCGAAGGAGCGGAACACGTTGGCCTTGTCGACGATCGTCACCGTGCCCTTGCGGCCGCGGCGCGCGGCGCGCCGCTCCGCCAGCCGGAAGGCGAAGCGCGACAGGCGCTCGGTGACGTCGCGGGTGATCACCATGGTGTCGCGCGCGACGGCATCGTTTTCGATCACGCCCTTGCCGCGCGAGGCGAACATGCCCTCTGTGGATTCGCGCAGGACGACGAAGTCGATGTGCTTGGCCTGCGGCGCCGCCAGGGCGGTGGGAACGCCGGGAATGGCGCGGATCGGCCGCACGCCGGCGTAGAGGCCCATGCGGAAGCGCAGATCGAGCTGCGGCGCGATCTCGGTGCCGTCCGGATAACGGATGTCCGGCCAGCCCATGGCGCCGAACAGAATCGCGTCGGCACGCTCGGCGGCGACGAAGCCGGCCTCCTCCAGCGCGACGCCGGTCTCGCGATAGTGGTGCGCCCCGCCGGGAACGTGCTGGCGATGGAAGCCGATTCCGTGCCGGCGCTCGACCGCATCGAGCACGGTGAGCGCCGCATCCATCACCTCGACGCCGATCCCCTCGCCCGGCATGACGGCGAGGCTGAAACTGTTCCTGCTCATAGACGTACCAATCCGTACTTTTCGATGATTTCCAGAAGGCTGTGGGCCGCCCGCTCGCGATGCAGGCGATAGAGTTCGCGGGCGCGCGCGGCATCGCCGGCGAGGATCGCCTCGACCACGGCGCGATGTTCCCGTGTGGATTCGACCGGCTTGGGCCGCAGCTTGAGGGTGAAGATGCGGGCGCGGTGCGCCTGGTCCCAAACCGTCATGACCATCGCGGCGAGGCGCCGATTGCCGCAGAGATTGACCAGCGCGAAGTGAAACTTCTCGTCGGCCTTGGCCCAGGCGGTGAGGTCGTCAGCGGCGAGCGCCGTCTCCATGGCATCGCAGGCTTCGATCAAAGGCGCGATGCGCTCGGCGCTGGGGCGCTGCGCGGCCAGGCGCTCGGTCGCGGCCGGCTCGAGGTTGGTGAGAATCTCGTAGATCTCGCGCATGTCGCTCGGCCGGATCGGCAGCACGAGCATGCCGTGGCGCGGCACGACCTCGACGAGGCCCTCCTGCTCCAGCCGCACCAGCGCCTCGCGGACCGGTGTGCGCGACAGGCCGAGATCGTCGGCGAGCGTCTGCTCCAGCACCTTGGTGCCGGGCTCATATTCATTGTCCAGAATGCGCTGCTTGAGACGCTGATAGGCGAGCGCGGACGAGCGTTCGGCCCCCCGCGGCTGCTTGGATCCGCCGTCAACGGGGCGAAGAAATGCGGCGTTCATGGCGGAACAACGTACACGTTATCGGATTCGGAACAAGATCCGTTTGCGCGTCCAATCCCCTCCGGGGCGCTATGCCGCAGCGGCTGCCGAGCCATCGCGGCGCGCCAATCATAAGAACTTTCCGCGGATTAAGTGGATCTCTTCAGCCGTGCGTTAAAACGGCTTTGCGATCTCTGCGTCCTCCAATGGACGCGGAACCGCATGACCGACTTTTCCTACGACGACTGGACTGCCTGGCTGCTGGTCCGGCAGCGGCGATCCCCGAAGACAACCGAATCCTATGTCAGCGCCGGCCGCCGGTACGTGGCCTGGCTGGCCGAGCGCGGTCTCACTCCGGCCGCCGTCACACCGGACACGCTGTCCGCGTTCTTCGCGGAGCTCATTGAGTCCGGGTTCGCCAGCAACACGCTCCAGAAGAGCCATACAGCCATTCAGAGCCTTCATGCCTATCTGATGGACAGCGGACTGAGCGCGGCCGATCCGACCGCAGCCTTCGAACGTCCGGCGGCGCTGCGGCGTCGTTCGGGGCCGACGGTCCGCCTGCCCGTTCCCACGCCGGAGAATATCGAGCGCGCCGCGGATGTCGCCCGCACCAAGCTTACGGAGACACAGAAGCCGGTCCCCCGCGCGAATCAGGCGCGCCGTCTCGCCCTCATCGAAACGCTCTGGGCTACGGGTATGGAAACCGATGAAGCGCTTCACTTGCCCGGTGCGGTGGCCACGACCGATGACGACGTGATCACCGTGCGACCGCCTTGGCGGCCCGAACGCGTCCTCAAATTGCCCGAGCGCGCATTCGCGGCCATCCGGGTCTGGCGTCGCGCCGCCATCGAGGCGACCATCGCTCCCAGCCCATGGTTGTTCCATTCCATCCCGGGCGGCGAGCACCCGTTGAGCCGCCACGCCGCGGCGCAAGACCTGCGCCGTGCCGCGATTGATGCCGGGCTCGCGCCAACCCTTCTGCTGCCAAAAGCCATCAGACGGGCGCTTCTTGCTTGCCGAGAGTCGTCATCAAAAGACGATCAGCTCTCACTCATGCCCCTACCCGATCCTGGCCGACATTTGAAACGTGGGCACCGAGCACGACACCCGGCTGAAGGCGGAGCCTGCCTGGAATGAGGAACTTCCCGCTCGTAAGCAACGGGACGTGCACGAAGTGCGATACGTGTGGGTCGACGCCAAGCACCCTCGCCGACTGTTGGTGACTGGTGGTTGCAGTTGGACCCATAGTTGGGGTGAATTTACCCAACAGCCTGACTCAATTGACGCATCAGCCCGCCGCACCGAGTGTGGCGGGCCCTCTTCTCGCGAGCGAGGGTGAGTAGTCGAATTCACTCACTAGCGGCCTCAAACCACCCCCAATGCCCGCCGCACCTGTGCGGCGGGTATTGTTTTTGGGGGGCCGCGCCCCGTGCCTATTCACAATTTGGAATGTTTAACGCCGCAAATGCCGGAACCACCTAGCCAGCCGCGTTTCGGTGCGGCGATCGTCTAGTCACGGTTTTTGCGATTAGCGGTGGAGTTGGACCCATAGTTCGGGTGGATTTATCTAACAGCCTGACTCAATTGACGCATCAGCCCGCCGCACCCTGTGCGGCGGGTATTTTCGGCGGCCGCATCATTCCAAGCCTATTCATACGTTGAATTGGTAGGCAATGGGGCGACCTCATCCCAGGCGCGCGTTTGCAAGTGGCGAAAGGCTCGGCGGCGCGTGGACAGTGTTGCGCGCCATTGCCTCGGATTGCCCTCATCCACTATCCCGATCTCGAAGGCGTCACCGCCGAAGCCGCCGAACGAGCCGCGAGCATGCGGATCCTGACGGTCGCCCGCGGTGGTCGGGACGGGGCATGAGGCGCCAGGAGCGAATGATGAGCAATATGACAGCATTAAAAGTCGTTGGTCGTGTTCCTTGCTACAAAAATGATGATGAGGAGTTTTATTCTAATGAAACCAGAGAAATTTGCGCCGAAATATCGATTCCTGATGGGGTCCTGATCGTAGATCTTGCATTAAGCAGCGAGGAAAACGCAGTATACGATGAGGATGCTCCTCGTCTCTGGATTCATTGGGGTAGGAGTGGATGGACAATTGAGGTGCATAAGGATGACGGTGCATCTTTCCTTGAGGTTCGCCTTATTGGAAGTTTCACAGAAACGATTGTGAAGCGTGGATTTGACAACAAGATCGTGGACAAGCGGAAGATAGATGAACGCTAGTCTTCCGCCATTTGTGACGCCCAATCGCGTCAGCCTGCGAGCGATTTCGGCTCTGTCCGCAAAATTGGTAGGAGCGACAATCCTATCGAGAAACGAATGCGCAACCGACATATACTGATGACGATGTTCTAACGGCTTCTGCTGTCGCAGACAGGGGTGCAGGCCCGATACAGGCAGGAAAAGTCAGCTGTAGGCTGGCCGACACTTGTTCTCCGCGAGGGATCGTTACCGGATGGCGAAGACGGGCGGAACGGCGGCTCAGAGAGCGCAGCGAATAGATCCAAGTGCGGCAGCGCCGCACGCGGCCTCCCTTTGCAGCCAGAGAGGCAATTCTGACGAGAGCTATGTTGCGGCGTCTTTCAGCCGGGACAGCATCCGGCGCGCTAAGTGCGGTGGGATCTTCTCATGAAGCGCGATTAAGTCAGATCGGTGACAGCGACGAAGCCGCCGCCCGCTACCGCAAGGGCAGAGCCAGTGGCCCTTCGGCCAGTCCTGGGAGAGCAGCCGAAGGCGGTACAGAACGTCCTTCTTCTTGTTGGGAATGCCGAGCACCTCGGCGTAAGCCTCCCAGAGGCCATTATCGCCATGCGCGTACTCGCCAAAGGGCCACTTGCCGGTCTTTTCAAACCAGTACTGCCCGAGAAAAAACTGGTGCAGTGGGCCGTTTAGAAACGACCCAAATGAATGGTCCTGGGTGCTGGCCAGCCAGTGTTCCCAAACGGTGACGCAGCAGTCGCCGTCGCTATTGACGTGCCGGTCAGGGTTTCGGGCAATCCGGCCGCCGATCTCGAAGACCTTTGGCTCTCTGTCCGGATAGCGCGGGGACAGCACTATCTCTATATCAAATTCCGATATAGGACCGTCTGGGTTGGCGACTGCACCCTTCTCCATGAGAAGGTAGCGCCCGGTGACGCGAATATCGCTTCCATCGGACGCCGCGTGCAGCTTCGGCTGGTCGAATGCGATGGCCGCTCTGACCTCCTCCAGAGTTAGCCGCCCGGATGTGCTTACGACTTGGCCCAAGGCTTCGACTGCGTCCCTGCGCGGCGAATCTCATCGATGGCTGCTTCTGCCCGCTGTACATCGTTGGCGTTGGAACCCGCCCTAACGACCGCTGGAGCGGCGACGGCGGGGATGGCGGTCTTGAGAATTCGGTCCACCAGATCGGTGCCGAGATTCTCCCTCAGAACGTCGGGCATCTGGTCGAACGAACTGGCCCTGAGATAGAGAGCGAAGTCCACGCGGGCGCGCTTAAGCCATCGGAAGAAGTTCTCGCGCTTACGAGGTTCTTCCGCCCACTTGTCTGCGAAGTTCTCCGCCGGGTTGACAGGGTTGGCGATCCACGCCTCTGCGCCACGCCACTCGATGTACCGATCCATCGTCGTGAGGATGCTCTGCAACGCCGCCGAGATCGTCGACTCGTTGTTGTAGGCGTGAGTGGCCAGCGTCGTGATGATGATCGAGATAGGCTTGTGCTCGCCGTCATCGGCGAACATGCAGTCGCGGTGGCGCTTCAGGAGCTGGATCGCCCGCTGGAGCGGCGTCCTGACTTCGTGATCGGGAATATCGTCGACGCTGGCGGTGATCAACCGCCGGCCGGCAACCGCCCTCTTCTGCTCGGTCAGCTGCATGGCCATCCGGCTGCGGAACCAGGCCGCATAACCCAGGGGGTTGCTTTGCGGCCAGTCGTCGGTAAGCCGGTCGTAGAGCGGCTCCGTGTTGTCGGTAATGGCGATCGCCTGCCCGGTCAGCGACGGATCGCCCGCCAGGTTCCGATAGCCGCGCTGTTCGAGGATGAGCTGATACTTCTGTGCATCTGGTAGCGCGGGAACCACATCCATGTGGAACTGGGCGCCGTCTGCGTAGTGAACGGTCCAGCACCGCCGCCTTTCCTCCGGCTTCTTTTCCATGTTATGCACGCGCGCATACTCCCGAACCTCGACACCGACGGCTTCCTTCAGGCTCTTCTGGGTGAAATCCGTCTTGGAGGCCTTCAGGAGGCAGACGAGATCGACGTCGTATTCCTCCGTCGCAGTCAACGGCCGGGTAACTGTACCCAAAAGAATAGAACCCTGCGGCGTGATCACGGGATCATAGCGGGCAAGCGTCGACTCAGGACGGTCCAGCCACCCGCCGAGCGCCTCGTACCGCTCCTTCGCTTCTTGGAATTTCGACGGCGGAATGTCGAGCGCCTGCGCGATCTCTTCGAGAACGTCGTCGTGAGTTCGTGCAATCTTCTTGTGTACTGTCATGGTTCACCTGTACACGGGCACGAATTCGTCAGCCGGGGCGGTGAAGAATTCAGGTTGGAGAATGGGCCGCTGAATACGCGCCTCGGCAAAGGCCCGGTCTTTGAGGTCGCGGATGCGCCTAGTGTTATCGAGAGTGTAGAAGCGGTCTGGGACGGGCTGGGAAACCCGGTAGATAGCTCTGCGCTCGTGCGGATCGCCGGTGAGAATGTGCGCTGTGCCCAAAGATCCGTGCGATTGCCCAGCCATGAAGAGGCTGGCGAGCTGCGGCGCAAGACGCGCTGCGCCATATGCCTCGCGCACGACCCGGATATCTTCAAGACAGCCGATGCTGAGGACTTTGATCTGATCCGCCGGCCAGCCGAGCGTCCCGATCGCCTCGACCACGGCGATGCCGGTCGGATTGTTGGCCCACAACCCGCCATCAACAAGCCCGACATCGTTGGCGGTGATATGCTGGCGGAAAAAAGTGGGCGCCGCCGCAGTCGCCAACGCGGCATCAACGGCCAGTTCCTTGTAGTCTGTCTGGAGGCGCGGGTGATGGGCGGTCTTGAAGATGTAGACGCCCTGCGTCTTTGGGTGCCATGCTGGAATCAGAAGCCGCGTCTGCGCTTCGCCCAGACGCCGTTCCCCCAGCACCTCGCCAAGTGCCGCGCGAAGCGGCTGGGCGTTGTACTTCGGTCCCCAGAAGAACCGTTTGCCATTGCGAAAATGCCGCGACAGCCAGCCGAGGACGCCCGATCGCGTCTGCGCGAAGATTGCCGGGCCCTTCTCTTCATACAGCTTCAGGATATTGCCCGCGGTGAGACCGAGCGCGAGACCAATGGCGATGATGCCGCCGGTGGACGTGCCGGAAATCAGATCGAAATAGCGCCCGATCGGCTGGTCGAGGTCCTTTTCCAGGTTGGCCAGGAAGGCTGCCGGGAACGTGCCGCGGATGCCTCCCCCATCGATTGTCAATATGCGCTTCAATGAACACCCCCCAGACGCCGACCGGATTGCCTTGCGCGCCCGGCAGCCGATGATCGGCCGCCGTTAGCGTCCCCAATAGAGCGCTATGCAGCGGTCGACCGTCTTTAAATCCCACATATGGCCGTCGTATCTGATATCCGCACAAAAAGTTCGATACTCTGAACAGACTATATGAAGCTTGAAATTCGGAAGTCAAGACGTTATGTTCGGAATATCGAACTTTCTGTGCAAGTAAGGTGCTGCGTGACAAGTGCCCTCGGAGAGAAGATTCAAAAGCTTCGTAAGGACAAGGGGCTTACGCTTGAGCAACTCGCCGATCGCGCGGGGGCTAGCAAGAGCTACATATGGGAGCTGGAAAACAAGAACCCACCGCGGCCGTCTGCTGAAAAGCTATCAAAGATAGCGGCTGAACTCGGGGTAACGATTGAATACCTTCTTGGTCAAGATCAGAAGGTGACGGAGGCTGACGCCGCGGACGAAATGTTCTTCCGGAAGTACCGGCAGATGAACCCCCAGGTTAAGAAGAAGATCAGAAAAATGGTCGATCTCTGGGAAGACGAATGACCAAGCCCTTGTCACCTCACAGGTGGGCCAACGACATCAGCATCATTCTGACGATGGCGCTTGGGGCGGCGCGCTTCCCCATCAATGTCAGGGATGTCGCGAAAGAGATATCAGCCCACAAGTTTCCTGACGACCCTATCACCATGATTCGCGGCGCCGCCCTGCCAGGTTTCGAAGGCGCGTTGGTGCCGGCACCGCCGGGCAAAATCGGGTGGGGGATCGTCTACAACAGCGCCATTACCTCATCCGGACGGATCAATTTCACGCTGGGACACGAATTCGGACACTACCTCCTGCATCGTCTTGCCTATCCGAAAGGGTTTCAGTGCAGCGGCGAAGATATGGTGAGCTGGGAATCGGAATACGGCCAGCTTGAACACCAGGCCAATGTGTTCGCGGCGAGCCTGCTCATGCCGCTCGATGATTTCCGCAGCCAGATTGATGCGCGCGCGCGTCCGACTCTCGATGACCTCAGCAGCTGTGCCGATCGCTATGATGTCTCGCTGATCGCGGCGACGCTTCGCTGGCTTCAGTACACGGAACGTCGCGCTGTGCTGGTGGTCTCGAAAGACGGCTTTATTCTTTGGGCGCGCTCAAGCCAGCCAGCACTGAGAACCCGGCTCTACTACAAGACCCGCAATCGGCCTCCGCTTGAGATCCCGGGTCTCTCCCTTGCCGCGCAGAGAAGCGTCGTCCCAAGCCGTATGGGTCAGACAGAGCACGACGGAAGAGTCTGGCTGAACACGCCTTGTAGGGAACACGTTCTCTTTTCGAACCACTACGACTTTACAATCTCTCTCCTACACTTCGACGACGCTTCGGCTCGGTCGGAGCAGGATGAAAAACCAGATGAGGACACCTACGACCGGATGACACGCCGAGCCCCCGGTCAATCGTGGCTTGGATAGCGTAATCCGCTGCTGCCTCGGGCGTCGCATCCCTACTTCAGAGAGCAAGGGTCACCACGTCATAATTCTCGCCAAGGTCCGAGAGCGCTTGCGACCGCAGGTGATCTTCTGGTTCTCCTTCTGCGCTCCTCCAAATCAAACGTGCCTTCGGCCTCAAGCCCAGTTGGGGTTGGGCGAGCCCGACGGGCGTATCGGTCCTGGACCAAGAAGGCAGCTTCACAAACAGCTTGACGTTCTCGTTGTTGCTCAATTTGCGTGCGAGCAGCTTCTCCACTTCGGATCAGTATTCGATCGCAACGAAGAGTCACTTCTCGCGGATGTGCACTTCATAGAGATTGCTCGAGTAGCGAACGATCCAATCTTCTTGTCCTGCTCGATGCGGCTCTGCTCCGCTAGCTGCCGCGGCAGCACTTTCGCCGGCTCCGCGTCGCCCACCCCCGTGGCGATCCGTTAATCGGACGACATACCGACATCAGAGATGACCACCTTCACGAGGGTGGCGGCAACACGCGCCTTTATCGGGTCAATCTGCTTAATGTTGGCGAGCGCCTGCCTGAAGCAGGCAGGCATACCCGCTAGTGATAGAACTGACGAACCTCCGAATGGGAACGCAAGTTCGGAGGTCGATAGGGCTTTACCTCACCCATTTGCGGAACAGCAGCCGCTTCAAAACGGGAAATTACAGTTGGATGCAGGACCGCTTTGTCGTCGATTTGTCTTACCTGATGCGTCCACGTCAGCTTGTCGCGAGTAAGGCGCCGAAGTAGCGACGGCTGACGGTATAGGACGGCCATGCATTCATCATGCTGGAGACCAAGCGGATCAGGTGAAGTAACTAGCATCTCGGTGCGTATCTTAATCTCGGGGATTGCCGCCTTCAATTCGCTCACCATCCATTGCAGAGCGATGTCGGAAAGCCGAGATTCCTCTTCTGGATAGCTTCCACCGATATCCGAGTGATTCCCCGCGAACCATACCTGCTTCATCCAGTCCTTATTGCCGCGATTATTGTTCCATTCGACATCTACAGGCCGGCCCCAGCCCACGAGCGGGAACCTCTTTCGCGCCTCGTCGATCGCGAGCGCGTGACGGAGGTAGCGGACCTCGCGATCGACATAACGGTCGTAGTGCTTACCTGACCACCAGGCGACGTGCCCATGCCGCGCGACAGCGAGCCAGTCGAGAGGATTCCAAAGACGCAGCTTTCGGTTCGGATCCTTGAAAAAGTACTTAACCTGCCCTGCGATGACAACAATCGTCCAATAAAGAGCTGCAAGCGGAATAAATGAAACTAATGCAGTGACCCAAAATGGCGCGGTCAACCACGCCCACCAAGTTAAGAGAACAAGAAGAATAAATCCGCCGATCGCGAAGAGCGTGGCCGGTCGACTGCCGAGGGCCGCGACCGTGTCGAATACTCCGATGAAAACCGGTTGCACATTGCCCTGCGCCTCACCGTCGGCTCCATTTCCGTCGGATCCATACTTCCCGCGAAAGCGCCGTGCTTTCTCCTCCCGCTCGTCTTCGTACCGATCGCGCTCTGATCCCGCCCCGTGGTTATAAACATATCGAACTGCGTCCGAGGCGATTTTTCGCAGCTCGGGCCCGTAGCGAGGTACCGCACCGCCATCCGCTCCTTTGGTGGGCACACCGCAGAGGTTCAGCACGTTTGCGAGCGAGCGAACCGTATAGGCCCCTCTGCTAAAGCCAAACAGGCAAATCCGATCGCCGGGCTGATAGTGCGCAATGATCGCGGCGTAGCAGTCGATGACGTTCTGATCGATTCCTGTGCCAACCGCCGCGGAAAGGACGTTTCTTAGCCTGCGAAAGCTAAGTCCATCTGTTTCGCCAGCACCTAATCCGGGATCATAGAAAGCGACTTGCTCATGCGGCTCAATGGGAGAATCCGGCCCCGGGCGCATAGCACGGTACATCTTATAGATGTTGGACAGACGCTGGTCTGGACGCACACCGCCAATCTGGCCAGTCCCGTCAGAGAAGATCAGAATCAGCTTCGGCAAACCCCACCTCCCCGCCCTATCGAATCAGCTACGCACAATCATAGGTCGCGCCTTACTTCTACTGAAGATACGCGCGCTCACCCTACACAAGCGGAGCTTGTACTGGAAATTAATACCGGCGACCGCAAGGCAAAATTCTTCGTACTTGAAAAGCAAATGCCATTAGCGTTGGTACAGTTTGATGCGCACCGATGGTGCAACCGATGGCCGCCTCCAGCCGACGTGCTGAATGTCGTTGCGAGAGAAAGACGAAAAGCTACTAGCCCAAGTCGTCTGCAAGAAGCGGGATCTGCCTAACCTCTTGCTCGATGCCAGCCATTGCCTCGGCAAGTTGGACCAGTGCTTCCCGCGCGGCGTGGCCCTGAAGCGCCACGAACGCCTCCGCGAGACGCAAGCCTTGTCGCGTCTGCATCAACTTCTCGGCAGGGCTGATCGTCGCTGAGTCCACGGGATCAGGTCCGATTGGAAAGAAGTACGCGACAGGGACGCCGAGCACCGTTGCGAAGACCTGGAGCCGCGACGGTGCGATCCGGTTGGTCCCCTTTTCGTATTTCTGCACCTGCTGAAAAGTCAGCCCGACTGCGTCAGCAAGCGCCGTTTGGCTCATATTCAGTTCGAGCCGCCGCGCTCTGAGCTTGGCGCCCACAAACAGATCGACCGGTTCCGCACCCTTCTCTGATGAAGCTCGACGGCCTGGCATGCTGGCCACCAACACGCGCAATAGTTGCATTCAACGACACTTTCGGCGGTTTTTCAATACCCGCTTCAACGTATCATAAAGGTTTTCGTTGATTGCCCTCGTCGGTTGCGGAATCATCCCCGAGGTGGGGGGAAATCCATGCGCGTGTTGGTCGCCATTGCCGCCGCTGCGCTGTGCAGCGGCTGCGTGACTGCGGAAACCGTTCGATTTCAGGCCAAGGCCGATCAGCAAGCCCTGATGCGGGACGGGCAAGCCGCGCTCGTGTCGCGCAAGAAGGGCTCGATCGTCATGATCAGGCCTGCGTCTCGGCAGTTTCAGTCGGGAGGACGGCCGGTCTTCGTGGTGGGCGTCTACAACGCGGGCACCACACCGATCGATTTCAGTGTCCGCAACGTGGCGGTGACTCAATCGGTCAACGAAACGGCCATTCCACTCAAGGTCTTCTCGTACGAGGAGCTCGTCACCGAGGAACGGACCCGCCAGGTCGTCTCGGCAATGCTGGTGGGCGTTGCCGCCGGTGCCAATGCTGCGGCCGCCTCGAGCGCTGGCTACTACAACTCCTCGGGCACGGTGCAAACCACCACCTACGGCCGCCACGGGACCTACACATCAACCGGCACCTATCACTCTTCCGGATACTCCCCTGCCCTGGCAGCCGCCGCGCAGGCACGGGCAGCCGCCCAGAACGAGGCCATGATCTCCGCGACCGTCGAGCAGGGCCGTCAGAACCTCGCGGTGCTCGAACGTGCCGTGATCAAGGATCACACGGTGCTTCCGGGGGAATGGTACGGCGGCCAATTGCATGTCTCGCCCCCTGCTTCGGAGGGATCCGGCCCAAAGACCTATTCGGTCGCGCTGCAGATCGGCAACGAGCGCCACGAGATTGATGTGGTGCAGGAAGCCACCCGGTGATGCTTTCTGCTGCCTTGGCCGTGGCGGCACTGCTGGTCTGGGGCGACACTGTACAGGCTTGCTCGGGCTGTGGGTGCCGCGGTGGCCCGGGCTATCGGGCACCGAACGGACGCTGTGTGGGCTGGGCTGACATCGGTCGCATCTGTGGGAGCCCTCCGAGCACCCGCTGCACTCCGGAAGGACCCAATGCAGGCGCGGAGGAAGCGGCCGAGCAAGGCGCAAGGAGGCAGCGGCTGCCGAACGGAAACGTTCTCCGTTGAGGCCCTCAGTGACGATCCGCGATTTCGTGCACCGGGTCTTTGTGAGCCTGGATTACATCTGGCGCTGCCCGTCACATCAGCAGTGGAAGGTTGAAGGGGCGGCGGGGCACATGCCATCCCCCCACACCTTCGCGCGCGCTGCTCACATTTTTGGAAAGACAGCCGCCGCATCTGATCCTAGTTCGGCGTTCGTCTTTCCCGCGGCGATCGCGATCCGAACGGCGCGCCGGGGTATGCCGCGCGCGTCGAATCCTTCAGTATCCGCGAGCGAATTCTGCTTGGGACACAGAACGACTTTCCGCAATCCCAGAAGACAATCGCGCTTGACCAGACTCGTCACGGGGCGGGATCTTCTTTTCCTGGCGAATCGGCAAACTAACAATCTGCGGTAGCAAACGGCAACCGACTGAAGGCGGCATACGGTGACGTTAGAAGGGCCGACATTACAGATTTCTACGAGACAACCATCGTTGGGAGCTTTGTGCGCTGTTCGCGAGGCCGTCAACGCCGTCGCTAATGCAGGAATCGAGGCCCGAGGGGCGATCTTCACGCGCCGCGAGGTCGTGGATTTCCTCCTTGACCTGACGGGTTACACGCTCGCTCGCTCGCTTCTCGGGATGCGTTTGCTTGAGCCTTCCTTTGGCGGCGGGGATTTCCTGCTTCCTGCCATCGAACGGCTGCTTGCCGCCTGGGAGGCTGCCGGGCGTCCGATGCCTCTTCCAACGATGCGGGATTGCATAAGGGCGGTCGAAGTTCACCGCGCGACCTACGTCACTACGCGCGAGCGCGTCGTAGCAATGCTTTCCGCCCGTGGGATAAGCCAGGATGATGCGGAGGCCCTTGCCGCACAATGGCTTATCTATGGCGACTTCCTGCTCGTTCCGTTGGACGGCGAGTTTGATGTGGTGGTCGGCAACCCTCCCTACGTGCGCCAGGAGCTAATCCCGGACGCGCTCATGGCGGAATACAGGGCACGGTATCGGACAATCTACGACCGCGCCGATCTCTATGTACCCTTTATCGAGCGTTCCCTGGACGCGCTGCGCAATAGAGGCCAGCTTGGCTTCATCTGCGCCGACCGCTGGATGAAGAACCGCTATGGCGCCCTCCTGCGCAAGATGGTCGCCGAGCGTTTTCATCTGAAGATATATGTCGATATGGTCGACACTCCGGCCTTCCACTCCGAGGTCATCGCCTATCCCGCCATCACTGTCATTTCGCGTGAGAAGACCAGGACGACGCGCATAGCGTATCGTCCCGTCATCAGCGCGGCGGCGCTTTCTGATCTCACCGCGAAGTTGCTTGATGTGAAAGCTCCCGAACCTTCTTCCGGCGTTCGGGAGTTGCGCAGCGTCACGGCGGGCTCGGAGCCGTGGATCTTAGAATCCTCGGACCAACTAACCCTATTGCGCCGGTTGGAAGCTGACTTTCCGACGGTGGAGGATGCCGGCTGCAAGGTCGGCATCGGTGTAGCGACCGGAGCCGACAAGGCATTCATCGGGCCATTTGATGAGCTCGACGTTGAGGACGACCGGGAGCTGCCGCTCGTCATGACGCGCGACATTCTCAACGGTCATGTGCAATGGCGAGGGCTTGGCGTCATCAACCCGTTTGCCGATAACGGCGGACTCGTCGATCTGGACGCATATCCGCGCCTGCGCCGCTACCTTGAATCGCGGAAGGAAGAAATCGCTGGTCGCCATGTAGCGCAGAAAGCGCCCGCCAACTGGTACAGGACGATCGATCGCATCTATCCCGATCTCGCCAGGAAGCCAAAGCTTCTCATCCCTGACATCAAAGGCGAGGCTCATATCGTCTACGAGGGCGGAGAGCTATACCCGCACCACAATCTGTATTTCATCACATCCGACAGTTGGGATTTAAGAGCGTTGCAAGCTGTGTTGCTGTCGGGAATCACGCGGCTGTTTATCGCGACCTATTCGACAAAGATGCGCGGCGGCTATCTGCGCTTCCAGGCGCAGTATCTGCGCCGCCTCCGGCTGCCCAGATGGCCGGACGTTCCCAAAGCGCTTCGCCGCACGCTGGCGGATGCGGCGGAGCGCCGGGACATTGCTGCGTGCAACCGGGCAACATTCGCATTGTACGGCCTCTCGAAAGAAGAAAGGTTGGCGATTGGGGGGAATGGTGCCGATGGGGATTGATCTTGCCGATTACGAGCGCAAAGCCCGCGAGGCCACGATGGCCTTTTGGGGCAACCGGGAGAAGGCGAAGCAGAAGCAAATCGAAGCCGGGAAAGTCGACCAGGGCGAGCGCGCAGGTGTCACTGCTGGGAATAACATGGACGGCTTCGTTGCCCTCGTCATGGATTTGGTTGAGGCCAATGGCCTTAGCCGCAACGAAATTCACCGCAAGCGCGCGGTCCTGACGCTTCCGGGCTATTTCCGCCCCACAAAGCTGTGGGACATGCTGGTCATTCACAAAGGCGAATTGATCGCCGCCGTCGAGCTCAAGAGCCACGTTGGGCCGTCGTTCGGTAACAACTTCAACAACCGAACGGAGGAAGCCATCGGCACCGCGCACGACCTGTGGACGGCCTACCGGGAAGGCGCGTTTGGCAAACACCCCCGCCCCTTCGTCGGCTGGATGATAATGGTCGAGGATGCGCCGGAGTCGCGTCGTCCCGTCGCCGACTGCTCGCCGCATTTTCCAGTCTTTAAGGAATTCCAAGGCGCGTCTTATCTCAAGCGCTACGACATACTTTGCCAGAGGCTGGTTCAGGAGCAGCTTTACACAACGGCGGCTGTTCTGACCTCCCCGCGTTCGGCTGCGGCCACGGGCGAGTACGCGGATCTGTCGGAACTGACGAGCCTCAAGACTTTTGTGACCTCGTTTGCCGGTCACATCGCCGCTGCGGCGGCAAGAGGATAGCTGCCGTCCGATCCGCCGCGCTTGGTAGAGGGCTGGGAGCGAGTTACGGGGCGGAAGGAGCACATTGCGATGTTCAAGGAAACGATCCGCACGCTGCGCCGCCTTGAGAGGCAGACGCAGGTATCGGTTCCGATCAGCGACGACGAGGAAGGGTACTTCGACCGGGAGTGCCCGTCCGAGGATTGCCTGTTTCAGTTCAAAATCCTCAGCGAGGACTGGAAGGAGAAGGTTCGGGACGAGGAAGTGTTTTGCCCCAACTGCGGCCACAGCGCGGACTCGGGGAAGTGGTGGACGAAAGAGCAGATCGAACACGCTAAGCAAGTCGCCCTGGCACAAATCAAGGCGAGCATACGCGGTGCGATAAAGCGGGATGCTGCAGACTGGAACAGCCGCCAGCCGCGCAACAGCTTCATTTCCATGACACTAAGGGTCGATAGCAAGCCTCAATACGTGCCTGTGCCTGCTGCGACTGCCGAGCCGATGCGGCTCAAGATCACTTGCCCCGCTTGCGCCTGCCGCTACGCCGTAATCGGCGCGGCCTACTTTTGTCCCGCCTGCGGTCATAACGCCGCCGATCAGGTTTTCGCGCAAACCATCACCGGTATACGCCGCTCGCTCGATACGCTGGATGCCGTCCGGGCTGCGATTGCGGACCGCGATACAGCCGAGAACACGGTTAGGCTCATCGTCGAGAACGGCCTTCAGAACGCCGTGACGGCCTTCCAGCGTTGCGCCGAAGCGCTCTTCGCGGGCCTTCCATCCGCGCCGAAGGCAAGACGCAATGTTTTCCAGAGCTTGCCGGAGGGCGACCAGCTTTGGGGAACGGCAACCGGGCAGGCTTATGCGTCCCATCTGAGCCCTGGCGAACTCGCAACGTTGCAGCGGGCATTCCAGCAGCGCCATCTGCTGGCCCACAGGCAGGGTCTCGTCGATCAGGACTACATCAGCAAGAGCGGCGACACCCGCTACAAGATGGATCAGCGCATAGTTGTCCGGCGCGATGCCGTGCTCGAAGCGGTGGAGCTTATCGAGAAGCTCATCGCCGGAATGATCGCCGACGTTGCCGCGATGCCGAGGCCGTCATGACAGCCGACCAGTATCTTTCCGGCATATTGATGCGCGAGGCGGTGAATACAGGCGTCCGCTCGCCGGTGCTGGCCGTCCAGAACACCCTGCTCCCGGTCCTGCGCGAGTGGGGCGGGCAGTATCTGCAAGACGTCCACCCAAGCGGCTCCTTCGCGAAGGGCACTGCCAACGACAGCGGCACGGACATAGACCTGTTCGTATCGGTGGCGCAAAGCGTCCCGAATCCGATGAAGGAAATCTACGACACGCTGTTCAACAAGATGAACGAAAAGGGCTACGCGCCCAAACGGCAGAACGTCTCGATCAATGTCAAAGTGGGCGGCTACAGCGTCGATCTGGTCCCGGCCAAGCGCCAGGATGGCTATTCCAGCGATCACAGCCTTTATCGGCGGCGCGCCGACACATGGACCAAAACAAACGTCGTCAAGCATATCGCTCATGTCGCGCGCAGCGGCTGTATCAACGAAATTCGCATCCTCAAACTTTGGCGCGATCAGAAGGGTCTGGATTTTCCGTCCTTCTATCTCGAAATGACGACCATCAACGCTCTCTCTGGAATCGGCGGAACGCTGTCGCAGCGAGTCTGGGCCGGTTTTCAATATTTGCGCGACCGGTTCCCGAATGCCCGCGTGGTCGATCCTGCGAACACGAACAACATTATTTCGGATGACCTCAATGACACAGAGCGCGGCAGGATCAAAGCCGCCGCCACGGCGGCACTGGCAGCCACCAACTGGAGCCAGATCGTAAAATGACGGGCTGGCACCTCCCCTCGCTGCTTGCCGCCCTTCACGATGGCGTCGCCCATCGCCTCCAGGTCAGCCGCGATACGATGGGGCACCCGGTGCTGAAGGGTGACGCCAGCGAGGCAATCTGGCTGGACATGCTGAAGACATACCTGCCGGAGCGCTACAGCGCCGCGCGGGCCGTCGTGATCGACAGCGAGAACAGGGCCAGCGACCAGTTGGACATAGTGGTCTTCGACCGCCAGTATTCGCCCTTCGTGTTTCAGCATGAAGGCGTGACCGTCGTTCCGGCTGAAAGCGTTTATGCTGTGTTCGAGGCTAAGCAGAGCCTGGATGCCGGTCAGGTCGATTATGCCCACGGAAAAGTTGCGAGCGTCCGGGCGCTGCATCGGACCAGCCTGCCGATCCCTCACGCTGGCGGAACTTATCCTCCCCGCCCGCTCCCCTCAATCATTGGCGGCGTCGTGACGCTTGAAAGCGGCTGGAATCCCCCGCTTGGGGGCGCGCTGGCGGCGGCGCTCGGGACAGGGGACGAGCAATCGCGACTGGACATAGGGTGCGTCGCTGCCCACGGGCTTTTCTACCGGGAAGAGCTCGGGCGGTATGTCCTAGTCCCGCACGGTCGCGCCGCAACGGCTTTTCTGCTGGAACTGATCGCGCGGCTTCAAGCCTCGGCGACCGTGCCGATGATTGATGTGAGGGCCTACGCGCGTTGGCTCGAATAGGGACAGACTTGTGACTCCGCAGGAATGGGCGAAGATAAGCAGCGACGTTGCTGACGCCATGACGGCTCACACAAGGCCGTTCGTGACGCCGCTCACCCATTCGTCGGACGAGGAAGTCCGCCTCGTCGGCTCCGGCACCTATGTCATGTTTGCGGGGCGGCGCATCCTGCTTACGTGCCAGCATGTGCGCGAACAAGGCGGCATCGATTACCTTCTCTACGGATCGCAAGACGATGTGCCGAAGCATCCCGGACCGTGGGAAGAAGACAAGCGCCCGTCCTTCGATGTCGCTATCGCCCCGATGGGCGATGCCCTCTGGAATGCAACGCAGCACCAGGCGCTGGCCCTGCCTTACAAGCGCTTCGCCCACAAGCATCAGCCCGCGCAGAAAGAGGAGCTTCTGTTTTTTCGTGGGTTCGCGGGCGAGAATGCGCAGTACGCGTTCGGGGTGCATGAAACCAACGCCGCGGGCTACTGCTCGCAGGAAAAGCTGGTGGCCGTCGCGCCTGACCCGTCCGTCTTCGAAGTGTTCTGGGAGCCGCGCGAAACGCAGTTTGCCGCTGGTGCGAGCGCCGAAGCCCGCCGCAAGATCAAGTTCGATGATCCGGGCGGGTACAGTGGTTCTTTGGTTTGGAACACGCGCTGGCTCGAATGCCAGAAACACGGCTGGCCGTGGACACCCGAGCGCGCCGTCGTGACCGGCCTTCTGCGCCGGTGGGATACCGAAACCAAGACCCTGCTCGTATGGCGCGTCGAGCACCTGCGGGCTTGGCTCGAAGGCGGGGCGGTCAGCCGCCTGTTATCCCCGTCGTCGCCCTGATCGCGTCCAGCGCCGACGCGGTGGCGGCATCCAATCGGCGGACGGTTGGCGCATCCAATCCGCGCAGGGTTGGTCAGGGGTCCAGGGGGGCTCGAAGGCTCACTGGTCGATGGGACGGGTCCAGGGCAATGGCAGCGCGAAAGCTCCCTTCCCGGTCTTCATGAAATGGTCATGGGGGTATCGGGGGCAGCAGGAACGCTCCCCTGATTGCCGGTCAAGCGGGCAGCCGCTTGTGCATGGTGCGGTGCAGGTGGAGAGGCATATCTCCAGGCCCTGCGAGTGGGGTTCCAAGGTCGGCGATACGCGCCTCGGTCGATGGGTGCAGGGAGAGCGAAATCTCCCTGCGAGCGGTCAACCGGCGATACGGTTGAATGGTTCTGGAACGGGGTCGATCCCCCGAAAGAGCCAAGGCCGGGGGGATGCAACGGGGGTGCGCAGCGGCCCCCTTGCCAAGTGGGTGTTGTACTACAACACACATCTTGCGCACTGAGGATTCGCCCCGGTTGGCCTCAAGCTGTTGTCCCGTGCATTGGATGCTGCGGGGGACACCATCAAATCGGGGACACAATAGATTCATTGCGCCCCCCGGACGCGGTTCCTATGCCGGGTCAAGCGGATGAGCGTAGAAGCAATCAGTGAAATTATACCCATCCCAACGCCGGAAGCTGTCGAGGCAATCTCTTAGCGGGTGATTTTTGAAAGCCTCCGGGTCGTTGAGAGCGCGGTAGCGTTCTTGCGGCGAACGCGTTCGAAAGAGGTAGTCAAGGCTGTTTGCTAATACATCCGCAGCCACAACCAGGCCGTCACTATCATCGACGACCTTTATTTCCAGATGTTCGACCACGACCGGTATTTGCGCGTCAGAAGGTACGGTGCCAATCTCTATCGAGCCCTTGACAACCTGCTTCGACACCGGATCAAACCCGGTCACGCGCCTGATCTTTGCGCCAAAGTCGAGCAGGTCTTTAGCGGTCTCTTCAAAGTCTTTGACCAGCGGAGAATCAACGCGGTCAGTCCTTACTTCAATATGGAGCCGGAGTTGTTCGCGTTCGAGGCAGAAGGCGATGACCTTGCCATATAACCCCTGAAACAAGGCGGCATGCAGCGAGGCGGCAACTGTTCGCGGGCTGCCCATTTTGATCGGTGATCGCTTGGCCGTGCGCGTCTGGTCCATAAGTTCCTCACGTTCCTTGTACGCGCGGTGGAACCCGGCGACATGAATGGCTTCATAGAAACACGGAATTTTGTGCTTCCGTATGAGCGCATACATGTCGTCACGAAGCGTCTGCTGGCGATCGGGCGGCAGGTCGGTGATATGCAGCTTGCCGTCATCCGATGCGTATTTGTGGGCTATCGCGTCAAAGTCAGGGGCTACGGCCTGCAAATGATCCGCCGGCACCAACAACCCTGCAAGGACTCCCGTCTCGCCGGGTGTTACCTCGTCACGGTCGGCATAACCCTTCGCGCCTGATTCATCGCAGGCGAGAATGATATGGGTCGTGCAAGCAGTCTGCGCCGTCGCATTTTTATTGTTATTCATAAGGCATTTTCCTAACCGATTGTCGCGCACCCCTTCCGGGTGGCTGAGCGCTTGGTATTATTCTCTGGACATTCCAAATAGACTACCCAAGTCCATAAGAGTTTTACCCGGAGCCGTTCTCATACAGTAGGGAATTGGCCCGGATTCGCTTATTTCGTCTATGGCCTCTTTGGGCTCCAAATTTGCAACTTCGGTGGAATAAGACGGAATTAACGTCATCGCATATATGCGATCGGCAATACCCATGCATTGTCGAAAATTCAGGACGAACAGCAATATGTATACTATAGTTAGGCATGTCATAGCTATTTTTGCGGTCTTAATAATCGTCCCCCTCACGTCCATTCGACTGAACGACCAGTTTCTCGTTGGCTTCTTTCAATACTAGTCCCTTTCATTGCGATATTGTTACTTAGGTAATGACGGATTGTGCTTTATTTCCTTTATAGGCGGAAGAAAAAAATGCTCGCCAGCAATAAGTGCCCGGCTGTCATAGTATTGCCAGGACGGCTAATCCGACTCCGGCGATAGCCGTATCTTCCCGCGCCCGCAAGGATTCGAACCTCTGACCCCCAGATACGAAGACTGGCTCGGCTACCTCACAGCTAGGCTATCTGAGGTTGCGACGAAACGGCCACCTTCGCACGGCGGGCCTCGGCCACGAGCTCGTCATGCACATGGCATACAAGCAAGTACACCCGGGGCCCTTCTGATCCAACGTCGCTGCTCGTAAACTGACGGCGAGTTGTGGGCTGGGCGTTAGGCGTCGAATCGTTCACGAGGATGCCACGATTCCGCCCTCCAACCGCCCAGTGAACGATGAGATCATTTCAAGAGTCGATTTGCCTTCTTGCGATTGCCAGCATTGTCGCGGTGATCCCAGAGCCCGCGACGGCGGCGGACGAAATCGTTGGCCGGGCTACCGTGATCGACGGTGACACGATTGAAATCGCGGGAGAGCGAATTCGGTTAGATGGAATCGATGCTCCGGAATCGCGCCAACACTGTGTGGATGAACGAGGCGCAAAGTATGCCTGCGACCGCCAAGCCGCACATGCACTCGATCGGCAGCTTGCCAGCTCGCGTCCGACACGCTGTGTTCGGAACGGTCATGATCGATACGGGCGAACGATCGCCACCTGTTTT
>Ga0182741_1001779_pt1 | contig 26872 bp, 34 predicted proteins | sample eDN5th37CBELigOP_FD_128874 | JGI IMG/M metagenome (GOLD analysis project Ga0182741, IMG submission 128874) | Enriched Organic Plus compost microbial communities from Emeryville, California, USA - eDNA 5th pass 37_C BE-Lig OP (version 2) (version 2) ... | reverse complement strand
GCGCCCACGGCTCGATGCCCCAGGCCAGCGTCGACCCGGTGGTGATGGCCGCCGCCACCGTCCTGCGCCTGCAGGGCATCGTCGGCCGGGAGGTCTCCCCCGCCGATCCGGCCGTGGTCACCGTCGGATCCGTGCAGGCCGGGTCCAAGGCCAACGTCATCCCCGACGAGGGCCGTCCTCAAGATCAACGTGCGCACCTACGACGACGAGGTCCGCTCGACGGTGCTCGGCGCCATCGAGCGCATCGTCCGGGCCGAGGCCGCCGCGTCCGGCGCCCCCCGGGAGCCGGAGATCGCCTACCAGGACCGCTACGACCTCAACGACAACGACCCCAAGCTCGGCCGGCACGCTCGTCGTGGCCCTCGGGCTCGTCCAGCGGGCCGCCGGCTGGTCGTCGCTGTCCTCCGGCGCGCTCACCCTCGGCTACCTGATCACCATCGTCGGCACGATCCGGGTGGGCGAGAAGCTGCTCGTGACGTACGGGCCGAAGCGCCCGATGATGTGGGGCACCTCGATCACCGGGCTCGGCATCGTCCTCACCTCGCTCACGTTCCTGCGCATCGAGCAGTACGCGGTGGTGGCCGTGATCGGCTTCAGCCTCTACGGCATCGGCCTCGGCTTCTACGCCACCCCCTCCACGGACGCGGCCATGGCCAGCGTGCCCGACGACAAGGCGGGCGCGGCCGCCGGGCTCTACAAGATGGCGTCGTCGCTCGGCTCGGTTTTCGGCGTGGCCATCTCCTCAGCCATCTACACGGCCGCCCAGTCGCTGCCCGAGGACCTGGTGCCCGAGATCTTCTGGGGCCGGCAGGACAACGTGGCCTTGCGCTTCGGCGGCGGGCTCGGCCTGCTCTTCAACGTCTTCATCGTCGTCGTGGCCCTGATCTCGATCATCGTCACGGTGCCCGACACCCGGCCCGACGAGGGAGCCGCCGTCGAGCCGGACCTGCCCACCACCCCGAGCTTCGGCAGCTGAGGTCGCGCCGCTGGTGATGCTCGCCGGACCCGCCGGCCCCCTCGCCCTCGCCCTCGCCCTCGTCGCGGCGCCGCTGCAGGACGAGGTGCCGGCCGCGCTCTCGGATCTCGACCCCACGCTGCTGCTCGTCCTCAACCTGGCCGGCACGTTCGTCTTCGGCCTGAGCGGCGGGCTCGCCGGAGCCCGCCGCCAGCTCGACGTGTTCGGGATCGTGGTGCTGGCCGTCGTGGTGGGCATCGTCGGCGGCATCACCCGCGACCTGCTGATCGGCATCCCGCCCCAGACGTTCCGCGACTGGCGCTTCCTCGTGGCCGGGGCCGCGGCCGGGCTCCTGTGCTTCACGGCCCACCACCTCCTCAGCCGGCTGGAGCGGCCGATCCTCGTCTTCGACGCCGGGGGCCTCGCCCTGTTCTGCGTCACCGGCGCGGCCACGGCGCTCAGCCACGACGTCGGGCCGCTCGAGGCCGCCGTCCTCGGCGCCATCACCGGCGTGGGCGGCGGGGCGATGCGAGACGTCCTGCTCGGCGAGGTGCCGGCGGTCCTGCGCACCGGGCTCTACGCCATCCCCGCGCTGGTCGGCGCGACCGTCGTCGTCGTGGGGTGGGAGCTCGACCGGCGCGGCGCGGGCGTGGCGCTCGTCGGTGCCGCCGTGTGCTTCGCCATCCGCCTGGCCGGCATCTACTGGGACCTCCACCTGCCCCGGGCCGAGGCCCACCAGCCCGATCCCTGACCGGCCGGGCGGTCTCGGGCTGAGGCCTCCCCAGGACCGTCACACCCGGGTCCTACCCTTGGGGCATGCCGCTGCCGCTGCCCGCGTCGCTGTCCCCCTCGAAGGTCTCGTCGTTCACGGACTGCGCGCTCGCGTTCCGGTTCTCGGCCATCGACCGCCTCCCCGAGCCGCCGTCGCTCGCCGCCACCCGGGGCACGCTCGTCCACGCCGCCCTCGAGCGCCTGTTCTGCCTCGACGGGCCCGAGCGCACCCTCGCCGCCGCGCTGGCCTGCCTGGACGAGGCGGCCGCCGCGATGGCCGACCACCCCGACGTCGTCGGCCTCGGGCTGGACGACGCCGAGCACGCCCAGCTCCTGGCCGACGCCCGCCACCTCGTCGAGCAGTACTTCCGCCTCGAGGACCCGCAGACGATCACCCCGATCGGCATCGAGCTCAAGCTCGAGGTGTCGCTCGACGGCCTGCGCCTCCGGGGGATCATCGACCGCCTCGAGCTCGACGGCGACGGCAACCTCGTGGTCACCGACTACAAGACCGGCCGGGCCCCCGGCGAGGCCCAGGAGCAGCAGCGCCTCGCCGGCGTGGCGTTCTACTCGCTGCTCTGCGAGCGCCTGTTCGGCCGGCGTCCGGCCAAGATCCAGCTCCTCTACCTGTCCGAGCCGGTGGCGATCATCGCCACCCCGTCGGACCGCACCACCCGCGGCGTCGAGCGTCGCCTGGCTGCCATCTGGTCCGCGGTGGAGCGGGCCTGCGAGCGGGAGGACTTCCGCCCCAACCCCTCCCGCCTGTGCGACTGGTGCGCCTTCAAGGCCTACTGCCCCGCCTTCGGGGGCGACCTCGCCAAGGCCGACGAGCACCGCCGGCAGCTCGAGGCCGCCGAGGCCAGCCGCCAGCTCCAGGTCGTCTGAGCGGCCGCGACGCCCCGGCCCGTTAGCCTGGCCCGCCGTGCCGGCCCCGTCGCTCCCCCCGAGCCTCAAGGAGGCGATCGTCGCGTTCGACGACGCCGTCGACCGCCGCTTCGCCCGGGTCCGGGGCAACCCGGTCGTCGACAAGGTGATGTACGGGGCCTCCGAGCTGGGCGACTGGTCGTTCATCTGGCACCTCATCGGGGTCGGCCAAGCCCTCCTCCCCAGTCGCGGCCCGATGTCCGCAGTGCGGCTGTCGGTCATCCTCGGCATCGAGTCGGCGATCGTGAACGGCGGGATCAAGTCGCTGTTCCGCCGCACGCGACCCGCCTGGGAGGCGTCCCACGCCCGCCCCTTCCGGCTCCGCACGCCGCGCTCGAGCTCCTTCCCCTCCGGGCACGCCAGCTCGGCGTTCACGGCCGCCACCGTCCTCGCCGAGAACGACCCGCTGGCGCCGCTCTACTACGCCGTCGCGCTCGTCGTCTCCGCCAGCCGGCCCTACGTCAAGGTCCACCACGCCTCCGACGTGGTCGCCGGCGCCGCCGTCGGGCTGGCCATCGGGGCCATCGCCAAGCGGCTCTGGCCGCTGCCCTGACCGGCGGGGAATGCCACCATCGGCGCGAGCGTTGGCACCGGATGTGACTGACTCCGCACCCTCCTTCGCCGTCACCTGGGACTACCGCTGCCCGTTCGCCCGGAACGTGCACGAGCACCTCGTCACCGCCCTGCGGGGCGGAGCGCCCTGGCAGGTGACCTTCGTCCCCTTCTCGCTCGGCCAGGTCCACGTGGAGGAGGGCGACCCGCCGATCTGGGAGCGCCCCCAGGACGACACCGGCCTCCTCGCCCTCCAGGCCGGCACGGTGGTGCGGGACGAGGCGCCGGACCGGTTCCTCGACGTCCACGAGGCCCTCTTCGCGCTGCGCCACGACCACGGCGGCCAGCTGAAGGACGAGGCGTCCGTGCGCAAGGTGCTCGTCGACCACGGCGTCGACGACGAGATGGTCATGGCCGAGATCGCCTCCGGCCGGGCCCTGCAGGTCGTGCGCGAGGAGCACGAGCGGGCCGCCAGCCGCTGGGAGGTGTGGGGCGTGCCGACGTTCATCCTCGGCGACCAGGCGGTGTTCGTCCGGCTCATGCACCGGCCCGACGGCGACGTGGCCGAGGCCACCCGATCGATCGAGCGGGTCCTCGACCTCATCACCTGGACCGACCTGAACGAGCTGAAGCACACGACGATCCCCCGCTGACCGCCCGCGGGAGCGTCCGGCGACCGGCACCGGTACGGTCTGGTCCGTGAGCAGGGAGCGGCCCGTGCCCGCCCCGCGCCGGATGTCCGACGTCGAGGCGATGATGTGGAACCTCGAGAAGGATCCGCACCTCGGCGCGAACGTCGCCAACGTCGCCCTGCTCGACCGCCCGCCGGACCGCGACCGGCTGCGGGCTCGCTTCGAGCACGCGGTGGCCGCGGTGGACCGCCTCCGGCAGCGGGTGGTGCCCGCCCTGGGTCGCCTCGCGCCCCCGGAGTGGCGGGACGACCCCGACCTCGACCTCGACCACCACCTGCGGTGGGTGGGCCTCCCCGCGCCCGGGGACGAGGCCGCGCTGCGGGACCTCGTCGCCACGCTCGTCAACCAGCCCTTCGACCGGACCCGACCGCTGTGGGAGCTCACGGTCGTCGAGGGCCTGCCGGGCGGGCGCGCCGCGATGGTGCTGAAGCTGCACCACTCGATCACCGACGGCGAGGGCGGCATCCGCATGTCGGAGCGGTTCCTGGACCTCGAGCGCGACGCCGCGGCGCCGATGGCCCAGGCCCCGGCGCCTCCCCGCGACGCCGGCCCCGGGCCGACGCTCGTCGGCGCGACGCTCGACACGCTCACCCACAACCTGCGCCGCGGAGCGGGCATCGCCCGTCGGGCCGCCACCGGCGCGGTGGGCACCGTCGCCCGCCCGAGCCGGCTCATCGCCGCGGGCGCCGAGGGGATCGAGCTGGCCCGCTCGGCGGCCCGGCAGGTGCTCGTCGTCGACCGAGCCCGCTCACCGCTGTGGACCGAGCGCTCGCTGCGCCGCGAGGTGGAGCTCCTGGCGGTGCCCTTCGCTCCGGCGAAGGCGGCGGCCCGGGCGCTGGGCGTGAGCCTCAACGACGTGATCGTGGCCGCCGCCGCGGGCGCCGCCGGGGCGGTCCACCGGGCCGCGGGCGCGCCGGTCGACGAGCTGCGGATGAGCATGCCGGTCAGCACCCGACAGGGCGGCGGCGAGGCCGGGAACGCCTTCGCGCCCACGCGGGTGCTCGTCCCGACCGGGATCGAGGACCCCCGGGAGCGGGTGCTCGCCGTGCACGAGCGCCTGGCCGCCGTGAAGGCGGAGCGCGCCATCGGCGCCGCCGGCGCGGTGGCCGGCCTGGCCAACCTGCTGCCCACGTCGCTGCTCGTGCGCCTGGCCCGCCAGCAGGTCGAAACGGTCGACTTCGCCGTCTCCAACGTGCGGGGCGCGCCGTTCCCCGTCTACCTGGCCGGGGCGAAGATGGAGGCCAACCACCCGATCGGTCCGGTGGCCGGGACGGCCTGGAACCTGACCGTCATGTCCTACGACGGCCACCTGGACTTCGGCCTGCACGTGGACCGGGCGGCCGTGGCCGACCCGGCGGCCCTGCGCGACGCGCTGGCCGACGAGCTGGAGCGCCTCGTGGAGCTGGCGGCGCCGAGGCGCCGGCGGCGGGCCTAGGCCCCGACGGGCTCCTCGGTGCGACGGCTGTCGGCGGCCGTGAGGACCATCCGCACGTCGAGCAGCAGGTCGGACACCTCGTCGGTGGAGACGAGCTCGCGGTAGAGGAGGTCGGCGAGGCCGCCATCGATGAGGCGAACCGCCTCCTCGATCACGCGCTCGTCGACCACGCGGGGGGACTCGGCTGCGGGCGTGACGTCCTGGGTCTCAGTCATTGCACCACGAGGATACCCATGCCCGGCGACAACGGGACGCCACCCACCCCGGCCGCGCTCCTTAGCCTGGGGCGGTGCAGTACGAGCGCGTGGCCCGGCTCGGCCAGGGCGGGATGGGCGTGGTCGACCTCGCCCGGGACGCCGAGGGGCGCCTCGTGGCGCTCAAGCGCCTCACCCTGCACGGCTCCGCCGACGAGATCGCCCGGGCCCGGCAGCGCATCGCCCGGGAGGCCGAGGTGCTCACCCGCCTCCACCACCCCAACGTCGTCGAGCTGCTCGACGTCGTCGAGGAGGGCGAGGAGCTGACCCTCGTCATGCCCTACCTCACCGGGGGCACGCTGGCCGACCGGGTGAGCCGGCACGGCCCCGCGCCGGCCGAGGAGGTGGCGCGGCTCCTCGAGGCGCTGGCCAGCGCGCTCGCCGCCGCCCACCGGGCCGGCGTGGTGCACCGCGACATCAAGCCGGCCAACGTCCTCTTCGACGAGCACGGGGTGCCGCACCTCGCCGACTTCGGGGTGGCCAGCACCCGGGAGCACACCGCCGGGCTGACCGTCACCGGCACCGTCGTGGGCACGCCCGCGTTCATGGCCCCCGAGCAGGCCCGGGGCGAGGAGGCCGGCCAGGCGGCCGACGTGTTCTCCCTCGGCGCCACGCTGCGCTGGGCCGCTACCGGCGAGGGCCCCTACGGGCGGGGCACCCCCGACCTGCTCGTCGTGCGGGCCGCGGCCGGGAAGGTCCAGCCGCTCCCCCGCTCGCTGCCGTCGGCGCTGCGCCAGCGGCTGCAGGCGATGCTCGACCCCCGCCCGGAGCGCCGGCCGAGCGCCGCCGCCCTGGCCGGCGGCCCGCAGGGCACCCGGGTCGTGCAGGCGGTGGCGCCCCGGCGGCGCTGGCGGCGCAGCGCCACCTGGGCGGCGGGCGCTGCGCTCGTCGTGGCGGGGCTCGTCGCCGCCGTCGCCGTCTCCTCCCGCGAGACGGGATCCGCCGCCGGTCCCACGTCGACCACCGCCGCGACCTCGACCACCGAGCCCTGCCTCGACCTGCCCTACCAGCCCTGCGGCCAGGACGAGCCGGCCCCCAACACCGACGGGCGGCGCTGCCTGGAGGACCACGAGGACTACGACGGGGACCCGAGCAACGGCTGCGAGGCCGAGCCGGACGGCATCATCGACGGCACGCCCCTGCGGGATCGGATCGAGGGGACGATCGTGCCCCGAGACGACGTCGACGTCCTCTCGGTCGAGGTGGCCGACGAGCGCCAGCTGCTCTGCGACGGCCGCCTGCGCCTCACGCTCACCGCCCCGCCCGGCGTCACGCTGCGGCTCCAGGTGCTCGAGGACGGCGAGCTGCTCGGCGAGGCCACGAGCGCCGACGGGGTGCCCGCCACCGTCACCCTGCGCGAGCCCGAGTGCCTCTTCGACGACAGCACCACCCTCCAGGTCCGGGTGGAGCCGATCGGCTCGGACCGCACCGCCGAGCCGTGGGTCCTCGAGCGCAGCGGCTCGTTCTGAGCCCGAGCCGGCCCGGGTCCGGGCGGTAGGGTCGCCGCCCATGGGCATGGAGCGAGCAGGAGTGACCTTCGCCAGCCTCATGGGGCTGGGACCACAGGCCGCGGTCGAGACCGCCCGACTGGCCGAGGCGTGCGGCTACCGGTCCTTCTGGACCGCGGAGACCACCGGCCCCGAGGCCTTCAGCGTGCTCGCCGCCGCCGGCGCCGCCGCCCCCGGGCTCGACCTCGGCACCGGGGTCCTCGCGATCCAGCTGCGCACCCCGATGCTCGTGGCCATGGCCGGGGCGACCCTGCAGGCCCTCCACCCGGACCGGGAGATCCTGCTCGGCGTGGGCATCTCGTCGCCGGTGGTCGCCGGCCGCTGGCACGGCCAGCCCTACACCGACAAGCCGCTCAGCCAGATGCGGGAGTACCTCACGCTCGTGCGGGCCTGCCTGTCCGGCGAGAAGGTGGACTTCGAGGGCGACCACTACCAGGTCAAGGGCTTCCGGCTCGGCGTGAGGCTCGGCGAGCGGCGCCCGAAGCTGGTGGTCGGCGCCCTGAACGAGAAGATGCTCGCCCTCGCCGGCGAGCTGGCTGACGGGGTGCTGCTCAACTACCTGCCCGCCTCGCACGTGCCGTGGTCCGTGGAGCAGGTCCGCAAGGGCGGCGACGCCGAGATCTACGCGTACGTGCACGCCGGGATCTGCGAGCGGGAGGAGGGCATCGAGCTGGCCCGCCGGGACCTGTTCTCCTACGCCGTGGTCGACGCCTACGCGAAGAGCTTCGAGCGGGCCGGCTTCGCCGACGAGGTGGCCGAGATCCGCGAGGCCCACGCTGCCGGGGACCGCGCCGCCGCGCTCGCGGCCGTGTCCGACCGCATGGTCGACGCCATCGACGTGATGGGCGACGCCGACACCGTCGCCGCCACGATGCGGGCCTACGCCGACGCCGGCGTCGACGTCCCCATCCTCATGCCGCTCCCCTGGGGCGCCGACCGCCGAGCCTCCGCCGAGGCCGCCATCCGCGCCGGAGCCCCCTCGTGAACGACGTCCCCGCGGCCGTCTCAGCCGCAGCGGGCGCGGATCGCACCGAGACGTCGTCGCGATGAGGCTCGAGGGGAAGGTCGCGCTCGTCACCGGCGGGGCCCACGGGATCGGCCGGGCCCTGTGCGAGCGGTTCGTGGCCGAGGGAGCGGCCGGGGTCGCCGTCGTCGACCTCGACGCCAAGGCGTCGCTCGAGCTGGCCCGCGCCCTCGGCGACCGGGCGATCGGCCTCGCGGCTGACGTGGCCCGGGAGGCCGACGTCCGCTCCGCCGTGGCGGTGACCGAGGAGCGCTTCGGGCCGATCGACCTCATGGTGTCGAACGCCGGGATCGGCACCGGCCAGGGCGTCGAGGCGCCGACGGAGGTGTGGCAGCGCATCTGGGACGTCAACGTGATGGCCCACGTGCACGCCGCCAACGCCGTCCTCCCCCAGATGCTCGAGCGGGGCGAGGGGTACCTGCTGTCCACCGCCTCGGCGGCGGGGCTGCTCACCCAGATCGGCGACGCGCCCTACAGCGTCACGAAGGCGGCGGCGGTGGCGCTGGCGGAGTGGCTGGCCGTCACCTACGGCGACGCCGGCATCAAGGTGTCGTGCCTGTGCCCGCAGGGCGTGGACACCGACCTCGTTCGCTCCGGTGCCGGGTCCGCCGCGATCGAGACGGTCGTCGCGCAGGGGCTCCTGACGCCCGAGCAGGTGGCCGACGCCGTCGTCGAGGGCCTGGCCGAGGAGCGCTTCCTGATCCTCCCCCACCCCGAGGTCCAGCAGTACCGGGAGCGCAAGGCGGGCGACCCCGACCGCTGGCTCGCCGGCATGCGCAAGCTCCAGCGCCGCATCCGCGGCACCGTCGGCGACGCGTAGGCCCCGCACGCTCGCGCCCACGGGCCGCTCGCCCGACCCGGTCGGCCGGGGTCCCCTACAGGAGTCCGAGCTGCTCGTCGCGCTCGGCTCGGGCGACGACCGGCTCCCACACGGTCCCGCCCCGCCGGCCCCGACCCCGGACCTGGAGGGCCTCCACGGGCAGGGCCCGCAGCGCGCCGCGCTCGTCGCGCACGCCGATCGAGCCGTCGCGCTCACGACGCTCGACCGTCCCCTCGCGCCAGGTCCCGCCCTCGACGCGGCGCCACCGCACCCGGTCGCCGGGCCGCAGCCCGACCTCGAGTAGGGCGCTGTCGGCGAGGGGATCGGGGACGGGCTCGCTCGGGCGACGCACGGCCCCAAGTGAAGCACCCCCGCGCCGACGTGGGGCCGTCACCCTCCTTCGGCGCGACGGGCCGTCAGCGGGCCGTCGGTGCGGCAGCGAGCGAGCCTCGGCCGACCCCCGCCGGGCCCGGGATCGCAGGTCGCCGGATCAGGGTGGCGGCTCGAGGGCGGCGCGGAGGTGGCCGACGAGGGTGGCGAGCGGCGTCGCCGCGTTGAGGCCGCTGGTGCTGGGCATCACGTAGGCGGGCACGCCGCCGAGGCGCCGCTCCTGCCACCCGGGCGGCGCGGCGCGGTCGACCGCCGCCCGCCAGCCGGCCAGGCCCACGAAGCACACCGCGGCGGGCCGCAGCCAGGCGCAGAGCCGCTCGACGCGGGCCAGGCCCTCCCGGTACTCGTCGGCGGTGAGCTCGGCGGCCCGGGCGGTGGCTCGCTTCACGAGGTCGGTCATGCCGACGCCGTGGTGGCGCAGCGCGTGGCGGGGGTCGCGGTCGCGGCTCACGAGCCCGACCTCGAGGGCCGCGGGCCAGAAGCGGTTGCCCGGCGTGACGTACCCGACGCCCGCGTCGGCCGCATGCAGGCTCGGGTTCAGGCCGCAGACGAGCAGGCGCATGCCGGGACCGACGTGGTCGGGCAGCGACCGGACCCGGGTGGCCCGCACCCAGAGCACGCGGCCCTCCGGCCCCGCCACCTCCTCGAGGTCGTCGAGCCGGAGCCCGGCGCCGGCCACGACGTCGGCGAGGCGCTGGCGCGGCCACGTGGAGAACCAGCGGCCAGGGAGGTCGTCGCCGGCGAAGACGGCACGGCCCTCGCGATCGCCGGCGAAGAAGGTGGCCTCGACCGTGGCGCCGACGGCGAGCGCGTGGTGCAGGTCGGCCAGCGCCGCCGGCACCTCCGTCGAGCGGAGGTGCACGTAGCTGTTCCGGGCCCAGGCGCCGGCCAGCGCGCCGCGCCGGAACGGGAGCTGCCCGAGGTCGGCTCGCACCGGCAGGCAGCCCGGCGCCACGGCACGGGTGCGGCGCAGCATCGCCATGGCCGCGTCGAGCGCCACCGCCGGGGCGCCGAGGGCGTCGGTGTACCAGCCCGGCCCGCAGCCGAGGTCGACGACCAGCCCGTCACCGAGGCGACCTCCGAAGGCCTCGGCCCGGGCCCGGTGCCGGGGCTGGCGGCGGGCCTCGTAGCTCGCGGCCTCCCGCTCGTACAGCTCCACGGTGGCCCGGTCCACCCGTCGATCGTCGCACGTCCCCGCGGCGCCGTCGGCAGCGGCGCGCCACGAGGCTGCGTCGCCGGCGGCCGAGCCGTGGCGCCGCCCCGTGGCCGCCCGGTGTGACGACGGGCACTTGACCGATCGGTCAAGTACGGTGGCCGCATGGGAGTCCGCCTCGAACCGCACGACGAGTACATGCACCCGCTCGGCCCGGAGCCGAACTTCAACGAGAGCATGTACTTCAACCTCTACGACCCAGCGCAGGAGGTCGGCGGCTGGTTCCGCTGCGGGAACCGGGCCAACGAGGGCTACGCCGAGATGACGGTGTGCCTCTACCTGCCCGACGGGCGGGTGGCGTTCATGTTCAAGCGGCCCGAGATCGACAGCAACGACGCCTTCGACGCGGGCGGCATGCGCTTCGAGGTGATCGAGCCCTTCAAGCGCCTCGACGTCACCTACGAGGGCAAGGTCGTGATCCTCGAGGACCCGCTCGAGATGGCCGACCCCAAGACCGCCTTCACCAACAACCCCTACGCCGAGTGCGAGGTCCGCATCGAGTACTACGGCGTGTCGGACATGTTCGGCGGTGAGCCCGAGGAGTCCCACGAGGCCCCCGGCGAGGAGTTCGCCAAGGCCCACTACGAGCAGCTCGTGGGCGGGCGCGGCACGATCCGCGTCGGCGAGGAGACCTGGGACGTCGACGGCTTCGGCCTGCGCGACCACTCCTGGGGCCCCCGCTACTGGCAGGCCCCCTGGTACTACCGCTGGCTCACGGCCAACTTCGGCGCCGACTTCGGCTTCATGGGCTCGCGGGTGGCCAAGCGGGGGGGCGCGGGCACCCGGGGTGGCTTCGTCTGGGAGGACGGCCAGCTCCACCTCTGCCACGACTTCCAGATCGAGACCGACTGGCAGGGCGAAGACAGCTACCACCAGGGCATCCGGGCCACGCTGCGCTCGAAGGACAAGGAGTGGAAGGTCACCGGCGAGGTGATCAACCTCATCCCGCTGCGCAACCGCCGCCCCGACCCCGACACCGGCGACATGCTCGTGACCCGCATCAGCGAGGGCATGACCCGCTGGACGCTCGAGGACGGCCGCGAGGGCTACGGCCTGTCCGAGTACCTCGATCAGATCGTCGACGGCAAGCCGGTCGGCATCGACGAGTAGCCCACCCCCACCGCGAGCCCGCACCTGAGGCGCAGCGCTCCTGGCGTTCGAGGTGCAGGTTCGCGGTGGCGGGCGCCGTCCAGGGGCACGGCTGGCTCAGGACGGGTGGAGCTCGAAGACGGGGAAGCCGGGGGCGGCGGCGGCGAGCGCGTCGTCGCTCGAGGTGTGGTCGAGGTCGCCGACGAGCGACGTCACCTGGCGCCGCCAGCGCCGCAGGTACTCGCGCAGGAGCGGCGGCTTGTCGGCGTCGGCCACCTCGACGGCCCGGAACCGCTCGACCCGCCGACCGAGCCGCAGCTCGCCCTCGCCGGCGGCCCGCAGGTTGCGGACCCACTCGGTGGTGCCCCGGGGAGCCACGAGGTAGCGGCGCCCGCCGAGCTCGAGCACGTTCACCGGGACGCTGCGGGCCCTGCCGCTGCGCCGGCCCCGCACCCGCAGCTCCCGCAGGCCGCTCGGGGCCACGCCGAGGCGGGCGAGGCGGCGGACCGCCCGGTTCACGACGTGCTGGGCGAACCACCCGGCCCGGACGTAGCGGTGCTCGGGGCGGGCGGCGGCCCGGGGGTGGGCCGGGCGGTCGGTGGTGGTGACGGTGGGGGTGGTGGTCGGCATCTGGGTTCCCTCTCGCAGAAGTGAGAGCACTGCTCTCGGTCAGGCGGCCATCCTGCTCCTCACCACGCGGCCTGTCAAGAGCACTGCTCTCGTTTCTGTGCAGCGCTCTCGATTCGGAGTACGGTGACGGCGTGCCGGACCACCGCTCCTCCCCTGCCGCCGGCGTGCGGGCCCGAGCCCGAGCCGAGCTGACCGCCCAGATCAAAGACGTCGCCCGCGCCCACCTGGCCGAGCATGGAGCCGCCGCCCTCTCGCTGCGGGCGGTGGCCCGCGAGATCGGCATGGTCTCGTCGGCGATCTACCGGTACTTCCCCAGCCGCGACGACCTGCTCACGGCGCTGATCGTCGACGCCTACGACGCCCTCGGCGAGCGAGCCGAGGCGTCCGAGGCCGCGACGGCCGGGCAGGGCACGGACGCGCGCTGGGCCGCGCTGGCCGCCGCCGTGCGGGGCTGGGCCCGCGACCGCCCGCACGAGTACGCGCTCGTCTTCGGCAGCCCCGTCCCCGGCTACGCCGCCCCGAGCGACACGGTCGACCCGGCCGCCCGAGCGCCGCTCGTGCTCCTGCGGCTTCTGGCCGACGGGGTGGCGTCAGGCGAGGTCGTCGCGAGCGACGACCGCATCGAGACCACCCGCGCGCTGCGCCAGGACCTCGCCCGCCTCCGATCGCTGGCGCCCGGCGTGCCCGACCCGGTCCTCGTGCGCGGCCTCTACGTCTGGACCCAGCTCTTCGGCCTCGTCAGCTTCGAGCTGTTCGGCCACCTGCACGGCGTGATCGACGACCACGACGCCCACTTCGCCCTGCAGGTCCGCCGCGCCGGCACCCTCCTCCGCACCGGCCGCCTCACCTGAACGAGATCTGTGCGTGGTTCCGTGCAGCATCCGCACGCAAACCCGCACAGATCTCGTCTCGTCAGCGGGGGGCGAGGTCGCGGATGGCTTGGCGGAGGTCGATGCCGAAGGGGAGGACGGCGAGGGCGGGGGTGGTGACGCCGTTCTCGACGTAGCGGGCGATGTGCTCCCGGCACGCCTCGGGCGGGCCCCACACGACCAGGTCGTCGACCACCTCGTCGGGGATGGCGGCGAGGGCGGCCTTGCGGTCCCCCTCCTTCCAGAGGCGCCACATCTCGCCGAGCTGCTCGCCCCGACCCAGCCACTCGTGGAAGGCGGCGTAGACCGGCACGTTGAGGTAGGCGGCGATGGCGAAGCGGGCCATGCCCCGGACGGTGTCGGCGTCGTCGCTCGGGCACACGAAGATGCGGGCGACGACCTCCTTGGGGGTGCCGTCGCCGGCGGCCTGCACGATCGGCGCCACCGTGCGGACGTCCTCGGCGCTCAGCCAGTTGATGATGGCGCCGTCGCCCTCCCGGCCGGCCAGCGTGAGCATCCCCTCCCGCAGCGCGGCGATGAGGATCGGCACGGGCTGCTCGGGCCGCACCCCCAGCTTGAACCCCTTCACGCTGAACGAGGAGGTCTCCATCGTGACCTTCTCGCCGGCGAGGGCGGCCCGCAGGAACCGGACGACGTCGCGCACCCGCTGGTACGGCGACTCGAACGGGATGCCGTTCCAGCCCTCCACGATCACGTTCGACGAGGTCCCGATCCCGAAGGCGAAGCGTCCCGGCGCCGCGTCGGCCAGCGTGGCCACCGACTGGGCCATGCACGCCGGCCCGCGGGTGAACGCGGGGACGATCGCCGTGCCCAGGCGCAGCGACGGCGCCCACACCGACGCCAGGGCCAGCGGCGTGAACGCGTCGGCCCCGTTGGCCTCGGCCGACCAGACGTCCGTGTAGCCCAGCTGCTCGAGCTCCTCGATCCACTCGCGCTGGGCGTGGAGCGGGACGCCGTCGAAGGGGATGGTCATGCCGTAGCGCTGCGTCTGCGTCATGCGGTCGATCATGGCCCAGCGCCGGAGGACGCGCCGGACCCACAGACCTGACGCGTCGTCAGATAGGTTGCGGGCCCATGGAGAAGCTCGTCTACGGCCTCTGGCGACGCCCCGACCAGGACCCCGCCGAGATCGGGGCTGCGCTGCTCGACCAGGTGGCACCCCGCCTCCTCGCGCTCGGCGTCGACGGGCTGCGGGTGGAGGTGGAGGAGCCGGCCGGCCACGTCCTGCGCACCGGCGCCCTGCCCGACGGCTCGCTGCTGTGCGGCTCGGTGTCGCTGTGGCTCGACAGCTGCGACCACCGGGGCCCCCACGAGGCGGCCATCGCCGGCGCCGGCGCCACCGTCCACGGCTGGATCGTCGCCGAGTCGGTCCCCAAGGCCTACGGCGAGCACCGCCGCTGGCCCGACGGCGAGCGCTCTCCCGGGCTGTCGCTCGTGACGTTCATGGACAAGCGACCCGGCCTGGCCGACGAGGACTTCTACCGGATCTGGCACGACGAGCACACGCCGCTCACCTTCGAGATCCACCCGTTCTGGCTCTACGTGCGCAACCAGGTGCTGCGCCCGGTGACGGCGGGGGCGCCCTCGGTGCGGGCGATCGTCTACGAGGCGGCGCCGGAGGACGAGGACCTGCTCGACCTGACGCGCCTGTTCGGCTGCGCCGACGACCCCGAGCGCCTCGGCGAGCGCATCGCCGCCGTCGACGCCCACCTCGACACGTTCGCCGACCGCACCACCCTGCAGTGCGTGACCACTCGAGAGTGGGTCCTCAAGACGCTGTCGACCTGACCGCCAGCGGCCCCACCGGCACCACCTCGGCCCGGGGCACGCCGCCGTCCAGGTCGAGCCAGGCGACCGTGTGCACCGGCTGGCGGCGGCGCTGCGTGGCCGACCCCGGGTTCACGAGCAGGAGCCCGTCGTGGTCCTCGACGAGCGGCTCGTGGCTGTGGCCGAAGACGACGACGGCGGCGTCGGGGAACCAGCGGCGCAGGCGCTTGGGGCGCCCGCCACGGGGCCCGCTGTCGTGCACCATCGCGACGGTGACGCCGTCGAGCACCACCTCGAGCCGCTCCGGGAGGACGCCGACGAGGCCGTGGTCGTTGTTGCCGAGCACCGCGTGGACGGGGGCTCGCTCGGCGAGGGCCCGCAGGAGGTTCCGGTCGACGACGTCGCCGGCGTGGAGCACCACGTCAGCGGCCTCGGCCATCGACCAGACCTCGGCCGGCAGCCGCTCGACGGTGTCGGCGGTGAGGTGGGTGTCCGACAGGACGAGGGCTCTCACGGCGCGTCGGGTGGCAAGGTGAGCCGCGACCGCCGGGGGTCGTCGGCGTCGAGGTCCAGGTGCCCGAGGTCCAGCCCGTCGCCGTCGGCCTCGGCCACGATCTCCACCTCCGGCCGGCGCCCGTAGATCGCCTGCTCGAGGCCGAGCATGGCGGCACCGATCACCGTGCCCCCGGCGGTGGAGGCGACCCGGCTCAGCGGGTGGGCCCGGCCCGTCTCGGGGTCGGGCGGGAGCTCGTCGAGCCACTCGAGCCAGTCGGCCTCGGTCCAGTCGTCGCCCTCGGGCGGCTCCTCGAGCACCGTGTGCATGGCCACCAGGCTACGGGCCGGCCCACGGGCCCGCTCGGACGGCGTCATGCGTGGGTGGCGCCGTCGACCCGCAGGTCGATGCCGTTGACGTGGCGGGCGTCGTCGGAGCCGAGGTAGGCGATGGCCGCCGCCACGACGTCCGGACCGGCCATGCCGGTCGGGGCCATGATCCGCCGCAGGAGCCGGGCGTCGGCGCCCTCGGGCAGCTGGAAGGCACCGGTGATCGGCGTGTCGATCGAGCCTGGGCACACCGCGTTCACCCGCAGCCCCTGCGCGGCGTACTCCACGGCGAGGGTCTGGGTGAGGGCGAGCAGCCCGCCCTTCGAGGCGGCGTAGGCGGCCGCCCACGGGTGCCCGAAGCGGGCCGACGTGGAGGACACGTTGACGATCGCCCCGCCCCCGTCGGCGAGGAGGGCGGGCAGGGCCGCCCGGCAGAGCCGCATGGCCCCGGTGAGGTTCACGTCGAGGACGCGGGTCCAGGCCTCCATGTCGGCCTCGTGGGAGTGCTCGAACCGCAGGATCCCGGCGCCGTTGACGAGCAGGTCGAGCCGGCCGCCGACCTCGAGCGCCGCGGCCACCGCCCGCGGGGCGAGCGCCGGGTCGCTGACGTCGCCCACGAGCGGCGCGACCGAAGCCGGGTGGGCGGCACCCGTCGCGGTCTCGGCCAGGCCGGCGGCGTCGACGTCGACCGCCACCACCGTCGCCCCCTCCGCCACGAGCCGGTGCACGGTGGCCCGGCCGATCCCCGACGCGCCGCCGGTGAGGAGCACCACCCGTCCCCCGTATCGATCCATCGCCGGAGCGTAGAACGCGCTCCACCCCGGCCAGGCGAGGGTGCGGCTACTCCCCCGTCGGCTCCTCGGGCGCCTCGGCCGCGACGGGCGGGGGCTCCTCCCGCCAGAAGCGCACGATCGTGGACTGGCTCGCCGTGGCCAGCAGGGTGCCGTCCTCGGCCCAGAGGTGCACGTCGCCGTGGCCGAAGCCGTTGCGCACGGCGTGGACCCGCACGTCGAGCAGCACCCACTCGGTCGGGACGAGCCGGCCGATGCGCAGGGTGTTGTCCAGGCTGTTGCCGCCGGCGCGGGCACCGAGGGCCTGACCGATGCCGAAGGGGACGTAGTCGCCGAGGATGGCGAGCGTGGCGGCGGACATGTCGAGCAGGTCGGGGATGCGGGCCCACAGCGCCGACCGGCCACCGGGCCGACCCTGGGGCGCCGGGAGCTCGTCGTAGCCGTAGGCGTCGGCCAGGCGCATGTCGATGCGGCTCTGGATCGACTCGAGGCCCTCGATGCGGGGCACCCGACGCTCGCACTCGTGCGGCGGGGGGACCTGGGGCATCTCCACCCACTGGCCCTCGACGTCGAGGGGGCGCTCGCCGAGCGCGGCGTTCACCGTGAGGATCTCGCGGTCGCCGACGTGGCCGACCGCCCGGGCCTGGGTGATCTGGCGCCCCTCGACGGCGATCGTGACGTCGACGTCCATGATCTCCGGCGGGTTCGCGTAGGAGAGGTACTGCGCGGTGGCCCAGACGAGGGGGCGACCCGAGCTGCCCTCGAGCGCGGCGATCGCGGCGCCGAGCCCGCAGCCGCCGAAGAGGAACTGCACGGGGTAGCCGGTGGAGATCCCCTGGGTGACGGGGAGGATCCAGCGCATCGGGTTGTGGGTGGGCTCCAGTCCGAGCCACTGCCGGGCGTCCACGGCGGGGCAACCTATCCGGCCTCCCCCGGGGCTCGGCCAACCCGGCGTGACCGAGGACCGCCCCGGTCGGGAAGGGCTGTCACACCCCCGCTGTTGGATGAGGTGCATGGCACGACAGCTCTCCCTCCTCGAGTCCCGGCGCCCCTGGGTGCTGAGCGAGTCCACCCGCGAGGTGGGCCGCCGAGGCGTGGCCGAGGCCCGGGCGGCGCTCGCCGCGGCCCGTGCCGCCGCCGAGGAGCGCTCCGACCGCCCCACCGGTCGGACCCGTCGCTCCCAGCCGGCCGCCGCGCCCCACGGCCACGCCGCGTAGGCCGCTACCGTCTCGGCCGTGGGCATCCTCGCCTGGTGCATCGTGGGCCTCGTCGCGGGTGCCCTCGCCCAACGGGCCGTCGGCGCCCCCAAGCGGGGCTGCCTCGGCACGATGGTGATCGGCATCCTCGGCGCCTTCTTCGCCGGCCTGCTCTCCCGGCTCGCCACGGGGGACCCGATCGACACGTTCGACGAGCTCGACCTGGGGTCGATCTTCGTCGCCTTCATCGGCGCCGCCGCCCTCCTGCTCGTCCTCGAGGCGGCCGACGGGGCCCGGGGCCGATCCCGCCGTCGCCGCCGCTGACCGGCCGCCTGACCCGCTGGTCAAGTCCGACCCGCCGCCAGTAGGTTGCGTGCATGACCGAAGTCGTGATCGTCGAAGCCGTCCGCACCCCGATCGGCCGCCGCAACGGGGGCCTGTCCACGGTGCACCCCGCGGATCTGCTCGCCCACGTCCACAAGGCCGTGATCGAGCGGTCCGGGATCGATCCGGAGGTGGTCGGCCAGGTCGTCACCGGCTGCGTCAGCCAGGTCGGCGAGCAGGCCTTCAACGTCGGGCGCACCGCCTGGCTCACCGCCGGCCTGCCCCTCAGCGTGGCCAACACCACCGTCGACACCCAGTGCGGCTCCTCGCAGCAGGCCACCAACCTCGCCACCGCCCTCGTGGCCAGCGGCGTGGTCGACGTGGCCGTGGCCGGCGGCGTCGAGGTCATGAGCCGGATCCCGATCGGCTCGAGCGGCCGCAAGGACCTCGGCTTCGGCATCCCGATCCCGAAGAGCTACTTCCCGCAGTACGAGATGACCTCCCAGTTCGAGGGCGCCGAGCGCATCGCCGAGAAGTGGGGCATCACCCGGGAGGACACCGACCGCTTCGGCCTCCGCTCCCAGCAGCTCGCCGCCCAGGCGTGGGAGGAGGACCGCTTCGGCACCCAGATCGCTCCGGTCGAGGCGCCCGACGTGGACGAGGAGGGCAAGCCCACCGGCACCACCCACACGGTCACCCGGGACGAGGGCCTCCGCGAGACGAGCCTCGAGAAGCTGGCCGAGCTGAAGCCGGTCGCCCGCCCCGACGGCGTCCACACCGCCGGCTCGTCCTCGCAGATCTCCGACGGCGCCGCCGCGGTGCTGCTCATGACCGCCGAGCGGGCCGAGGAGCTCGGCCTCACCCCGAAGGCCCGCGTCGTCGACACCTGCCTCGTGGGCGTGGACCCGGTCCTCATGCTCACCGGCCCGATCGACGCCACCCAGCGCCTCTTCGAGCGCACCGGCCTCTCCGTCGACGACATCGACGTGGCCGAGATCAACGAGGCCTTCGCCTCGGTGGTCCTGGCCTGGCAGAAGGAGCTCGGGTTCAGCGACGAGCAGACGAACCCCAACGGCGGGGCGATCGCCCTCGGCCACCCCCTCGGCGGCACCGGCGCCGTCCTCCTGACCAAGGCCGTCCACGAGCTGGAGCGCACCGGGGGCCGCTACGGCCTCGTCTCGATGTGCTGCGGCGGCGGCCTCGGCACCGGCACCATCATCGAAAGGCTGTAGGCCGGTCGGGGGCCCGCCCCCGACCCCACACCGCTCGTGACCGCTCTCGGCTCGCACCACGCGCCGCCAGCACGACCGGCTCCGCACGGCCCCCAGCGCCCGCTTCGGCGGGGGCTGGGGGCCGTCGTGCTCTGCGCCGCCCTCGTCGTCGCCTCGTCCTGCGCGCTCGTCGACGACGGCGACGAGACCCGCCCGCCCGGGCACGGCGTGGTGGTGGGCCTGGTCGACGGCGACACCTTCGACGTGCGGATCGGCGACGTCGAGGAGCGGGTGCGCCTGATCGGGATCGACACCCCGGAGTCCGTGGCCCGGGATCGCCCGGTGGAGTGCTTCGGCCCGGAGGCCAAGGCCCGCATGGCCGAGCTCCTGCCGGTCGGCACGGAGGTCCGCCTCGAGCGCGACGTGGAGGCCCGGGACCGCTACGGGCGGCTGCTCGCCTACGTCTTCCGGGTGGAGGACGGCCTCCACGTCAACCACGCGCTCGTGCTCGAGGGCTACGCCGAGGCCCGCCGCTACGAGCCGAACGTCGCCCGCCAGGGCGAGCTCGACGCCGCCGAGGCCGCGGCCCGGGCCGCGTCGCGGGGCCTGTGGCCCGCCTGCGGGGGCACGGACACGCCGCTCGAGGGCTGACCCGCCCGCCCGGCGCGCCGGTCCTCCGCCCGAGAGGCGTGGCCGAGCCGGTAGCGTCGGCGCCGTGACGACCGACTCCTCCCCCACGCTCGCCGAACGGCTCGGCTACGGCCCCGAGGACCGGCTGCTCATCATCAACTGCGACGACCTCGGCTCCTGCCACGCCGCCAACGTCGGCACCTACGAGGCCCTCCGGGACGGCATCGCCACGAGCGCCACGCTCATGGTCCCCTGCCCGTGGGCGCGCGAGGCCGCGGCCCGCTACCGAGGCGAGGACATCGGCGTCCACCTCACCCTCAACGCCGAGCACGACCTCTACCGCTGGGGGCCGATCACCCGGGCGCCGTCCCTGCTCGACGGCGACGGCGGCTTCCCCCGCACGGTGACCGACGTGTGGGAGCACGCCGACCTCGACGAGGTGCGCCGCGAGCTGCGGGCGCAGATCGAGCGGGCGATCCTGTGGGGCTTCGACGTCAGCCACCTCGACAGCCACATGGGCACGCTCCAGCTGCGCCCGGAGTTCTTCGACGTGTACCTGGACCTCGCCGTCGAGTTCCAGCTGCCGATCCGCCTGTCGGGCGCGTCCACCGAGCGGCTCATCGGGTTCCCGTTCCGTCGCCTCGCGGCCGAGGAGGGCGTGGTCTTCCCCGACCACTTCGTCTTCGTCCAGGGCGGCGTGGGCTCGCGGCGAGCGATCGAGCAGGCCGTGACCGAGCTGCGGCCCGGGGTCACCGAGGTGTACGTGCACCCGGCGGTCGACACCCCCGAGCTCCGTGCGCTCGCCAACGACTGGGCCGGGCGGGTGGACGACCACGACCTCGTCACCCGTGACTCCGCCCTGCGGGCGATGCTCGACCGGGCCGGCGTGATCCGCATCGGCTACCGCCCGCTGCGAGAGCTGCAGCGCGCCGGCGGCTGAGGGTGCCCGCCCGGACCTGGCGGCGCGTCGCCGCCGCGCTCGCCCTCGTCGCGGCGCTCGCCGCCTGCGTCGACCCGAAGCCCTCCTCCCCCACCCCAGAGGACCTGGCGGCGATCGACCTGTCCCCCGATCACGCGATCCGGGTGGACGAGGACGGCTTCGACCCCGCCGAGCTGGAGATCCGCTCCGGTGAGGTGGTGCTGCTCGTGAACGCCGGCGACGGGGAGCACTCCTTCACCGCCGAGGAGCGCTTCGACACCGGGCGGCTGCTCCCGGGCGAGGAGGTGACGCTCGTGCTCACCGAGCCGGGCGAGATCCCCTACCGGGACCTCGAGTCCGACGCCACCGGCGTCCTGCGCATCCTGCCCGCCGAGGACTGAGCCGGCAGGGGCCAGCGGGCTGGCGGCTGGCGGACCGACCCGAGTCGGGCCCGCTCAGGTCTCGGTGTCGGCGGCGAGCGCGGCGAGCGCGGCCCGGTGCGCCTCGCTCTGCAGGGCGGCCTGGAGCGCCAGGAACCGGCCCATCGGCCCGACCAGCTTCACCCGGCCCTGCATGAACCCGGTGGGCACGTCGAGCTCGCCCCGGGCCATCGCCTGGGCGTCGGGGTAGGCGATCGTGAGGCGCAGCACCTCGTCGGGATCCGCGCCCTCGGCCGGTCCCAGCCGGGCCTCCACGGGCCGGCCGTCCTCCCAGCGCACGACGTAGGTGACGTCGCCGTCGGGGGTCTTGGACACGACGTGCTCGAGCACGCCGGAGGCCCCCGGCTCCTCGGGGAGGTCGGCGGCGAGCTCGAGGTACCGGTCGAGCCAGGCCTGGGTGAGGTGGCGGACCATCAGCGCAGCCCCGAGAACAGGTCGGTCTCGAGGGCCTCCGGGTCCGGCTCGGGGATCGGCCCGAGGGTGGAGAAGGCGAGGATGTAGTCGTCGTAGGGGTGGATGCTGGCCTGCACGTCCCGAGGCAGGCCGAACCAGAACGGCGAGTTCGGGTCGATCTGCGTGGCGTGGGCCAGCAGCGCGTCGAAGCGCACGTCGGCGTACCCCTCGATGTCGATCATCGTGGTGATGCGGTGGTCCTGCCAGGGCCGGTCGAACCACTCCTGGCTGTAGGGGGACTCGAGCTGCAGCTCCAGGTACTTCTGGTGCAGCAGCAGCGTGCGCCGCTTCGACCAGACCGAGTAGTAGACCTTCGCCACCTGCCACGGCTCGCCCTCGCCCCAGCCCGGGTCGGCCGCCCGCTCCACCGCCGGCATCGTGATGTCGTGGACCCGGAGGTGGTCGGGGTGCGGGTAGCCCTGCTGGTCGTCCGGGTAGGTGACGACGACCTGGGGGCGCTCCCGCCGCAGGATGCGGGCCAGCCGGTCGACGCACTCGTCGAACGGGGCGTTGGCGAAGGCGCCCGGGTGGTGGTTGGCCTCGCTGTCGGGCATGCCCGAGTCCCGGTAGCCGAGCATCTCGACCACGTCGTAGCCGATGATCTCCGCGGCCTTGGCCAGCTCGGCGCGCCGCACGGCGGCGATGTCGGCCCGCACCTCGTCGCGGTCCATCGCGGGGTTGAGGATGTCCCCGGCCTCGCCGCCGGTGCAGCACACGAGCACCGTGCGCACCCCCTCGGCGTGGTACCTGGCGACCGTGCCCGCTCCCTTCGAGGACTCGTCGTCGGGGTGGGCGTGCACCGTCAACAGGCACAGGGGGGCGGTGTCCATCCGGGTCACGATACCGACGCCGCCCGAGCGCGGGTCAGCGCTCGTACGGGGTGCGGTCGCGGGGCAGACGACCGCCCCGGCCGTACCAGACGCCCACGGCCACGCCGGCGAGGAGCCCGCTCACGAGCCCGAACGGCAGCGCCACCCGGAACAGGCCGGTGCGCACGAGCGAGCGGTCGAGCCCCGAGCCGGGCTCGGTGGAGGCGACGACGAAGAGCGGGATGGCGACGATCGAGAACGCGATGGCGCTCCCCGCCACCGCGATGGCGAGGCCGACGGCCACGCCCAGCAGCGCCGATCGGGCGGGCGTGGGCGGGTGGGGATCGGCCTCGGCCGCCACCGGGTCGGACGCCTCGTCCGTCCCGGCCCGCAGCGGCTGGCTCCGACGGGGGGCGCCCATGTCCGGATCGTACCCCTCGCCCGCGGCCGGGACCGCGGCACGCGCTCGGTACGCTCGGCGCCCGTGCCCTCCCGTCGACCCCACCCCGGCCGGCGACGGGCGACGGCCGCGACCGCCCTGGCCGTCGTCGCCCTCACCCTCGCGGCCGCCGCGGCGTGCGGGTCCGACGGCCCCGACGCGGCGGACGAGCGGGCCGAGCAGGTCCGCCAGGTCGCCCTCGACGCCGGTCTCCCCGCCGACGTCGCCGACGTGCTGGCCACGGCCGCCCGGGGCGTGAGCGCCACGTTCCAGATCAGCTACCCGGGCCCGGACGGAACCGCCCTCGTCGTCTCCCAGGACCCGCCCCACCGCCGCCTCGACGCCCTCGAAGCCGGCCTGATCGTCGAGAGCCAGGTGCTCGTCGACGGGGTCGCCTACGCCTGCGAGCTGCCCGAGGGCGGCCGCCCCGGTGACGACCTCACCTGCCGGCGCACGAGCGCCGCGCTGCCCGGCACCGGCGCGTTCACCGCCGAGGCGCTCGAGACCTTCGCGGCGCAGCTCGCCGCCGGCCTCGACGCCGTCGACCTCGCGGTGGAGGCGCGCTCGATCGCCGGGGTCGAGACCACCTGCCTCGTCGCCACGCCCAGGACCGACGAGGCACCCGCGGACACGATCTGCGTGGCCGAGGACGGCGCCCAGCTCCTCGTCGAGGTGGGCGGTGAGCGCCGCGTGGCCGACGCCTACAGCCCCACCGTCCCCGACGGCACCTTCGACGTCTGAGCCACCGGCCCGGATCGACCGGGTCCGAAGCGACCGAGCTCTGGCTGCCCCCTGTGCGGCGAAGCGCCCGGATCGACCGCCTTGGGCCGGGTAGCCTCCCGGCCCATGGACGAACCGGAGCAGTGGCGGTGGATCTGGTTGGGGGCGGCCGTCCTCTTCGGCATCGGGGAGATGGCGACGCCCGGCTCGTTCTTCCTCGCACCCTTCGCCATCGGCGCCGCGCTCGCAGCGGTCCTCGCCTTCCTCGGCGTCGACGTCGCCTGGGAGTGGATCGCCTTCGTCGTCGTCTCGCTCGGCGCCTTCATGGCCCTGCGGCCGCTGGCCCGGCGGCTCAACGCCGAGCAGGAGCCGACCGGCGTCGGCGCCCGCCGGCTGATCGGCCGGGCGGCGGTCGTCCTCGAGGAGATCAGCCCCACCTCCCCCGGTCTCGTGCGGGTCGACCACGAGGAGTGGCGCGCCGAGGCCGCTGACCGCGGCACGATCGCCGCGGGCACCTCGGTGCGGGTCACCGAGATCGAGGGCACCCGCGTCATCGTCATCCCCACCAAGGAGCACACCTCGTGAGCCCCCTCGTCATCCTGCTGGCGGTCATCGCCTTCTTCCTCTTCGTCTACGTCGCCAGCGGCGTCCGCATCGTGCGGCCGTACCAGCGGGGCGTGATCGAGCAGCTGGGCAAGTACAAGGAGACCGTCGACCCGGGCCTCCAGCTGATCATCCCGTTCATCCAGACGGTGCGGCTCGTCGACATGCGCGAGCAGGTGATCGACGTCCCGCCGCAAGAGGTCATCACCAAGGACAACGTCGTCGTCTCGGTCGACGCGGTCGTCTACTACGAGCCCACCGACCCGCAGCGGCTCATCTACAACGTCGGCAACTTCATCCTCGCCGTCACGAAGCTCGCCCAGACCAACCTGCGGAACCTGATCGGCGAGATGCAGCTCGACGAGGCGCTCACCAGCCGGGACACGATCAACACCAACCTCCGCCAGATCCTCGACGACGCCACCGACAAGTGGGGCGTGCGGGTCGTGCGGGTGGAGATCCAGCGGATCGACCCGCCGCCGGACGTGATGACGTCCATGCACGAGCAGATGAAGGCGGAGCGGACCCGCCGGGCCGTGGTCACCGAGGCCGAGGGCCGCCGCACCGCGGCGGTCACCACCGCCGACGGCGAGCGCCAGGCCGCCATCCTCGCCGCCGAGGGCCAGAAGCAGCAGGCCATCCTGCGAGCCGAGGGCGAGGCGGAGGCCATCCGCCAGGTGGCCGAGGCCGAGCGCTTCCGCCAGATCACGCTGGCCGAGGGCGAGGCGGAGGCCATCCGCACCGTGTACGCCGCGATCCACGAGGGCAACCCGGACAGCGGCCTGATCGCCATCAAGTACCTCGAGGCCCTGGCCGCGATCGCCGACGGGCAGGCCACGAAGATCATCCTCCCCGCCGAGCTGTCGGGTCTGGCCGGCACGATCGCCGGGATCACCGAGGCCGTGAAGGTCACCTCCGACCGCGGCGAGACCGGCTGAGGTGCGGCTCCGTCGGTGGGTCGCCACCGCCGGGGCGCTCGGACTGGCGGCCGGGTGGGTGCGGAAGGTGGTCCTGCCACGCCGCCCCGACGACGCCGCGCTGCCCGTCCCGCGCCGCATCCCCGACCCCGACGCCCGCCCCTCCCCTGACGGCACCGGGGTGCGGATCGTCGTCAACCCGAGCTCCGGCCCGGCGTGGCGCGCCTCGCCCACCGAGGCGCTGCGCGCGGCGCTGCCCGGCACGGACGTCCACGAGCTGGCCCCGGACGAGCACCTCGAGGCCGTCATCGACGACGGCGAGCTGATCGCCCTCGGGGCCGCCGGCGGCGACGGCACGCTCGGGGCGGTGGCGGTGCTAGCCGCCGAGCGGGGCCTGCCGTTCGTGGCCGTGCCGGCCGGGACGATGAACCACCTGGCCCGCGACCTCGGCCTCCGATCGGTCGACGACGTCGTGGCCGCGGTCCGGGCCGGCACGTTCGCCCACATGGACCTCGGCACCGTCGGCGAGCGCTGCTTCGTCAACACGCTCACCTTCGGGGGCTACACGGACCTCGTCGACCGGCGGGAGCGGCTCGAGTCCCGGATCGGCAAGTGGCCGGCGCTGGCGGTGGCCCTGCTCTGGGAGCTGCCCCGGATGCGCCCGCTGCGGGTGGAGGTGGACGGCGAGGAGCTGCGGGTGTGGCTGGCCTGGATCGGCAACGGCCGCTACGACCCGCCCGGCCTGGCCCCGGCGTGGCGGGAGTCGCTCGACGACGGGCTGCTCGACGTGCGCTTCGTGCACGGCCGGCGGCGCCGCTCCCGCACCCGGTTCCTGCTCCACGCCCTCACGGGGCGGCTCGCCACCTGCCCCGTCTACGAGGAGCGCACCGCCACCACCCTGCGGATCCGATCGCTCGAGGGCCCGCTGCGCCTGGCCGCCGACGGCGAGACCTTCGACGCCGGCGAGGACCTGCAGGTGGGCAAGCGCCCCCGCGCGCTGCTCGTGGCGGTGCCGCCCACCGACGGACCGCCCGCCGCCTGATCCGCCCGAGCCGGCCCCGCCGATCAGGCGGGTGCGGCGCGCAGCGGGGTGAGGTCGTGCGAGCCGGTGTCCTCGTCCTCGGTGAGGTGCCAGCCGCAGCGCTCGGCGAGCATCGCGTGGCCCTCCGCCGGGCCCGAGGCGATGAGCTCGTCCTCGGGCTGGAGCCGCACGTGGCCCCGGGGCCGGTACAGGTACCGGCCGCCGCGGCGCACGGCGAGGATGTGGAAGCCGGGCTCGATGTCGAGCTGCAGCTCGGCCAGGGTCTCGCCGTCGGCCTCGGAGCCGGCCGCCACCGGGACCCGCACGACGACCTCGTCGGAGTCGCCGAGCGCGATCGACAGGATCGGGTGCAGCTCCTCCTTCTCCTCGATGAGCCACACCATCTGCTGGGCCGAGTCGCCCAGGTCCTCCGCCGCCTGCGAGAGGTGGAGCAGGCCTCGCAGCGGGGCCGGGTCGATGCGGTCGGTGCTGGCCCGCAGCACCCACAGCTCGAGGCGGTCCTTCATCTCGTCGAGCCGGTCCTCGAGCTGGCGGACCTCGGCGGCGAGGCCCTGGTCGCGCAGCACGAGCGCCGAGTAGGCGAGGCCCACCGCCGCCTCGGAGATGTTCTTCATCTCGACGAGCACGTCGATGGCCCGGTCG
>Ga0182741_1001777_pt1 | contig 26879 bp, 25 predicted proteins | sample eDN5th37CBELigOP_FD_128874 | JGI IMG/M metagenome (GOLD analysis project Ga0182741, IMG submission 128874) | Enriched Organic Plus compost microbial communities from Emeryville, California, USA - eDNA 5th pass 37_C BE-Lig OP (version 2) (version 2) ... | reverse complement strand
GGAGCCTCTGGTTCGTGGACTTGATCTTCGCAAATCCAGTCCTACCAGGGGCTCTGCGTCTCTTGGCCATCCGGTCCTGACACCGCCCAAGCAAGATCAACTCACTGAGAAAACCTCATTGGAACCGGGAACACTATTCGATTTGTCCCATTGGCCTTGCTGATTCTTGGGCCTACTCTTGGCCGGTAATCGAACGGCGCTGCCTCGCAGGAATCATTCGAAGCCGAAGTCATGTGTGACGCCGCGCCGTCCACATCTTTCTTCACTGTTCGTTCGGAGGACCCATGTCCGGATCAGGACGCAGTACGTCACGCCGATTCGCTGCGGGTGCGGTACTCGCACTCGGTCTGCTCAGCGCATCCCCGGGCACCGCGCTGGCAGAGGACAACGCCACCCGCCCCGCGGTCAACCCGGAGCAGCGCGCCGCCGCCCTGATCCGTCCGGCCACCGTGTACATCGAGGCCACCACGACCGGCTGGCTCCGCATGCCCGACGGGGAGCTCTTCGACACCGCGCCCTACCAGGCCAGCTGGACCTGCACCGGCTTCGTCGTGAACCCCGATGGATGGGTCGCGACGGCCGGCCACTGCGTGGACGACGTCCGCAGCATGCTGCTCGACACGGCGTTCGCCGACATCTACGCCGCCAACATGGACTGGGACCCCGACGAACTCGCTGCCTTCGTCGACGGCAGCTTCACCGTCGAGGGCGAGAAGGGCGGATCCGACCCGGCCCTCGACATCTCCGTGTACTTCGGTGAAGGCAATGTCGCGGAGACCCTGCCCGCCAGTGTCATCGAGTTCCGCCCGCTGCAGCAGGGCGACGTCGCCCTGCTCAAGGTGCAGCGCGACGACCTGCCCTCCTCGCTGCTCGCGAGCGACGACGACGTCGCGATCGGGACGCCCGTGCTGTCGGTGGGCTTCCCCGGCAGCACCGCGGGAGTCACCGATCCCACCCTCGAACCGACCAACAAGAGCGGCAAGGTCAGCGCGAAGAAGACCTCCGGCACCGTCCCGTTCTACGAGACCGACGCGGCCCTGTCCGGCGGCATGAGCGGCGGCCCGACCGTCGACCTCGAGGGCCGGGTCATCGGCCTGAACAGCTTCGGCCCCTCGGGTGAGAGCCAGGCGTTCAACTTCATCGCCCCGTCGAGCGGTCTCGAGGAACTGCTCGCCGCCCGCGGCATCACCGCCCAGCTCGGCCCGGCCGACGAGCGCTACCGCGAGGCGCTCACCGACTACTACGAGGGCCGCTACACCGAGGCCATCGAGGGCTTCGATTCCGTCCTCGCCATGTCCCCCGGCTACCCCGGTATCTCGAACCTCAAGTCCGACGCCGTGCGCCTGCGCGACCAGTACGGCGACGCGTCGTCCTCCGGCTCCTCCTCGTCGCTGCCGCTGGTGCTCGGCGGGATCGGCGCCGCGGTCGTGGTCGTCGCCGCGCTCGGCGGTTTCCTGATGATGCGCAACCGCCGCAACACCCCGGCCCCTGCTGCCGTCGGTTTCCACGGTGCTCCCGGTTCCGGCCCGGTTCCGCCGGTCGGCGGCGCACAGCAGCCACAGCACGGCATGCCCGTCCACGGCGTCCACACCCCGGGTGCACCGACCCCCGGGGGCCAGACGCCGGGAGTGCAGACGCCGGGTGCGCAGACACCGGGTGCGCAGTCGCCGGATGTGGAGATCAAGGCCTTCTCCCAGCTCCCGGCGGGGTACACGCCGCCGATCACCCTGCAGAACCTGCAGACCCCGCCGAGCGCGCCGGCCCAGAACTCGCCGACGCCCCCGCAGGCAGGCCGGTTCTGTTCGTCCTGCGGCACCGAACGTCGCGGCAACGAGAACTTCTGCTCCAACTGCGGGAACAAGCTCACCTGATCTGCACGTCCACAGCAACGACAGTCCACAGCAACGACAGGGGCCTCCCGATCCGTCCGGATCGGGAGGCCTCGTGCGGGTGTGGGGATCAGACCTCGTCGAGCGCCCGGTCGCGGGTCTCCTTCACCACGAGCAGCGCCACGAAGGTCGTCGACGCCGCCACCAGCAGGTAGATGCCGACCCAGCCGACGCCGTAGGTCGTGGCCAGCCACGTCGCGATGAACGGGGCCACGGCCGCGCCGAGGATGCTCGACACGTTGTAGGCGATGCCGGAGCCCGTGTAGCGGACGTTGGTGGGGAACAGCTCGGGCAGGATCGCGCTCTGCGGACCGAAGGTCAGGCCCATGAGCAGCATGCCGACGATCAGGAAGAACAGCATCCGACCCGAGCCCATGCCGTCACCCGACAGCAGGAGCTGGAAGCACAGGCCGAAGACCATGATCGCGGCAGTGACGACCAGCAGCGTGGAGCGGCGGCCGTAGCGGTCGGCGAGCCAGCCGGCGAGGGGCACGGCCGCGGCGAAGAACAGCACCGCGATCAGCTGCAGCACCAGGAAGTCCGAGTACTGGAAGCCGGCGCCGTGACCGCCCTCGGCGGGGGTCTTGCCGGTGCCGAAGCTGAGCACCCAGGTGGTCATGATGTAGAAGAGCGTGTACGTCGCGAGCATGACGAACGTGCCGATGATCAGCTGACGCCAGCTGGTCCTGAACACCTCGGCGAGCGGGGTCTTGACCTTCTTCCCCTCGGCGACGGCCTTCGCGAAGACCGGGGTCTCCTCCAGCTTCAGACGCACGTACAGGCCGATGATCACCATGATCGCGCTGAGCAGGAACGGGATGCGCCAGCCCCACTGCAGGAACGCGCTGGACAGGTCCGGATCGGAATTGTCGTGCCCGAGCAGCAGCGTCATGATCAGGAACAAGCCGTTGGCGCCGATGAAACCGATGGGGGCGCCGAGCTGCGGCCACATCGCCGCCCAGGCGCGTTTGCCGGGTTCGGCGGTCTCGGTGGCGAGCAGCGCCGCACCGGACCATTCCCCGCCGAGACCGAGGCCCTGGCAGAACCGCATGAGGGCGAGCAGCGCCGGCGCGACGAGGCCGACCTGGTGGTAGGTGGGCAGCAGACCGATGAGGAAGGTCGCGATACCCATCGTCAGCAGGGAGCCGACGAGCGTGGCCTTGCGGCCGATGCGGTCGCCGAAGTGCCCGAAGACGATCGACCCGACCGGCCGCGCCACGAAGGCGATACCGAAGGTCGCGAGGGAGGCCAGCAGCGCGGTGGTCTCGTTGCCCTTCGGGAAGAACAGATGGGGGAAGACGGAAACGGCGGCCGTCGCATAGATGTAGAAGTCGTAGAACTCGATGGACGTGCCGACCATGCTCGCCACGACGATGCGACTGCGCGGCACTCCGGCGACGACGGAGGAGTCGTCGTCGCCGAGCCCGACGGATGTACTCACTGAACCAACTCCAGGACTAGGAACCATATGGTGAGAAAGAATCCCAACTAATAGGAAAGTGAACACCCCGGTTTCCTCCCCCCGCAAATCGGACACCCTCACGTGCCCACCCCGAACACCGTTAGACTCCTCCCGGGGTGTGCCGGGAAGTCTGGTCGGCGGCGGCTCGGCCGTACCCGTATCCATCGACCCGAAAGACCCACGTGTCCGACACCTCGACGCCCACCTGGACCGCTCCGCTCGGTCGTTTCCTCCGCACCGAGACGGTCGGGGGCGCACTGCTGCTCATCGCCGCAGCGATAGCCCTGATCTGGATCAACTCCCCTCTCGGCGACTCCTACGTCGCGCTGCGGGACTTCGCCGTCGGACCGGAATCCATGCATCTGCACCTGACACTCGGCGACTGGGCCAAGGACGCCCTGCTCGCCGTCTTCTTCTTCGTCGCCGGCCTCGAACTCAAACGCGAACTCGTCGTCGGTGAACTCGCCGACCGGAAGAAGGCGATCCTGCCCGTCATCGCCGCGTGCGGCGGCGTGATCATGCCCGCGGTCATCGCCGCCGTCGTCGGCTGGGGCGCCCCGGGCATGGACCGCGGCTGGGCGATCCCCGTCGCGACCGACATCGCCTTCGCGCTCGGCGTGCTCGCCCTGACCGGCTCGCGGATCCCCACCAGCGCGCGGGTGTTCCTGCTGAGCCTGGCCGTGGTCGACGACCTCATCGGCATCGCCCTCATCGCGATCCTGTTCACCTCGGGTCTCGCCGTCGTGTGGCTGCTCGCCACGGTGGCCGCGGCCGCGGTGTACTGGTTCGCGCAGCAACGCCGCATCACCACCCCCCTGCTCTACATCCCGATCGCGGTGTTCACCTGGTACGCCATGCACCAGGCCGGCATCCACGCGACCGTCGCCGGCGTCCTCCTCGGCCTGCTCACCCGCGTCCACCCCGACCCCGGCGAGGACTACGCGCCCGCCGAGCGCCTGGCCCACCGCATCCAGCCGTGGTCCGCGGGTCTGTGCGTCCCGGTCTTCGCCCTGTTCGCCTCGGGTGTGCCCATCGGCGCCGAGATGCTCGGCAAGGTGTTCACCGATCCGGTGGGCCTGTCCGTCGTCCTCGGCCTGCTCGTCGGTAAGACGATCGGCATCTTCGGTGCCACCTTCGTCGCGATCCGGCTCGGTCTCGCGACCCGCCCCACGGGTCTGATGTGGGGCGACGTGCTCGCGCTCGCCGTCATCGGCGGCATCGGTTTCACGGTGAGCCTGCTCATCGCCGAACTCTCGCTCGGCGACATCCACGGCGGCGAACCCGCCGAGATCGCCAAGGCCGCCGTACTGGTGACCTCTTTGATCGCGTCCGTCCTGGGGTCGACGCTACTGTTACGACGTGGGCGCGCCCACCGCCAACGGAACGAAACAACCGAAGGGGTCGAGTAGTGAGCGTGACGAACGCGAATCGTCCGGAGAACGGAGTCCCGTCGAGCATCTCGGGTATTCCGTTGTCGAAGGTGGACGCTCCGACACCACGGGACGCCAGCATCGGTGAGCTCGTCCGCGACGCCGCGGCCCAGGTGTCGACCCTCTTCCGGGCCGAGGTGCAGCTCGCGAAGGCCGAGGTGACCGGTGAGGTCAAGAAAGGCATCCAGGGCAGCCTGTTCTTCATTCTCGCGCTCACCGTCCTGGCCTTCAGTTCGTTCTTCTTCTTCTTCTTCCTCGCCGAACTCCTCGACGTGTGGGTGGCGCGGTGGCTCGCCTTCCTCATCGTCTTCCTGCTCATGCTGGTGGTGACCGGCCTGCTGGCCCTGATCGGCTATCTGCGGGTGCGCAAGCTCCGCGCACCGAACAAGACGATCGATTCGCTCAAGGCGACCGCGACCGTCCTGCCGACGCACCACGACGGACAGGACGCTGCCGGAGCCGGTGCCCCGGTCTCACGTCGCTGACCGCGGAGCCGACTTGTCCGTTCCCGACCCGTCCACGGTCCGATATCCCGGGCCGTGGACACATCGAGACATCCGCGCCAACGGCATCCGGTTCCACGCCGTCGAAGCGGGCCCGCAGGATCCCGACACCCCGCTCGTGGTGTTCGTGCACGGCTTCGCCGACCTGTGGTGGTCGTGGCGTCACCAGCTCACGGCCTTCGCCGATCTCGGCTACCGGGCCGTCGCCGTGGACCTGCGCGGCTACGGCGACACCGACAAACCGCCGCGCGGTTACGACGGGTGGACCCTCTCCGACGACATCGCCGGGCTGATCCGGGCGCTCGGCCACACCGAGGCGATCCTCGTCGGGCACGCCGACGGTGGGCTCGTGTGCTGGGCGACGGCGGTGCTGCACCCGACGCTGGTGCGGGCGATCGCCGTCGTCGACTCCCCGCATCCCATCTCGCTGCGCGACGCGACGCTGCGCGACCGGGCCCAGCGCAAGGCGCTGCTACCCACCTTCCTCGCGTACCAGCTGCCGTGGCGCCCGGAACGGAAACTGGTCCGCGACGACGGCCTGGAGATCGAGCGGCTCATGCGGTTGCGGTGCGGTCCGCAGTGGCGCCGCACCGACGAGTTCACCGAGGTCGTCTCCCGTCTGCGCACGGCCATCCGGATCCCCGGCACCGCGCACCTGACCCTCGAATACCAGCGCTGGGCGTTCCGCAGCCAGTGGCGGCCGGACGGTCGCCGCTTCATGAAGGCGATGGACGTCCGGCTCGACCTGCCGATCCTGCAGCTCCACGGCGCCCTCGACCCCTACGTGCTCGCGTCGACGCTGCGGCGCTGCGTGCGGCACGCCCCGGGACGCATCCTGAAGTTCGTCGACGACGCAGGGCACTACGCCCACCAGGAGCAGCACGAGACGGTGACGGCGCTGCTCGCCGACTTCGTCCGCGGCCTCGACTGACCGGCGATCCGCCCGGTCAGACGATGCAGGCGCCCGTCTCGACGGGCACGTTCCCGCCCGCCATCTGCAGCTGCCGGCTCACCTCGGCGGAGGTGAGCACGAAGCCGGTGTCGGAGTCGTCGACCGCGGCACCGAAGACCATCCCGAGGACCCGCCCGTACGGGTCGACCAGCGGGCCACCCGAGTTGCCCTGACGGATCGTGCCGCGCACCGTGTACACCTCGCGTTCGACCGTGCCACCGCGGTAGATGTCCGGGCCCTGCAGATCGAGCGTCTCGCGGATGCGGGCCGCGCTCGCCGTGTACGGACCACCGCCCGGATAGCCGAGCACGATGGCGTCGTCCCCCGTCTCGGCGGGCGACGGCGCGAAGGTCAGTGGCTGGGACACCAGGCCCGGCACCGCCAGGATCGCGACGTCCACCTCCGGATCGAACAGTACGACCGTCGCGTCGAGCGGCCCGCCGGCGGTGTCGACGGTCACCGCGGCCGTGCCGGCGACGACGTGGGCGTTCGTCATGACACGTTCGGGTGCCACCACGAAACCGGAGCCCTCGAGGGCCTTCTGGCAGCTCGGCGCGACACCGTTGATGCGCAGCACGCTCGGCTGCAGCTGCGCCGGCACCGAACTCTCGAGGAGCCGGGCGTCGGGGGCGGCGACCTCGGCGATCGGGGTGCGGCCGAACGGGCCGATCACCTCCGGCAGGCCCGAGGTGTCGAGCAGCGCCGAGAACTCGTTGGGGATCGCCCGCATCCAGTCGGGGGCGAGGTCGTCGACCGTGCCGAGCACCGTCGAGCCGCGCACCGCCGCGGAGACCGCGGGCTGGGTGGTCGCGGTCAGCGGGATGGCGAGCAGCCACGCCGCAACCAGTACCGCGGTGGCCTGCAGCCCGGCACCGACGACGCTGTCCACCGCACGGGCGCCGGGACTGTGGATGCCGCTGCGCGCGGCACGTCCGAGGACCATGCCGGCCACCTCGCCGACCACGACGAGCACGACGATCAGCGCGATCCCGGCGAGGATGCGCAGCCGGCCGTCGTCGACGTGCACGAGGACGTGCGGCGCGACGAGGATGCCGGCGACCGCGCCGAGCAGCACTCCGAAGAACGCCAGTGCCGACGCCACCGCGCCCTGCCGGAGTCCCGAGGACGCCGCGATCAGCACGACCACCACGATGATCAGATCGATCCAGCCCGATCCGGTCACGACTCGACCACCCCCGTCTCCAGCTCCGCCAGCACCACGTCGAGATCACGGACGTCGTGGTGATCCCATTCGATCTCCCACCCCGACGCCGCGAACAGCCCCGCGAGCACGCCCGCGGTGAAACCCCAGACCAGCATTCCGTCGACCTGGAAGGCCGGGCCGCGATAGCCGAGCCGGTGCCGTACCTGGAAGCGGTTCTCCGGATCGAGCAGCTCGTGCAGCGACACGCGCACCACGCGGGTCGCCTCACCCGGGTCGACGACCCCGACGGGACTCGGGGTCTCCCAGTAGGCGACCACGGGTGTCACCTCGAAACCGGAGGGCGGAATGAACAGTTCGGGCAGCACCGCGAGGGGGCGGATGCCGGTGGGGTCCAGGCCGGTCTCCTCCTCCGCCTCGCGCAGGGCGGTGTGGATCGGGCCGTAGTCCCCCGGATCGGCGGCGCCACCGGGGAAGGCGACCTGCCCGCTGTGCTGACGGAGGGTGGCCGCACGCTGGGTGAGCAGCACGTCGGCGTCGTGCGGCAGTCCGCCGCGCGCCAGCGGATCGGGTTCGGGGGACCCGCCGAACAGCACCAGCACCGACGCCTGGCGCACGCGCGCACCGTCGGGGGCGCGGCGGTCGAGGATCGGATTGTCGCCGTGCGGGTCGGCGGGGTTCGACGCGGCGAGGCGCCGCAGCCATGCGGGGATCATGCCGCCACCCCCAGATGCTCGCGGACGACCTCGGCGACCTCGTCGGCGGAACGGAACGGGCGGGGCAGCACGGCGGCGACCGTGCCGTCGGCCTCCAGCAGCACCGTCACCGGCAGCACGGCCGGGGCGCCGACCGCCGCCTGGACGCGGCCGGAGCCGTCCTGCACGCCGGGCAGCCGCACGCCGTAGTCGGCGAGCCGGCCGAGGGCGTTGCTCTCGTTGGGGTCGGTGTGCACGGTCAGGACCGTGACGGCATCGCCGGCGCGGTCCGCGTACTCCTGCAGCACCGGCAGTTCCTCGGCGCAGGGGGCGCACCACCACGCCCAGAGATTGACGACGGCAGGCCGTCCGGCGAGGGCCGCGGCGAGATCCACGGTGGAGCCGTCGCCGACGCATTCGAGGACCAGTCCGGCGATCGGCGCCTGCGGATCCGGGGGCGACACGCCCGGCTGCGGACACGGATTCAACGCGGCTTCCGCCCGCAGTGGGGCCAGTGCGTCGGGGGTGTCCTGGGGCCGGCGGTCGACGGGTGCCGCCGACGTCGTGGCGGAGGTGGATCCGGTGGTGGGGGTCTCCGCGCGGTCACGCGGCCAGATCGCGACGATCAGCGCCACGATCACGACGAGTACTGCCAGGCTCCATCGGCCTGCTGAGGAGGGTCGCACCTGTTCACCGCCCGGCCAGCTCGAGCAGATGCTCGGTCTCCGGTCCCTTCACCAGCGCGGCAGCGGTCTGCGGGTCGGTCGGGCCCGTCCCGTAGGAGGGGCAGTCCTTCGCGAGCACGCACACCCCACAGGCCGGTTTCCGTGCGTGGCACACCCGGCGGCCGTGGAAGATCACGCGATGGGACAGCAGGGTCCACTCCTTGCGCTCGATGAGCGCTCCCACCGCGTGTTCGATCTTCACCGGGTCGGTCTCGTCGGTCCATTCCCAGCGGCGCACGAGCCTTTGGAAGTGGGTGTCGACGGTGATTCCCGGCACATCGAAGGCGTTGCCGAGGATGACGTTGGCGGTCTTGCGGCCGATGCCGGGCAGCGAGACGAGCTCCTCGATCCGGGCCGGCACCTCGCCGTCGAAACGCTCGAGCAGCGCCTGGCCGAGACCGATCAGCGAGTTGGCCTTGTTGCGGTAGAAGCCGGTCGAGCGGATGTACTCCTCGAGCTCGGCACGGTCGGCCTCGGCGTAGGCGCGGGCGTCCGGATAGCGCGCGAACAAAGCGGGCGTGACCTGGTTGACCCGCACGTCCGTGCACTGTGCGGACAGGATCGTGGCCACCGCGAGTTCGAGCGGATTCGTGAAGTCCAGTTCGCAGTAGACGTGGGGGAAGGCCTCGGCGAGACGCCGGTTCATCCGCCGTGCGCGACGGACGAGGGCCAGACGCGACTCCGGCCCGCGAGCCTTTCCGGATGCTCGGCGCGGGGCCGTCTGGAGGCTCTCGGAAGGGGTCGCTCGCACCTGAACCACTGTACGTAAAGCTTCCGACGTCGATCCGGCCCCGTGTCTCTTCTGAGACATTCCCCGTGTTTACTTCCCCCTATGCAAGCTCTTGCTGTCGTGCTCTTCCCGGTGCTGCTGATGCTGTTCGCACTGTCCATGGAGCGTGTCGAGGCGCGCCTGAGTCGACTGTCGGTCCGCCAGCAGGAAGTGGAGGAATTCCTCGACAAGGCGAACCACGCCGACGTCGCGGCCCTCGCCCGGGAAGGCTTTCCCGGAGCCCTCGCCCGTTTCCACCGTCGCCGTCGGCGCGGGGCCGACACCGACGAGGTCGACGATTCCGACGACGACCTGCGCGCACGTCGCGCCAGCTGAGCGACTACCTGCCGGTAGCCTGGAGGGGCCGGTGAGCGATTCCCGTCGACCGTTTCCGTGGTATCGGTCACTCACTCACGCCGCGAGCACAGTAGACTGGACGCTCGTACGCCTGACAGGTGCCCTGCCCGGGATATCCGTCGACGTGCAGACCCGGCAGTAGATGACGAGATTTTCATTCCCAAAAGGAGCGCACGTGGACGAGGTCCTGGCCAGAGCAGGCATCTTCCAAGGAGTCGAGCCCTCTGCGGTTGCGGCGCTGATCAAAGAGCTGCAACCGGTCGATTTCCCGCGCGGCCATGTCATCTTCAACGAGGGTGAGCCCGGCGATCGGCTGTACATCATCGTTTCGGGCAAGGTGAAGCTCGGACGTCGTTCGCCCGACGGCCGTGAGAACCTCCTGACGATCATGGGCCCGTCCGACATGTTCGGTGAGCTGTCCATCTTCGACCCGGGTCCGCGTACCTCCACCGCCACCACCGTCACCGAGGTGCGGGCCGTGAGCATGGACCGCGACGCCCTCAAGGCGTGGATCGACCAGCGCCCCGAGATCGCCGAGCAGCTCCTGCGCGTCCTCGCACGTCGTCTGCGCCGCACCAACAACAGCCTCGCCGACCTGATCTTCACGGACGTTCCCGGCCGTGTCGCCAAGGCGCTGCTGCAGCTGGCCCAGCGTTTCGGCACCCAGGAGGCCGGCGCCCTGCGCGTCACCCACGACCTGACGCAGGAAGAGATCGCGCAGCTCGTCGGCGCCTCCCGCGAGACCGTGAACAAGGCCCTGGCCGACTTCGCGCACCGCGGCTGGCTGCGCCTCGAGGGCAAGAGCGTTCTGATCTCCGACTCGGAGCGTCTGGCGCGTCGCGCTCGCTGACACCCCCGACATCGCGAAGAGGCCGGGACGCACTCGCGTTCCGGCCTCTTCGCGTGTTCCGGCTGCAGGTGTTCCGATTCAGCCGAAGCTGCGCAGGTACTCCAGCTGCACGTTGACCGACTTCTCGGCCGCTCCCCACAGTGAGCGGTCGACGTCGGCGTAGACGTGCTCGACGACCTCCCGGGCCGTGGCCTCGGAGCCGAGGGTGCGCAGCGCACCGCGCACCTGCTCGAGCCGTTCCTCGCGGTGCGCGAGGTACTGGCGTGCGATCGTCCCCAGATCCGGCAGCTCGGGGCCGTGCCCGGGCAGCACCGTGTAGCCGTCGCCGAGCGCGATCAGCGCCCGCAGCGACCGCAGGTAGTCGCCGAGGTCGCCGTCGCTGTCGTCGAGGACGGTGGTGCCCCGGCCGAGGATGGTGTCGGCGGTGAGCACGCTGCGGTCCTGCTCGAGCACGAACGACAGCGAGTCGGCCGTGTGCCCCGGGGTCGCGAGGACCCGGATGCGCAGCCCCGCCGCCTCCACGACGTCGCCGTCGGACAGCTCTCCCCCGCCCCCGTGCCGGTGCTCCGGCAGGACGGCGTGCACGGGACAGTCCGCCAGCTGCGAGAAGCGCTCGGCCCCTTCGGTGTGGTCGAAGTGCCGATGGCTGATGAGCGTCGCTGCCACCGGCACCTGCGCGATCCGCTCGAGATGCTTCTCGTCGAGCGGACCCGGATCGACCACGACGCACTCGTCGCTGCCCGGCGCGCGGAGGATCCAGGTGTTGGTGCCCTCGAGCGACATCATCGAGGGGTTCTCGGCGAGGACCACCGCAGCGTTCTCGGTGACCTGCCGCAATTGTGCGTAGGCGGGGTGAACCAGCGCCATCTCGTCGCCTCTCGTTGTCGAAGGAAGGACGGTGCTCAGCGCACCTCGACCATCAGTTCCACCTCGACGGGGGCGCCGAGCGGCAGTTCCGCGACACCCACGGCCGAGCGGGCGTGCGCACCGACGTCGCCGAAGATCTCACCGAGCAGTTCCGAGGCGCCGTTGATGACACCCGGCTGACCGGTGAATCCCTCGGCGGAGGCGACGAATCCGACCACCTTGACGATGCTCGCGATGTTGTCGATCCCGACGATGCCGTCGACGGCGGCGAGGGCGTTGAGGGCCGCGGTGCGGGCGGCGGTCTTCGCGTCCTCGGGGGTGACCTCCGCACCGACCTTGCCGGTGTGGGTCAGGGTGCCGTCGACCAGGGGCAGCTGCCCCGAGGTGTAGACGACGTCACCGTTGCGGACGGCGGGCACGTAGGCCGCGACCGGCTTGGCCACCGGCGGCAGGATGATGCCCAGTTCCTTCAGACGTTCGCTCCAGGTCTTCTCCGCCATCGATCAGCCCTTCGGACGCTTCAGGTAGGCGACGTGCTGCTCACCGGTCGGCCCGGGCAGAACGGTGACGAGTTCCCACCCGTCGGCGCCCCACTGATCGAGGATCTGCTTGGTGGCGTGTGTGAGCAGCGGAACGGTCGCGTACTCCCATGTTGTCGTTTCACTCATGTCGTGAACCCTATCCGGCACCGCTCGGGCTCCACGACTTATAGGCTCGTGCCCGTGGCATCTCCGACATCACATTCCGGCGAGTGGCCGGCCGGCGCCGCACAGGCGCGACTGCACTTCGTCTCCGGCAAGGGTGGGACCGGGAAATCCACTGTCGCCGCAGCCCTGGCCCTGGCGCTCGCCGCCGGCGGCCGCAAGGTACTGCTCGTCGAGACGGAGGGGCGGCAGGGCATCGCGCAACTGTTCGACGTGCCGTCGCTGCCCCCGGTCGAGACGAAGATCGCCACCGCCGAGGGCGGGGGCGTCGTGTCGGCGCTCGCGATCGACATCGAGACGGCCTTCCTCGAATACCTCGACATGTTCTACAACCTCGGTTTCGCGGGGCGCGCGATGCGGCGGATCGGGGCCATCGAGTTCGTCACCACGCTCGCGCCGGGTCTGCGCGACGTGATCCTCACCGGCAAGATCAAGGAGACGGTGGTGCGCACCGACAAGTCCGGCGCGCCCGTCTACGACGCGGTGGTGGTCGACTCGCCGCCCACCGGCCGCATCGGGAGCTTCCTCGACGTCACCAAGGCGATGGCCGATCTCGCCAAGTCGGGCCCGATCCGCTCGCAGAGCGAGGGTGTGGTGCGGCTGCTGCACTCCGACCAGACCGTGGTGCATCTGGTGACGCTGCTCGAGGCGCTGCCGGTGCAGGAGACCGCCGACGCGGTCGAGGAACTGCAGGCCGCCGATCTGAGGCTCGGCACGGTGATCGTGAACAAGACCGTCCCCGAGCACCTGCCCGCCGAACTCGTCGACGAGGCCGCGGCCGGGCGCATCGACGGTCCCCCGATCCGCGCGACCTTCGAGCGGGTGGGGCTGAAGCTCTCCGACGACGACTTCGCCGGCCTGCTCACCCAGACCGTGGAGCACGCCTCGGTTCTCCAGGCGCAGCAGGTGAGCGCCGCCCAACTCGACGATGTGAAGGTGGCACGTATGTCCTTGCCGTCGCTCGCCGACGGCGTCGATCTCGGTGGCCTGTACGAGCTCGCCGAGGCACTCGCAGAGCAGGGAGTCCGATGAGCACGCAGACCCGGCGCGAACTCGACGTGGCGCGCATCCTCGACGACCGGTCGTCCCGGGTGATCGTGTGCTGCGGTTCCGGTGGCGTGGGCAAGACGACGACCGCGGCGTCGCTGGCGTTGCGGGCGGCCGAGCGGGGCCGCAACGTCGTGGTGCTGACGATCGACCCGGCGCGGCGGCTCGCGCAGGCTCTCGGCGTGGAGACCCTCGACAACTCGCCGCAGAAGGTGGAGCTCGGTCCCGAGGCGAAGGGCGAGCTGCACGCGATGATGCTCAACATGCGCCGGACCTTCGACGACATGGTGCTCGAGCACTCGACGCCGGAGAAGGCCCAGCAGATCCTGGAGAACCCCTTCTACCAGACGGTGGCGTCGTCGTTCTCCGGCACGCAGGAGTACATGGCGATGGAGAAGCTCGGTCAGCTCGCGCAGAGCGACGAGTGGGATCTGATCGTCGTCGACACCCCACCGTCCCGGAACGCCCTGGATTTCCTCGACGCCCCGCAGCGCCTCGGCGCCTTTCTCGACGGCCGGATGATCCGCATCTTCACGGCCCCCGGGCGTGGCTTCGGCCGGCTCGTGACCGGTGCGATGGGGCTCGCACTGAAGGCGGTCTCGACCATTGTGGGCAGCCAGATGCTGTCGGACGCTTCGGCGTTCGTGCAGTCGCTGGACTCGATGTTCGGTGGGTTCCGTGAACGCGCCAACCGCACCTACCGGCTGCTGCAGCAGCCCGGTACCCACTTCGTGGTGGTCGCGGCCCCCGAGCCCGATGCTCTGCGCGAGGCGTCGTTCTTCGTCGAGCGTCTCGGCGAGGACCGGATGCCGTTGTCGGGGCTGGTGCTCAACCGGACGCATCCGACCCTGTCGTCGCTGCCCGCGGATCACGCCCTCACCGCCGCCGATCAGCTCGCGGACGAGGACGGCCTCGACGCGAGAACCGCCGAGGCCGTGCTGCGTATCCATGCCCATCGGGCAGTGACCGCCAAGCGGGAGCTGCGGTTGCTGCGCAACTTCACCGCAGCGCACCCGACCGTTCCCGTGGTGGGAGTGCCGTCCCTGCCGTTCGAGGTCTCGGACCTCGAGGCGCTCCGGGCCGTGGGCGAGCAATTGACCCGCGAGGCCTGACGGTCTCGCGGGTCCGGGTTCCGCGGTCGGTGTGGCGACGCCGTTCCGATGACCGGGCGGCGGCGCCGCCGTTCAACCCCCTGCGTGGTGTGCCGTCGTCACCCCCTGACGACCACACCGTCGTGGTGGATCAGACCGCGTTCTGGTGCTGGTGCTGTCGCTGGGCCTTGAAGAAGTCGGCCCAGGACTCGACCTCCGGGTGCTGCTTGAGGAGGGCACGACGCTGCCGTTCCGTCATGCCTCCCCACACACCGAACTCGACACGATTGTCCAGAGCGTCTGCACCGCATTCGAGCATCACCGGGCAGTGCCGGCAGATGACCGCTGCCTTGCGCTGCGCGGCGCCGCGTACGAACAGTTCATCGGGATCGACTTCGCGGCAGCGGGCCTTGGAGACCCACGCGATACGAGCTTCGGCCTGGTCGAAGTCGAGTCGGGTCGTCGGGGTGGTCATGTGCATTCAGTTCCCCTTTACTTTCCGAACGCCGGTTCGCGGTGTTCGAGGTCGCGCCGTCCGTGTGCCCGCAGCCGACGCAACCTGCCCGTCAAGGTGTTATCTGCATCACACTGATGTCTCAATCTAGGTAAACTGATGCCCACGCGCAAGACGAACGAAACCTTTTCTGGTACGTACGTACAAAGCCGCACGTCGGAGGCGTTTTTTCGATAAGGCCCCGACGACGCCCGCTCCCTGGAAACATCCGATCGCCGCCTCTCCACGTACTGTGTAGGCGTGTCGATCCGAAGAACGGTGGCGAAGCTCGCAGGTTGCACGGCCCTCGGCGGCGTTCTCGTAGCAGGGATGCTCTTCCCTGCCGCAGGCGGATTCGGGTACGTCTCGAACCGCGCCGCGGACACGGTGGACAACAGTTCCGCCGAACTCGTGGAAGGCGTCGTCCCCGCCGTGACCACCATGGTCGACAGGGACGGCAACCCGATCGCGTGGCTGTACGAGCAGCGCCGCTTCGAGGTGCCCAGCGACCAGATCTCCAACGAGATGAAACTCGCGATCGTCTCCATCGAGGACAAACGCTTCCCCGAGCACCGCGGTGTCGACTGGCAGGGCACCATGCGCGCCTTCCTGACCAACACCACGAGCGGGCAGGTCGAGCAGGGCGCCTCCACGATCGACCAGCAGTACGTGAAGAACTACCTGCTGCACGTCATCGCGAAGACCGACGCCGAGCGGCGCGCCGCGATCGAGACCACCCCAGCCCGCAAGATCCGCGAGATCCGGATGGCGCTCACCCTCGACGAGCAGCTCACCAAGGACGAGATCCTCACCCGCTATCTGAACCTCGTCCCCTTCGGCAACGGCTCGTTCGGCATCCAGGACGCCGCCCAGACCTACTTCGGCATCGACGCCAAGGACCTGAACATCCCGCAGGCGGCGATGCTCGCCGGCATGGTGCAGTCCAGCTCGGCGCTGAACCCCTACACCAATCCCGACGGGGTGCTCGAGCGCCGCAACACCGTGCTCGACACCATGATCGAGAACATCCCCGAACGCGCCGACGAGATCCGCGCCGCGAAGGAACTGCCGCTCGGGGTGCTGCCGGAGCCCAACACGCTGCCGCGCGGCTGCATCGCCGCCGGCAACCGCGGTTACTTCTGCGAGTACGCGCTGCAGTACCTCGAGAACTCGGGACTGTCCCGCGAGCAGATCGACAAGGGCGGCTACCTGATCCGCACCACCCTCGACCCCGAGGTGCAGGACTCGGTCAAGGCCTCGCTCGACCAGTACACCAGCCCCACCGTCGACGACGTGGCCACGGTCATGAACGTCATCGAGCCCGGACAGGACTCGCACAAGGTCCTCGCGATGGGGTCGAGCCGCACCTTCGGCCTCGACGCCGAGGCCAAGGAGACCGTCCAGCCGCAGCCCTACTCGCTCGCCGGCCACGGCGCCGGGTCGATCTTCAAGATCTTCACGGTCGCGGCCGCGATGGAGAAGGGCCTCGGCACCTCGGCGGTGCTCGACGTGCCCTCCCGGTACAACGCACTCGGGCTCGGTGACGGCGGTGCCCGCGGCTGCCCGGCCAACTACTACTGCGTCGAGAACGCGGGTCCCTATCCGGCACAGCTGTCGGTGTCCGACGCTCTCGCCCAGTCGCCCAACACCGCGTTCGTGAAGCTCATCGAGGCCACCGGCGTCGACGCGGCCGTCGACATGTCGGTGCGGCTCGGCCTGCGCTCGTACCTGCAGCCGCGCACCTCCGGTTTCGGTGACCAGTCGATGGCGGACATGCAGAAGGACCAGCACCTCGGCTCCTACACGCTCGGCCCGACCTGGGTGAACGCCCTCGAACTGTCGAACGTCGCGGCGACCCTCGCCTCGCACGGCAAGTGGTGCCCGCCGTCGCCGATCGAGGGGGTCTTCGACCGGGAGGGCAAGCCCGTCCCGATCACCCAGCAGGCCTGCGAGCAGGTCGTCGAGCCCGGTCTCGCCGACACCCTGGCCGTGGCGATGAGCAAGGACACCGCGGCCGGCGGTACCGCCTCCGGCGCCGCGGGGATGACGGGCTGGAACCTGCCGGTCGCGGCGAAGACCGGTACCACCGAGTCGCACATGTCGTCGGCGTTCCTGGGCTTCACGAACCGCTACGCCGGCGTCGTCTACACCTACGGCGACTCCCCCACGCCCGGCGAGATCTGCTCGGGTCCGGTGCGCCCCTGCTACAACGGCAACCTCTACGGCGGCACCGAACCCGCCCGGACGTGGTTCTCGGCGTTGCTGCCCGTGGCCACCAAGTTCGGTCCGGTGGAGCTGCCCGCCCCCGACGAGCGCTACGTCCGCGGCGCCGGCAACGCCCAGGTGCCCGACGTGACCGGCCTGTCGAAGGACCGCGCGATCCAGCGTCTCCGCGACGCCGGTTTCGAGGTCTCCGAGGCCACCGTCGCCCGGGAGGAGCGCGCCGGCACGGTGACCGGCACGTCCCCCACCGGTTCGGCCGTGCCCGGCTCGACGGTGACGATCTTCATCAGCGACGGTTCGGTGCGCGCCGCGCCCACGACCAGCGCGACCCCGGCGCGTCCGCGCGACCGGGAGGTGCCCGACACGACCCGCCGCCCGACGCCGTCGCCGACCCCGGCCGAGGAACCGGAGCAGAGCGAGTCGCAGACGCCGTCCGACGGGGACAACTGACCCCTCACGACCGCATCGGGAGTGCGGTTCTCGTCGCCCCCACCCCCGGGGAACGACGGGAACCGCACTCCCGATCGCCCGTTCTACGGGCGCGAACGCACCGCCCGTTCTACGGGCGCGCGCGCACCGCCGTTCTACAGGCGCGAGCGCACCGCCGACGACAGCCGTTTGCCGTCCGCCTTGCCCGCGGCGATCTGCGTCGCCACCTTCATCACCCGGCCCATGTCCTTCGGGCCCGGCCGCGCCCCGAGTTCCTCGGCGACCTGCGCGATCGCCGAGTCCACGACGTCGACGAGTTCGGCGTCGGTGAGTGGTGTGGGCAGGTACTCGTCGATGATCCGGGCCTCGGCGTGTTCCTTCGCGGCGAGTTCCCCGCGGCCGTTCTCGGTGTAGATCTCGGCGGCCTCACCGCGCTTCTTCGACTCCCGCGCGAGGACCTTCAGCACCTCGTCGTCGGAGAGTTCGCGGGCCTCCTTGCCTGCGACCTCCTCCTTCTGGATGGAGGCGAACAGCATGCGGAGCGTCTCGACGCGGAGCGTGTCCTTGTCCTTCATCGCCGCCGTCAGATCGGTTCGCAGCCGGGATTTGACCGAGGGTGTGGTATCCGTCATGCGTGTAGACGCTACGCGGGAGCCGCGAAGCCCGTGCGCGGACGACACACGGCGGTACGCTGGAGAAGTGCCTGACCTGACTGCAATTCGCCGCGCAGCCCTCGGTGTCGCCGGGGCCTCGGTTCTCGGACTCGGCTACGCCACGCTGATCGAGCGGAACGCGTTCACACTCCGCGAGGTGACCGTTCCGGTGCTGGCTCCCGGCGCCTCCACGGTTCGGGTCCTCCACATCAGCGATCTGCACATGACGCCCGGCCAGAAGCTCAAGCAGAACTGGCTGCGCGAACTGGACGCGCTCGAGCCGGATCTCGTCGTCAACACCGGCGACAACCTGTCGCACCCCAAGGCGGTGCCCGCCGTCGTCCAGGCACTCGGTGGTCTGCTCGCCCGTCCCGGCCTGTTCGTCTTCGGCAGCAACGACTACTTCGCGCCGGTGCTGAAGAACCCGCTGGCCTACTTCGACCGCGACCACGAGCGCGTCTACGGTCCTCCGTTGCCCTGGGGCGACCTGCGGGCGGCGTTCACCGAGCGCGGCTGGCAGGACATGACGCACGTGCGCCGCACCGTCGAGGTCGGTGGGGTGCGCATCGCGGTGGGCGGTGTCGACGATCCACACCTCGACCGCGACCGTTACGAGACCATCGCCGGTCCCGCCGATCCGTCGGCCGATCTGCGTCTGGGTCTGACCCACTCCCCCGAGCCGCGCGTGCTCGACCGTTTCGCGGCGGACGGCTACGACCTCGTGCTGGCCGGCCACACGCACGGGGGGCAGCTGTGCCTGCCGTTCGTCGGGGCGCTGGTGACCAACTGCGGTATCGACCGGTCGCGGGTGAAGGGTGCCTCCAAGTGGGGCTCGCACATGCGGCTGCACGTGTCCGCGGGCATCGGCACGTCGCCGTTCGCTCCGGCCCGGTTCTTCTGCCGCCCGGAGGCCACCCTGCTGACCCTCGTTCCGGCCTCGCGTGACAATGCGCAGCAGGATGCCGGAAGCACCGCGGAAAGCGCCGGTTCACGCCGCTGACCAGGCGATTTAACCTTCCCCGTTTTCGTGCTGTAAGCTATCCGAGGTTCAACACGGGGTGTGGCGCAGCTTGGTAGCGCGCTTCGTTCGGGACGAAGAGGTCGTGGGTTCGAATCCCGCCACCCCGACAGCGGAAACCCGCTCTGACCTGCGGAAGCAGGACGGAGCGGGTTTTTCCGTTCCTGCGCACCCATCCTCTTCACGGCGACCGCGCCAGAACCGAGTGGTTCCGGCTGTAGGCGAAGTAGACGACGAGCCCGAGGAGCATCCACACGACGAACCGCAGCCACGTCTCGACGGACAGGTTCACCATCAACCACAGGCAGGCGGCCACCGAGAGGATCGGCACGAACGGCACCAGCGGCACCCGGAAACCGCGCTCGAGGTCGGGGCGGCTCCGGCGCAGCACGATCACCCCGCTCGAGACGAGGACGAACGCGAACAACGTGCCGATGTTGACCATCTCCTCGAGGGTGCCGAGCGAGACGAAGCCCGCCAGGACGGCGACGACGACGGTCACGAGCACGGTCGTGCGCACCGGCGTCCCGCGCCGGCCCGTGCGGGAGAGCCTGCGCGGGATCAGACCGTCGCGCGCCATCGCGAACAGCACACGCGTCTGCCCCAGCATCAGCACCATCACGACGGTGGTCAGACCCGCGAGGGCGCCGATCGCGATGAGGTTCTTCGCCCAGCCCATCCCGTTGAGGGCGAACGCCGTCGCCAGGTTCGACTCGTCGCCCTCGAGTTCCGTGTAGCTCACCATCCCCGTGAGCACGAGGCTGACGGCCACATACAGCACCGTCACGATCGCGAGGGAGCCGAGGATGCCGATCGGCACCGCCTTCTGCGGATTGCGGGTCTCTTCGGCGGTGGTCGCGACCACGTCGAAGCCGATGAAGGCGAAGAACACCAGGCTCGCGGCGGCGAGGAGTCCGTACCAGCCGAAGGTGCTGCCACCGGCGCCGGTGAGGTACGAGAACAGCGACTGGTGCAGACCTTCACCGGTGTCCCCGGGCTGCGAGGGAGGGATGTAGGGCGAATAGTTCTCCGTCCGGATGTAGAAGGCACCCAGCGCGACGACGAACAGCACCACGGCGATCTTGATGGACGTGATGACCAGCGACACCCGGGACGACAGTTTCGTGCCGGTCGCGAGCAGCACCCCGATGGCCAGGACGATCAGCACCGAGCCCCAGTCGACCTTCGCGGATCCGATCATGAAAGTCGAAGGGACACCCATGACTTCGCCCAGATAGAGCGACCAGCCCTTCGCGACCACCGCGGAGGCCAACGCGAATTCGAGGATCAGGTCCCAGCCGATGATCCACGCCACGAACTCGCCGAAGGTCGCGAACGAGTAGGTGTAGGCGCTACCCGCGACCGGGACCGTCGACGCGAACTCCGCGTAACAGAGGGCCGCGAGGGCACACGCGATCGCCGCGAAGACGAACGCCAGCGACACCGACGGTCCTGCGACGTTGCCGGCGGTGCGGGCGGTGAGGGTGAAGATGCCGGCGCCGATGACGACCGCGACACCGAACACGATAAGGTCCCACGCGGTGAGGTCCTGGCGCAGTCTGGAGTCCGGTTCGTCGGTGTCGCGGATGGACTGTTCCACCGACTTCGCGCGGAAGAGTCCGCCGCTGCGGGCATCATCGGTGCGAGCCATGTCGACTCCTCCCGCCGAGGCCCACCCGACGGGTACGCCTTCGCCGCACGCGCTCGCCCGGGCGCTTCCGGGATCACACGTCGTGAATCGACGATACTCCCGTGGCCCGGGCGAGCCCCTCGGTCAGGGGAACAGACGGTCGAGGAAGGCGTTGCTGAACACCCGGTGCGGGTCGTACTTCTCGAACGCCGCCACGGCCGCGTCCCAGCCTTCGTTCGCGCCGAGGCCGGTGCGGTACATCGCCGGCACGGTCTGCCCGAGGAAACCCGGATCGCGGTAGCCGCCCTGGTCGTCGAACGCCCAGCCCTTCGACCATTCGGAACGGAAGGTGGCGTAGTCGCCCGAGTAGTGGGCGGCCATCCACTGTTCCATCTCCCGGAAGAAGGCGGGCATCCCGGCGGTGCCGGGGATGGAGACGACGTTCAGCCAGATGGCGGTGTCCCAGTCGGGGCGGTCCGGGCGCGGCCGCACCGCGGACAGGTTCGGTACGCCGGCGGCGTCGACGAGCACCTCGTCGGCGTCGTCGACGCGGCACAGGCGCACCTCGAACGGCATGTTCACCGGGTACTGCCCGAGCGACGCGTAGTGGGTCATGCGTTCGTTCAGCCAGGTGGTGAACTCGTGGATGACGCGGGCGATGTTGTCGCGGCGGGTGACCACGACACCGCCGCCGGCGACCACGCGCAGGGTCGCGGCGCGGAGGTAGAACAGCAGGTCCTTGGACCAGCCCCACAGGTCGTGGGTGCCGGTCGCGGCGAGACCGGCGGCGACGGCACCGAACTGGGAGGCACCGAACGCCGGGGTGACGGCCTGGGCACCGCTGGCGACCTGGGCCAGCAGGTCGGTGAGCGGTTCGGGGAGGCTGTCGGAGAAGAAGTAGTTGTAGGGCCCGGCGACCTCGCGGGACTCGGCGGGCTTCTCGGGTGCGACCGACCAGATCTTCAGCCAGGGGGTCTCGGTGAAGGGGAACCAGATCGCCTCGACGCGGCCGTGTTCCTCGACGAACCGTTCGAAGGTGCGGCCGGGGGCGCCGGGCGGGGCGAACAGTTCGCGCCACGGGATGTCGGTGAAGCTCTGGCAGCGCAGCCGGTAGTTGGCGCCGGCCTGCAGGGTCACGGAGGTGACGAAGGTGCGACCGAGGTGCGCGAGCAGGGGTCCGATCTCGGGGTCGGAGCGGCGGAACTCGCGCAGTTCGTATTCGCCCTTCTCGGGATTCCACACGACGGCGGTGAGCGCGAGGACGAGGTTCGACAGCGACCCGAACGACTGGCCGGGGATCGCCTTCTCCCCCGCCGCGGGATAGGTGGCGCCGTGGGCGCCGATGGACAGGGCGCCGGCGATGGAGATGTCGCCGATCGCCGGGGAGTTCGCCCACCCGAGCCCGTGGGCCTCGAGAGCGGTGAGGATGGCCTCGATGCTCGCGCCTCCCCCGGCCGTCACCCGTGCGGGTGAGGCGGCGGCGTCGACGGCAACGCCGTTGAGGTGCGACATGGTGTCGATGAGCACCACGCGGGCGACGTCCTGGCCGGCCTCGAGGGTGAGGGGGCTCCAGCTGTGCATCGAGCCGCGCGGGCGGATCCGGTAGCCGTTGCGGTGGGCCCAGTTGGCGAGGCGCACGACGTCGTCGGCGTTGCGGGCGGTGGCGGTCCACACCGCGTCGAAACGGATGGTCTTCGCCCAGTTGACGAACTGCTGCTGGGAGAGCGGGATGTCGGCGGGGAAGTCCGGCGGGGCGGGGATGGTGGCCGCGGGGTCGCCGAGGGGGACGGCACCGGCGAGGGACCATCCGGTCCCGGCGAGAACTGCGGCGCCTGCTGCTGCTCCGAACAGACCACGACGGCTGAGGGTGGGGCCTGAAGCACGATCGCTCACGAGGGCGCGCTCCGTTTCTGTAGGGCGGGCACGGATCGAAGAAAAAATAGAACAAGTTCCTGCTTCGGGCCAGTACCCGTACCGTTCCGCAGGACTACCGCTGCGGAACGGATCCCTGCCAGAACGACAACCCGGACGCCTCCAGGGTGCCCAGGATGTGTTCGGGTGCGCCGTCGATGGACCAGATCCCCATCGCGACCGCGGCGACGGTGAGTGCCGGGCCGAGGACGGCCACCTCGAACGGCCCACCGGCCCGGATCGACAGCGCGTCGGGCAGCTTGATCTCCCACCACCGCTGTCCGCGCCACGGGACGAAGGGGGCCAGGAAGGGGATACCCTCCTTGGTCACGGCGTCACCCAGGCAGTGGGTGACGCATCCCAGCGCCACCGCGACCCCCAGACCCGTCGACGCGACCTCGCTGGGGAACCAGGTCCACGACAGGATCGAGAGTGCCGCCGCGCAGAGGGTGACGACCACCCAGCCGCGTTTCTTCGCCCACGAACCGAACAGGCCGCGCAGGGCGAGACCCAGGGTGAGGAACAGGATGCCGATGATCGCTTCCCTGCCGAAGCGCGCGACGAGCGCGGAGACACCCACCCCGAGCAGCGCGGCGAACAGTGCGGTGTGCGTCATGGTGCGGTGCCCGCCGCGGCGCTTGCGGTCGCGGCTGCCCTTGGTGAGCGAGTAGTAGCCGGTGGACACCGCGTCGATTCCGTTGGCCAGGGTCTGGCTGACGGGCCCGAAGGAGCGGGCGACGGTCGACTGCGCCGTGTCGAGGTCCGGCAGCAGCGCCGCCCCCGAGCACACGGCCGCGAACGCGAAGGTCTCGGCGGTGGAGGCCGGCGCACCCCAGTCGGGGGGCAGCAGATCGGCGACGATGAGGCCCACCAATGCCCCGGATACCGCATGGGTAGGACCCATCACCATGTCGGACAACACCTTTCGACGAGCGAGCGCGGCCCGGCCCGTCGGCGGTTCCGTCGGCCCGGAACTCCAACCTAACAACCGCAACCGACACACCCGTCACACGCATGTTCGAACAGCCGGTATGTTCCGGCGACGGCGACGGGGCCACCCACCTCGCCGGTGGATGACCCCGCTTCGTGTGCCGAATCCGTCCCCTCCGAGGAAGATGGAGTCGTAGGAGTCGGGTGGAGGGAGAGCGACATGGACACCACCACGTTGATCGTGCTGGCGTTGGCGGCCCTGATCTACTGGTGGGGTCTCCTCTGACCGCCGCTCCCCCGGCGCCGGGTCATGCTCCCGCCCGCACGCCCGCCTCGATCCGCTTGCCGAGCTCCTCGTCGACGTTGCGCCAGTACGCGAAGATCCGCTCGTACAGGGCCTCGGAGGTACCACCGAGGATGTGGCCGACGATGTTGTTCACCAGGCGTTCCCGCGCCGCGTCGTCCAGCACCTCGCGGACCAGGGTGCCCGCCTGACCGAAGTCGTCGTCCTCCGGATGCTGCACGTATCCGGCACGCACGGCCTCGGTGCCGAAGTCCCACAGTCCGTCGTCGCCGGCGCGCTGCGGATCGGCGTGCGGTCCGCCGAAGCTGTTCGGCGCGTAGACGGGGGTCTCCGGGTCGTTGAAGGAGTAGGCCATGTTGCCCTCCTTGCTGTAGGAGTCGACCCGGGCGGCCTTCGCGGAGTTGACCGGCAGCTGGGCGTGGTTGACCCCGATGCGGTAGCGGTGGGCGTCGGCGTAGGCGAACACGCGGCCGAGCAGCATCTTGTCGGGCGAGAACCCGATGCCCGGCACGACGTTCGACGGCGCGAACGCGGCCTGCTCGATCTCCGCGAAGAAGTTGCGCGGGTTGCGGTTCAGGGTCATGGTGCCCACCTTGATCAGCGGGTAGTCCTTCTGCGACCACACCTTGGTCAGGTCGAAGGGGTTGAACCGGTAGGTCTCCGCCTCCGCGACCGGCATGATCTGCACGTGCAGCGTCCAGCTCGGGAACTCGCCGCACTCGATCGCCTGGTAGAGGTCGGCGCGATGGAAGTCGGGAGCGGAGCCGGCCAGGCGGTCGGCCTCGGCCTGGGTGAGGAACTCGATGCCCTGGTCGGTCTTGAAGTGGTACTTCACCCAGAAGCGCTCACCTGCGGCGTTGATCCACTGGTAGGTGTGCGAGCCGAAGCCGTCCATGTGCCGCCAGGTGCGGGGGATGCCGCGGTCGCCCATCAGCCAGGTCACCTGGTGTGCGGTCTCGGGACGCAGGGTCCAGAAGTCCCACTGCATGGTGTGGTCGCGCAGGCCGGAGCCGGGCAGGCGCTTCTGCGAGTGGATGAAGTCGGGGAACTTGATGGGGTCCTTGATGAAGAAGATCGGGGTGTTGTTGCCGACAAGGTCGTAGTTGCCCTCCTCGGTGTAGAACTTCAGGGCGAATCCGCGCGGGTCACGCCAGGTGTCGGGGCTGCCCTGCTCACCGGCGACGGTGGAGAAGCGGGCCAGCATCTCGGTGCGCGCGCCGGGCTGGAACAGCGTGGCCTTGGTGTAGGCGGAGACATCCTCGGTGACGACGAACTCGCCGAACGCACCGCCGCCCTTGGCGTGCACGACACGCTCGGGCACCCGCTCGCGGTTGAAGTGCGCCAGCTTCTCCACCAGGTAGTGGTCGTGCAGCAGGATGGGGCCCTGGGTGCCCGCGGTCAGCGACTCGTCGTCGCTCGCGACCGGGATGCCGACGTGGTTGGTGGTGTAACGGGTGTTCGTCATGGTTGACCTCCGAATGCGCGTGTTCCGGGTCCCGGGACACGAGTCGGCCGCCCGTGCCCCTGTCGGGTGCACGGGTGACGGGTGAGAGTGGTGGCTAGTTCTCGCGACAGGCGGGGCACAGGCCCCAGAAGGTGACCTCCGCTTCGTCGATGACGAAGCCGTGGTCCTCGGACGGGGTGAGGCAGGGGGCGGCACCGACCACGCAGTCGATGTCGACGACCTCGCCGCAGTTGCGGCACACGAGGTGGTGGTGATTGTCGCCGATGCGGGTCTCGTACCGGGCGGGGGATCCCGCCGGTTCGATCCGGCGGAGGAGTCCACTCCCCACGCAGGCCTTGAGCACGTCGTAGACGGCCTGCGTCGATACCGACCCGAGCTCGTCGCGTACGTGCGCGGCGATCCGGTCGGCGTCCGAATGCGGGTGTTCGGCAACGGTTCTCAGTACGGCAACGCGGGGAGCAGTCACCCGCAGCCCCACGGAGCGCAGGAGCTCCTTGGGTTCGAAGCGATGCTCGTGTCCTTGTTGCATGCCTCCAGTATGCCCCTTTTCTGGAACCAGTCAAGAAAAGGGGCGGTGCGCTCCCCGTCACACCGCCCCTCGTCACCTGCCGGCGACCCTCACCCCCGCGCCGGGGCGGGTTCGACGATGTCGGTGTCCGCCAGCACGCGAGAGGCCTCCACGTCGGCCCGGAGAGCCTCGAGATGCGCCTCGGCGAACGAGACGGAGTCGGACCCGAGGAACTGGTGCAGCGGAGCGCTCCCGGAGTCGACGACCGCGAGGATCGCCTCCGCGACCTTCCCCGGGTCCCCGAGCTGGGTGCCGTGCATCCCCTGATGCGCCTGCGTCGTCCCCCGCACCTCCGGATAGTCGTCGATCGTCGAATCCGGAAGGGCAAGAGAGCGTTCCGTCAGGAAGTCGGTGCGCACGTAGCCCGGTTCGATCAGGTTCACCCGGATCCCGAGATCGGCGACCTCGGCGGCGAGCGCCTCGGTCAGGGCCTCGAGCGCGTACTTGCCGGCGCTGTACAGCCCCCACCCCGCGAAGGTGGTGCGCCCCAGGATGGAGGAGACGTTGACGATGTGACCGCGCCGGTTCGCCCGGAACACCGGTAGCGCCGCCCGCAGCACGTTGAGGACCGCGAAGACCTGCACGTCGAACATGGCGCGGGCATCGGCGTCGACGATCTCCTCGACCGCCGAGAGGTAGCCGTAACCGGCATTGTCGACGACGACGTCGAGGCCCCCGAAGCGGCGCCTCGTCTCCGCCACGGCCGCGGTGACCTGCTCCTGATCGGTCAGGTCGACCTCGAGTGGCAGGAG